>Ga0209273_10000292_pt1 | contig 74798 bp, 77 predicted proteins | sample tdAd471_FD_187126 | JGI IMG/M metagenome (GOLD analysis project Ga0209273, IMG submission 187126) | Marine sediment microbial communities from the Atlantic coast under amendment with organic carbon and nitrate - tdAd47.1 (SPAdes)... | ecosystem: Environmental > Aquatic > Marine > Coastal >...
CGCGTCAGCGAAGACTAAAATCTAATTTAGAACCATTCTAATCTGTTGACTCGTCTTTGGGCGCGCGCCATATTATGCTCGTGCACGGGCCGCTGTGCCCAACGAGATTTTGATTGCCAATCAAATCGATCTTTACAGAAGGAGGATCACATGTCCCTCAAGGGAACGAAGACCGAAGAAAACCTCAAAGAAGCTTTTGCCGGCGAATCGCAGGCCAACCGCCGCTACCTCTATTTCGCGCAGAAGGCAGACGTCGAAGGCTACAACGATGTCGCCGCCGTTTTCCGTTCGACCGCCGAAGGCGAAACCGGCCATGCGCATGGTCACCTCGAGTTCCTTGAAGAAACCGGTGATCCGGCAACCGGCGAGCCGATCGGCGCGACCGATGCCAACCTGAAAGCGGCCATTGCCGGTGAAACGCACGAATACACCGACATGTATCCGGGCATGGCGAAAACCGCTCGCGACGAAGGCTTCGATGAAATCGCCGACTGGTTCGAAACGCTGGCCAAGGCTGAAAAGTCGCACGCCGGTCGGTTCCAGAAGGCGCTGGATACGATGGACTAAGCGCATCTGTACAATGATGCGATATTTGGAGGGGGGCTTTTTGCCCCCCTTCATCGTCCGGTTGTTAAGGTTGTTTCTTTATTGATATTGAGGACATCGTCATGAGCGAAGGCAGTCTCGAGGCGCCCGAACGCCACCCAATTCCCTGGCAGGAAGCCGATTTCTACGACGAAGAGAAACTCGACGAAGAACTGCGCCGGGTATTCGATATCTGTCACGGTTGCCGACGTTGTTTTAATTTGTGCGACAGTTTCCCGCGGCTTTTCGATTTGGTCGACGAGTCAGAAACGGGCGAGCTGGATTCCGTCGACAGCAAGGACTTCAAGCCGATTGTCGACGCCTGCACGCTCTGTGACATGTGTTTCCTGACCAAGTGCCCGTACGTGCCGCCGCATGAATTCAATCTGGATTTCCCGCACCTGATGTTGCGTTACCGCGCCATCGAACAAAAAAAGGGTCAAGTGCCGTTCGCGGCAAAACAGCTGACCAAGACGGACCGCAATGGCGAGCTTGCAAGCAAGGTTGCCGGGCTCGCCAACTGGGCCGGTAAGTGCGGCAACGTGCTGACGCGCCCGGCGATGGAAGCCACGCTCGGCGTCGATCGTAACGCCAAGCTGCCGCCGTTTTCCGCATTGCCGTTTAGCGAACACTCCGACGTGCCGGAAGTGAACAAGGATGCGCCGGCGTATGGCCGCAAGGCTGTGCTCTATGCCACCTGTTTCGCCAACTACAACAACCCCGATATCGGTGTTGCCGCGCGCGCGGCGCTGGCACGAAACGGCGTTGAAACCGAAGTCGTGTACCCGCGATGCTGCGGTATGCCGCAACTCGAACAGGGCGATATCGCCGCTGTTGCCGAAAGTGCCAAGGCGACGGCTGCTGACTTGAAGCCGTGGATCGAAAAAGGTTACGACGTGATCGCGCTGGTCCCGTCGTGTGCATTGATGCTGAAATTCGAATGGCCGCTGATCGTGCCGGACGACGATGATGTTGCAAAGCTCAGCGCGGCGACCTCGGATATCACCGAGTACATTGTGTCGATCGCCAAGGATGAAGGCCTGGCCGACGGCTTGAAGCCGCTCGACGGTGGTGTCGTGGTCCACATTTCCTGTCATTCCCGGGCCCAGAACATGGGCCAGAAAGCGGCTGAAATGCTGAAGTTGATCCCTGATCTTGAGTTAAACGTGATCGAACGCTGTTCCGGTCACGGCGGATCATGGGGGATCATGAAGGACAACTTCGAGGTCGGCATCAAGGTCGGCAAGCCTGTTGCCCGCAAGGCCGGGGATGCGAATGCCAAGTATATCCTTTCCGAATGTCCGCTGGCGCGCGACCACATCGTGCAGGGCATCGAAATGCTCGACAAGCCAACCGACGGAATTGAAAACATGCAGCACCCGGTCGAACTTTTTGCCCGGGCGTACGGACTGTAAGACGATGGACGGAGACCGTTTCATGCCGAAGACCGAAATCACGCGCGCCGACATCATCCCCATGGATGAATATGCAAAAACGCGGAAGGAACGCCGCGCCGCCGTTACCGTGATGAAGCGCGACCGCCGTGTTTCGTGCGGCCCGGATGCCACGTTCTATTTCGAGAACTTCGACACCATGTGGCACCAGGTTCACGAAATGCTGTATATCGAAAAGGGTGGCGAGGAACAGATTCCCGACGAATTGGCAGCCTATAATCCGTTGATCCCGAACGGCCGCGAATTGGTTGCGACCTTGATGTTCGAGATCGAAGATGAGAACCGCCGCCGCGCTTTCCTTGCCGGTCTTGGCGGTGTCGAGGAAACGATCACGTTGGAATTCGATGGGAACACCGTGAAGGGTATGCCCGAAGACGATGTCGACCGCACCACCGCTGACGGCAAGGCATCATCGGTCCAATTCATCCACTTTCCGTTCACCGACGAGCAGGCCAAAGCGTTCAAGGAATCGTCGCGCGCGGTCCTTGGGATCGGTCATCCGAAATACGGCCACCTTGCCGTGCTGACGGATGCCACGCACAAGGCACTTGCCGCCGATCTTGCGTGAAATCACTCGAACGATTCGTTCCGGTAGACGCCCCAAAATTCAACACGGCGCAACCAGCCGTCGATGCCCTTGATCCTGACCTGACACCAGCCAGTGGCGGACGGGCAGGATACGATCTCGCCGATGGCATTCGGCTCGACAATCGCTAAGGCGCGGCTATTGGCGTCGGGATGTGCGCGGATTGTCCGTTCCTTGCCGCTCACCAGGAAGGTCCGCTTGCCCGAGAGCATGCTCTGGTGCATCCAGCCTTGGGTTCCTTCCCAGTCGCGGACCAGACGCCAGGTGCGGTATTCCTTGATGATCTCGACCGGCAATGCCTCGCGCTGGAAAATCCATTCGACGGGGTATTGCACGCCGGGGCCGGTGCGCAGGTTGACCTCGGCGGCGCGCAGACTGACGTAACGCGGCAACGGCAAGCCCGTTCCCTGCGTCTGAGAATGCGCATAGCCGGCGCCGGTCATGGATAATCCGACAATAAGGAGTATTGTCAGGACGGCGGCACGTAAGCGGGGGGTCAAGTAATTCATGCTCTGTTTATCGCCACCGTGGGGCCTCTGGTCAAGTTGCTGGACAAGCCAGCGACGGATTGCTATGGCCACGGCTACCAAAGCGCGTTGAAAGGGCTCGAAAATGCCGCGAAACAAGCCAATCGTCGTCGTGACCCGGAAACTCCCGGACGCGATCGAAACCCGGATGATGGAACTGTTCGACGTCCGGCTGAACTTGGACGACACACCGATGTCGGCATCCGATTTGGCCGAGGCGGTCAAGACGGCCGACGTGTTGGTGCCGACGGTCACGGATCGCATCGATGGCCGCATCCTCAGCCAGTCCGGTCCCAACCTGCGGCTGATCGCCAACTATGGTGCCGGGGTCGACCATATTGACCTGGCATCCGCCCGCCAGCGCGGCATCACGATCACCAACACGCCGGATGTCCTGACGGAAGACACCGCCGACATGACGATGGCGCTTCTGCTTGCCGTGCCGCGCCGCCTCACCGAAGGCGAGCGTCAGCTGCGTTCCGGGGACTGGCCGGGCTGGTCGCCGACGTGGATGCTGGGCCACCGTATTTATGGAAAGCGCCTGGGGATCATCGGCATGGGCCGGATCGGTCAGGCGGTTGCCCGTCGCGCGCGCGGTTTCGGTCTTTCGATCCATTACCATAACCGCCGCCAAGTGCCCGAATCCGTCGAGAACGATTTGGAAGCAACGTATTGGGAAAGCCTCGATCAGATGCTGGCGCGGATGGATTTCGTGTCCGTGAACTGTCCGCATACACCGGCGACGTACCACCTGCTGTCGGCGCGCCGTCTCAAACTGCTTCGTGAAAACAGCGTCATCATCAACACCGCGCGCGGTGAAATTATCGATGAAAACGCCCTGACGCGGATGCTGGCCAACGGCGAAATCGCCGGTGCCGGTCTTGATGTGTTCGAGCATGAACCGGCTGTTAATCCCAAGCTTGTAGCGCTCGACAACGTCGTCCTGCTGCCGCACATGGGATCGGCGACGCATGAGGGACGCCTTGATATGGGCGAAAAGGTTCTGATCAATATCAAGACCTTCGTTGATGGCCATGCCCCGCCGGACCGGGTGCTCGGCGACAGTTTCTGAACGGAGCCGCCGCCCGGGTGGCGGCGTAAGCCATGGCCAAGCCCGTTGCCAAGGAAATCCCCTATAAGGATCCCGTTACGGCTTTCCAGCCGTTCGCAGCCGACCCGGTTGCCGTATTGCTGGATAGTGCCGACGAGGGCGGCGGTCGAGGCCGCTATGCCTATATTGCCGTAGACCCAGCCGAAACGGTCATTCATGGCCCGGACGATCTGCCGACGGCGGATCCCTTTGGCAAGCTGCGCGAGCTTTTGCATCTGGCGCGCCTCGACACCGAGCCGACTTTACCGCCGTTTCAGACGGGCCTTTGTGGGGTGCTCGGGTATGAGTTGGGCGGCACGATCGAACGTCTTCCGCAGCATCGGGGCGGGACCGGTTTTCCCGCCATTGCTGCCGGGTTATACGACACCGTTGCCGCTTTCGACACGTTCGAGCGTCGGGCCTGGGTGGTCGGGGCGGAATTGGTCGCAGGCCGCCCGTCGGTTGCGCGCCGGATCGAAAGCCTGGCGGCGCGGATCGCCGCTTGCGTGCCGCTGCCACCGCTCGACCGCGCGCCGGTCGCGGCGTGGCATTGGGAAATGGACCGCGCCGAATACGAAGCCGCGGTGCAGCGCGCCATCGACTATATTTACGCTGGTGATATTTTTCAGGCCAACATCACGACCCGCGCCGTCGCCGACCTGCCGGGGGACCTGTCGCCGTTTATGTTGTACCGCCGCCTCCGATGGGCGACGCCGGCGCCGTTCGCGGCATACGTTTCGTGCGGCGACGGGAACAAGCTCCTGTGTGCATCGCCCGAGCGGTTCTTGAAGCTCGACACCACCGGCAAGATTTCGACGCGCCCGATAAAGGGCACACGCCCGCGCGGTGACGTGCCCGAAGTGGATGTCGACTACGCGCTCGAACTGACGGAAAGCACCAAGGACCGTGCCGAGAACCTGATGATCGTCGATTTGTTGCGAAACGATATTTCCCGGATTGCCTTGATCGGCAGCGTCGACGTTACCGCGTTATGTGAGTTAGAGACGTTCGCCCGGGTGCATCATCTGGTGTCGGAAATTGTCGGTAAGCTGCGTCCCGGTTTCGATGCCGTCGATCTGTTTCGTGCGACCTTTCCGGGCGGATCGGTAACAGGTGCCCCGAAAATCCGCGCCATGGAAATTATCCACGAGTTGGAACGATCGCGGCGCGCCGCCTATTGCGGGTCCGTGTTCTGGGCAGGCATGGACGGTGCGATGGATTCCAATATCGTTATCCGCTCGCTTATGGTGTCCGATGGAAAGATATCGGCCCACGCTGGCGGCGGGATCGTTGCCGACAGTGAGCCGGCAGCGGAATACGAGGAAATGCGTACCAAGGCGGCACCTTTACTGGCGAGCGTAAGCGGGGAGGCCACTTGATGAACATCTGGTTGAACGGCGCGATCGTTGGCGCTTCCGGCGCAATTGATGCCCGTGACCGGGGTGTGACGCTGGGTGACGGGGTGTTCGAAACGCTTGCCGTTATCGGCGGTATACCGTTGCGTTTCGAGCGTCATGCGGCGCGCCTTGCCTTCGGTGCTGAGGCGTTGGGTATACCGCTCACCTATACGCGCGCTGCGCTTGTCGATGCGCTGCAATCGTTGTGCGCGGATATTGGCATGGAAGAAGGTTCCGCGCGGATCACCTTGCTGCGCGGCCCCGCGCCACGCGGCATCGCGCCGCCAAGCGACCCGACGCCGACGGTCATGATCACGGCGGCGGTCGGGCCTGTCGGTGTCGCCGCGCCCGTTCGGCTGATTGTTGCACAATCGACGCGCCGGAATGAACGTTCGCCCCTCGCGGCGATCAAGAGCGCAAACTACCTTGATGCGGTTATAGCCATGCGTGAAGCCAAGGCGGCTCGCGCCGACGACGCAATTCTTTTGAATACGCGTGACATGGTTTGCGAAGCGACGGCGGCAAACGTCTTTTGCCGTTTCGGCGACAAGTTGGTGACGCCGCCGGTCAGTGACGGGGCGTTGCCGGGCATCATGCGTGCCTGCATCATGGCGGCCGAAGCCGTCACGGAACGCACCATATCACCGAATGAGTTGCGTGCTGCCGATGAGGTGTTCCTGACGTCGAGCCTATCGGTGCGTCCGGTGATCAAGATCGACGGAGACATCATCGGCAACGGCCAGCCGGGATCGGCGGCAACGCGCCTGTCGGATTTTCCGCGCCGCGCCGAATAGACGATCAGGCGTTGGCCAGCGCCTGATCCAGATCCTCGATCAGATCGTCGGCGTCTTCGAGCCCTACCGACAACCGCACGAGGCCATCCGTAATCCCGAGGGATGCTTTTTCCTCGTCGCTGAGACGCTGATGCGTTGTCGTTGCCGGGTGCGTGACGAGGCTCTTCGCATCGCCCAGATTGTTCGAGATGTCGACGATCTTGAGCGCGTTGAGCGTACGGAAGCTCGCTGCCTTGCCGCCCTTGATCTCGAACGCAACGAGGCTCGATCCGCTGCCGCTCATCTGCGCCAATGCCAGATTGTGCTGCGGATGACTTTCAAGGCCGGGATAGATAGCCTTGGTTATCTTCGGGTGGGCATCCAGGAACGTCGCGACCTTGGCGGCGTTCTCGCAGTGCTGGCGTACACGCACAGCCAGTGTCTCAAGCCCCTTCAGAAGCACCCAGGCATTAAAGGGCGACAGCGCAGGGCCGGTGTGGCGCATCCAAGGTGTTAGGTGGTCGGTGATAAACGCGTCGTTGTTGGTTAGTATCGCCCCGCCGAGCGTACGCCCCTGTCCATCGATGTGTTTGGTCGCGGAATAAACGACGATATCGGCCCCGAGCGCGAGCGGCCTTTGTAGCACCGGCGTCGCGAACACGTTGTCGACAACCACGAGCGCGCCTGCCGCGTGCGCCAGCTCCGATACCCGGGCAATATCGATGACGTCGAGGCACGGATTGGACGGCGTTTCCATGAACACGACATTGGCCGGTTTCGACAGCGCTTTTGCCCACGCGTCGTAATCCATGCCGTCGACCAGCTCGGTTTCGATGCCAAACTTCGGTAATTGGTCTGCGATAATATAAAGACACGAGCCGAACAGCGCGCGCGAGGCGACGACGCGGTCGCCGGCCTTGAGCTGCGAGGCCAGCGCGGCGAAGACCGCCGACATGCCGCTCGCGGTCGATACGCAATGCGCGGCGCCTTCAAGGAGCGCCAGCCGCTCCTCGAACACGGCCAGCGTTGGATTGGCATAACGGGAATAGATATAGCGCTGCTTGTCGCCCTTGAATGCCAACTCTGCCTCATCGGCGCTCGGATAAACATAACCGGACGTCAGGAAAATCGCTTCGGACGTTTCCTCGAACGGGGAACGGGATGTGCCGCCACGGACAAGTTGCGTCGCCGGACGCCATGATTTTGAAGAAGTATCGTTGCTCATCTGGAGCCTCCAATTCTGGGGCCCCGGTCCAATAAAAAACCCTGACGTCCACGCCAGGGGCCTCGTCGAACCGAGACCTTTTAGCGGGTTTATTTAGCGTGGCCGCAAGCCGGTCGGACAAATCACCACGTAACGACAGGTTATATGCATTTGCCCGGCGTTCGACAAGTATTTCTGGCCCCGGAGCGCAGGGAGCGAAAGCAGGCGCCGACGGGCGCACCGAGCTATTGCTTCGGCTGTTTCATCACGGCGTTGCGGATGCGGTGCACGCCCCACCAGACCGCACCGACCACCGGCACCATCAGCGCCATGATCGCAACGTCCGTATCGAATTCGATGGTCGCGGTGTCGTGGACACCCTTGACGATGTATCCGAGCAGCCCCAGCAGATAATAGCTGATGGCGACGACGGAAAGCCCTTCGACCGTTTGCTGCAGGCGAAGTTGCAGCTTCGCGCGTTGATCCATGGACTGCAAAAGATCGCGGTTCTGTGCTTCAAGTGCGACGTCGACGCGGGTGCGCAGCAAGTCGCTGGCCCGCGCGACGCGGCGGCTCAGCGTTTCGATACGGCGTGTCAGGTTGTCGCGCGTTTCCATAGCCGGAGCGAAACGCGTCATAACGTAATCGGTGAACGGCTGCACGCCGGGGATGCGCCCGATGCGCATGGCGTCGACGCGCTGTTCGACCAATTCCTCATACGCGCGCGACGCGCTGAAACGGTAATTCAGCGACGCCGAAGTGCGCTCGGTTTCCGCGGCGACCTTGGAGAGTTGCTCCAAAAGCCGTTGCTCGTCGTCGGTGCCGTCGCTGAAGGCCAGCGTTTGCAGAATATCCGATAGGTCCTGTTCGAGATGTGCGATCACCGGACGTGCTTCGCGGGCCGGCGGTAATGCGAGCATCGCCATCAGACGGTAGGTTTCCATTTCGCAAAGGCGTTTTACATAACGTCCGAGCGAGGTCGCGCTAAGCTCGCAGTCGCGGATCAGAAAGCGCAAAAAGCCATCGGTGTGAAGCTGGTAATCGGTCCAGACCGAGGCTTTGTGATCTGAAATCGTGCCGCCGACGAGAGAGTTGTTGTCGAACAGTCCGGACAGTTCGGCGCCGCCGCGTTCCGGCATTGCGTCCGTCTCGATGGCGATATGAATAGCCGTCAGCACTTTGCCCGGCAACGCATCCAGCCAGTCCGACGGCACCTCGCCGATAGGGCAGCCCTTGAACGGCTGATCGAAGGGGGCTTCCTTGATCAGGGTATAGGTCGAGAATTCCGTGTGCCGTTCCCACTTCAGCCGGAACGGCCCGAAATCCGCATCGAACTGGGACGCCGACGCGGCCGGCGCGGAAATCTTGAAGGCGCGGCAAAGTTCGATCAGGTGCTTGCGGTCGGCATCACTGGATTCCTCGCCGGTGACGCAAGCGAGGTGGGAAATCTGCGCCGGGGCGGAAATCACCGCATGCGGGCGAGCATTCATCTCGGCGGCCAGTTCGGCCCGTAATGGGTGTTCGTCGAATGCCATAATCGGAACTCCACCTCGTCAACGCGCTTTCACGTGACTATATTACGCGAAGACGCAAACCCGTTGCATCGTCTTTAGCGGAAACCCAGAGGCAAGCCAATGACCGATCTTTCGACCACCGATGAATTGTTTTTCGCCGATACCGCGCTCAGCCGCGACAAGGCGGAGGCAATGACCGGCGATGCGCTCAGTGACGCCGACGACGGCGAACTGTTTTTGGAGTACCGTCAGTCCGAAAGCATCATGTTCGATGACGGCCGCGTCAAAAGCGCCAGCTTCGACACAGCGCAGGGTTTCGGGCTGCGCGCGGTTTCCGGCGAGGCGACGGGATATGCGCATGCGTCCGAGCTGTCGGAACAGGCGCTGGCACGCGCCGCCGATACGGTGCGCGCCGTGACGCACGGCCATTCCGGCGCTGCCGCCGTGCCGCTGTCGCAGACCAACCGTGCGCTTTACGGTGACGACAATCCGTTGTCGCTGGTCCCGTTCGAGGACAAGGTCGCGCTGCTGGCCGACATGGATGCCTATGCCCGCTCGCTCGACGACAGCGTCAAGCAGGTGACGGCCTCGGTGTTGGGGTCGTGGCAGGCGGTACAGATCATTCGCGCCGACGGGATGCGTGTCGCCGATATCCGCCCGCTGGTGCGCCTCAACGTACAGGTCATTCTTGAAAAAGACGGGCGCATGGAAACCGGCTCGCACGGCATGGGCGGGCGGATCAATTTCGATACGTACATGAAGCCGGAAACCTGGAAGCCCGCCGTCGACGAAGCGCTGCGCCAGGCGCGCGTCAACATGCGCGCCGAACCCGCGCCGGCCGGTGAAATGGTCGTCGTGCTGGGTGCCGGGTGGCCCGGTATCTTGCTGCACGAAGCCATCGGCCACGGGCTCGAAGGCGACTTCAACCGCAAGAGGACATCAGCGTTCGCCGGGCTGCGGGGCGAGCGGGTGGCATCGCCGGGCGTCACGGTGGTCGATGACGGCACGTTGCAGGACCGCCGTGGCTCGCTGACCATCGATGACGAAGGCACACCGTCCAACTGCACGACACTGATCGAGGACGGCATCCTTACCGGCTATATGCAGGACCGCATGAACGCGCGTCTGATGGGCGAGCATTCTACCGGCAACGGGCGCAGGCAATCCTATGCGCACATGCCGATGCCGCGCATGACCAACACGTACATGCTGGCCGGCGACAAGGACCCGGGCGAGATCATCGCCTCCGTCGACAAGGGGTTGTACGCGACGTCGTTCGGCGGCGGGCAGGTCGACATCACCAACGGCAAGTTCGTCTTTACGTGTACCGAGGCCTACAAGATCGAAAACGGCAAGGCGACGACCCCGGTCAAGGGTGCGACGCTGATCGGGTCCGGCCCCGATGTGCTGACCAAGGTTTCCATGATCGGCAACGACCTGGAAATGGATCCGGGTATCGGCACTTGCGGCAAGAACGGCCAGGGCGTGCCGGTCGGCGTCGGCCAACCGACGCTCCGCATCGACGGGCTGACGGTCGGCGGGACCGCCGTGGGATAATGTGGCGGGACCGCCGTGGGATAATGTGGCGGGACCGCCGTGGGATAAAATGGCGCGCCGCCGTGGGTGGACTCCGCAAACATGGGTGACCGAAACATACACCCATGACGAGAATTTTATGTTGACTCTTCGCTAAAGAAATTTTAAATATGGCTCAAGTCCCGGGGACAAGTGCGTCCACAATCCGGGGCTTCCCGTCCCGGGCCTGACCCGGGATCCAGTCCCAGATTGCCCCCGGCCCGTATATCGCGCGCCGGGTTTTCTTTTTTCCAGCCTGAATCCATGAGCCCCGCCGAAAAACCGGCGGGGTTCTTTCATATGTAACCAGAGGAGACCGACACGATGTATAACCCGCTTGAACTGCGCGACGATTTGAAAGCGAAACGGACCGACGACGAACGCGACCCGTTCGGCCGTATCCGTCCCGAAGCGAAACCGGAACCGGCACTTTCGAACCTGGGCGATGCGTCGAAGCTCAACCGACCTGTCGGCGAGCAGGGCAAGAACGACCGCCGCGACGTCGCCAAGGTCGAAACCATGCTGGGCCGAAGCGGCGCGCTGGATTTGAAAAAGACCGATGGTCCCACGGGCTATTGGGGGGAGCGGACCCGCGAGGCGACGCGCGCGTTCCAAAAACAGAACGGGCTAAAGGTCGACGGCGACATCGGGCCCAAGACGACGGATGCGTTCCGTTCTGCGCTCGCCGACAACGGGCCGGAGAAACTGACCCGGTCCTATACATCCATGCTCGGGTTCTCGGACTAGACACACATCATGTGCAGGCAGGCGGGGGCGGCTTCGGCCGCTTTTTTCATGCCCGCATCTCATTCCAATCACATTCAAAGGAGTAAACACGATGGCCTTATCCGGCATCGCTATTTGTTCGCGTGCGCTGATGAAGTTGGGCGCGGACGGCATTACGTCGTTCGAAGACGGCACCGCCGAAGCGGAGGTCGCGGCAAGCTTGTACGGCCCGGTCCGTGACGCGCTGCTTTCGGCGTACCCGTGGAGTTTTGCCACGGGACAAATCGGCCTGGCCCGACTCGCCGCTGAACCGGTTGCCGACTACGCCTACGCCTATCAATTGCCGAGCGACTTTCTACGCGTGCTTTCGGCGGGCGTCAGCGGGCGCGGGCGCGGCATCCAATACCGTATCGCCGAACGGCGTCTGCACACGGATGCTTCGGAAGTGACGTTGACCTACATCTTCCGTCCCGATGAACAAACGTTCCCGGCATTTTTCGATCAGGCGTTGATTGCCCGTCTGGCGGCCGAGTTCTGCATACCGCTGACAGACAGCACATCTCGTTCCGAGGTGCTGACGCGCTTGGCCGAAAGCGGTTTCCAACAGGCCAAGCTGATCGACGGGCAACAGGAATCCTCGGTCTATCTGGAGGACTTCTCATTGGTAGAGGTGCGTTCATAATGGTTCAGATCAATATCGATAAATCCAACTTCACCAGCGGCGAAATCTCGCCCCGCCTTTTGGGGCGCGGTGATCTGCGGTCGTACGGGAACGGCGCCGGGAAGCTGCGCAACGTCTTCATCCATCCGACCGGTGGTGTCACGCGCCGGCCGGGCCTTGCATATGTCGATACGGCGCGCGGCGCCGGGCGGCTGGTGGCGTTCGAGTTCAATACCGAACAGGTTTACCTGCTGGTCTTTACCGATACGCATGTGGACGTTTACCGAGACGGTGAGGTGGTAGCCGATTTCGCCGCGCCGTGGACTGCCGAGCAGATCGCCGACATCAACTGGGTCCAGAGTGCCGATACGCTGTTTGTCGTGCACCCGGATGTCGAACCCAGAAAGGTTACCCGTTCGTCGCATACGTCGTGGAGTATCGAAACATGGACATTCCTCGATGACGGGGGACGAATTCAACAGCCGCATCACAAGTTCGCCGGCGACGAGACAACGCTGACGCCGAGTGCAACTTCAGGATCGGTGACGCTGACGGCATCCGATGACGTGTTCGATGCCGGGCATGTCGGTGGACGTATGCGGATTGCCGACAAGGAGGTCGAGATCACGGCTGTGGCGTCCGCGACATCGGCAACGGCGACAGTCAAACAGACGCTCGCCAATACCGGGGCCACCAAGGACTGGGAGGAACAGGCATTCTCCGCCGTGCGCGGCTGGCCCGCGTCGGTGTGCTTCCATCAGGACCGATTGGTCATCGGTGGCGCTCGGGATCTGCCGAACCGTTTGTGGATTTCCAAGTCCGCCGATCTTTTCAACTTCGACCTTGGCGAGGGACTGGACGACGAAGCCATCGAGTTCGCCATTCTGTCCGATCAGGTCAATGCCATTCGCGCCGTGTTTTCCGGTCGCCATCTGCAGGTGTTCACATCGGGTGCCGAATGGATGGTAACGGGTGAGCCGTTGACGCCGCAGAACCTGCAACTGAAACGCCAGACACGGATCGGATCGCCGGTCGACCGCTCGGTGCCGCCGCGCGATGTGGACGGGGCGACCATTTTCGTACCGCGTGACGGCAGCGGCATGCGCGAGTTTCTGTTTGCGGATGTGGAGCAGGCCTATCAGGCGACCGACCTCGCAACGACCGCACAGCACCTGATCAATGCGCCGGTCGATCAGGACTACGACAATGCCGAGCGATTGTTGCACGTGGTCATGGGCGACGGCACATTGGGGACGCTCACTGTTTATCGGGCGGAGAACGTCAATGCCTGGTCCGTGCAATCGACGGACGGCGCATTCCTTTCCGTCGCTGTTGTCGGCACCGTGTCTTATTTACTAGTGCAGCGTGGCGAGGCGTATCTTATCGAACGCTTCGACCAGACGATGTCGACCGACAGCGCCGTCGCCGCTACGGCGGAAACGGCAACCGAATCGTGGACCGGCTTCGATCATCTGGACGGCCGCACAGTCGCGGTGCTTGCCGATGGTGCGCCGCGCGACGATGCGGTCGTATCTTCGGGGTCGGTGACGCTTGGTTACGCGGCGACCGCATTGCAGGCGGGCCTTGCATATGAGCACAGGGTGGAACCGATGCCGCCAATCCTGTCCGGACAAAACAGCGGTCTCGGCACCAAGGTACGGCCGATCTCTGTCACGCTCCGCATGCAGGACACGGCAGCGCTCCGGCTGAACGTCGGCCGCGGTTACGCGGATGTGCCGTTCCAGTCGCTGGGGCCGGCATTGCTCGACCAGCCGGTTGTTCAATTCACGGGTGACAAGACCGTGCGTGCGCTCGGTTGGCGGACCGTCGGTCCGGAACCGATGTGGTCAATCCGCCAGGACATTCCGCTGCCGTTCACGCTTTTGTCCGTCGCAACGAAAATTTCCGCAAACGGTTAATCATCAATTAGCAAAGGAGAACATCATGGGTGATCCAGTCACGACCGCGGCCGTTATGTCGGCCGTATCCACGGCTGTCGGTACCATTCAATCGCAGGCCCAGGCCCGTGCCCAACAACGCGAGCAACAGGCCGCTGCCAATCGCCAAATTCAGGCGCGCCAGATGCAGCAACAGCAACGCGAGAACCAGCGCGCGCAGCAACGCCAAAGCCTTTTGCAATCACGCAACAGCATTCTCAATACGGTTGTCGGGACGGCTGGCAAAGCAGTTTCTGGGCTGGGAACCTCATCCCCCGGCACAGGACATGCCGACCAAATCACGTGGTGACGAAACTGCGATGCTTCGTTTAACGATCAGGAGAAAGCTGTGAACTCAAAACCCGACCAAAGCGTACGGCGGGCGGCGCGAAAACCGCCGCTCGAAGTCGCCCGGACGGTACTCGGTAAATCATTGCCGGTATCCGTCCGTCACGCGGTGCAGAATTACCGCAACATCGCTTTTGCCGACCCGCCGAGCGATGCCAAGGAATTCCAGCAGCACCAGACAGCCTGCAAGTCGGCGCTTCAGCATATCGAGACATTATTGAAACTGGCCGCTGCGGTGGAGACACCGGAGAGCGCATCGGCGGCAACGGACGCGGACACGTCGTCTTTGCTGGCGCGTGCCGAAGCCGCCGTCGATGCCTATGCCAATCCGGAAAGTGCTAACCGAGAAAACGGGGAATGACGACATGCCGAAACCGACGTTCCCCGTTTTCGTGGCAGCCTGGAATGAGATACAGGGTCTGGGCACACCGAAACTGCATTTCGACATCGCGTCGTGGCTGGCGGATCGCTGGGATGCGGCTGAACGCGAGCTACTGCTCATGGCGTTTCGCAACTCCGGCAAGTCGACGTTGGTCGGCCTGTTCGCGGCCTGGCTTCTGGCATGCGATCCTGAGCTGCGCATCATGGTGCTGGCGGCGGATCATCAACTGGCGCAGAAGATGGTCCGCAATGTGCGCCGGATACTCGAACGCCACCCATTGGCCCGTGGGCTCCGCCCGCGGGTCAGCGAGGAATGGGCGTCCGACCGGTTCACAGTCAATCGTCGGCGCGAGCATCGAGATCCTTCGATGCTGGCCAAGGGGATCGGCGCCAACATCACGGGATCGCGCGCCGACATTGTGATCTGCGATGACGTCGAGGTGCCGAACACCTGCGACACACCGATCAAGCGCAATGATCTTCGCGACCGTCTGGACGAAATCGATTTCATTCTGGTGCCGGGCGGTCTTCGGCTATTCGTCGGCACGCCGCATACGTTCTATTCAATCTATGCCGAAGCGGTGCGTCGGGATGCTGATGGAGACAGGCCTTATCTTGCCGGGTTCGCGCGGTTGACGTTGCCGGTCTATGACAGTGACGGGGCATCACGCTGGCCACAAAGGTTCCCGGTCGAGCGTATCGAAGCGATACGCACCCGATCCGGTCCTGCGAAGTTCCAAAGCCAGATGATGTTGGAACCGACCAATGTACTGGACTCGCGGCTCGATCCGGACCGGTTGCGGACGTATACGGATGAGCTGGAATATCGCGAAGGAAATGGCGAGCCCTTGCTCAATCTCGGTGAGCGGCGACTGGTTTCGGCATCGTGTTTCTGGGACCCGAGCTTCGGACGGCCCGGGCGCGGCGATGCCAGCGTGATTGCCGCCGTGTTCACCGATCAGGACGGCGGATATTGGCTGCACGGCATAGAATATCTGACTCATGTCCCGGCGCTGACAGAAAGGATCGACGAAGCGACGCAACTTTGCCGACAAGCCGTCTCGTTCGCGAGGCGGCATTACGTGCCGGCGGTGACCATCGAAACCAACGGTATCGGCAAGTTTCTGCCGGGCCTGTTTCGCCGCGAGCTGAACCGCGCTGGTCTGGCGGCGGCGGTCATTGAGCATGCATCGAGCCGCGCCAAGACCGACCGCATCCTCGAAGCCTTCGATGCTGTGCTTGCCGCGGGACGGTTGAATGTGCATCGGCGCGTCTGGGACAGCCCGTTCATCGGCGAGATGCGCGAATGGCAGCCGGGCGGGAAAGGGCCGGATGACGGGCTTGATGCCGTTGCCGGTTGCCTGCTGGCCGAGCCGGTCCGTCTTGCCGACACGGCGAGAACGCGCGATCCCCGCGCCCGCGCCATGACGGCGTGGCGTGGTGGCAAGGCACCGGTGAAGATCGATACCGACTTCGATGTTTGACGGTTTCGACAAAAAACCGCGCTGGTCCCTGCATAACCCGCATAGCAACCCGAGGAGGATATAAACCATGGATCCACGCGAGCTGGAAATTCAACGTCTGCATGCCGTATTGCAGTGGCGTGTATGGGTCAGTGCGGCGATCGGTGTGCCGGTCGCCGTTGGCACAGGTCTGGCGCTGGTATTCTTTATGACGTTGGCGGAACCGGTGCCGGCAGTCACCGATCCGCCCGGTTACGAGGCCGAAGACGGGGCACGCTGAGAAAGACTATCCCATTGCAGCGGATGGTTTGTCTGCGGCGCGGCTGCGTTTTAATCTTGGTGCGGGTCAACCTGTGGCCTGAACAATGCGCAGAGAGGTTCCATGGCCGACGACCCACCCGAGCCACGCCCGGCATCGACGTTGGTCCTGCTGCGCGCATCGGACACGCACCCTTTGCAGACCCTGATGGTCGTGCGCCAGGAAACGATTGTTTTTGCCGGCGGGGCCATCGTCTTTCCCGGTGGACGCGTCGACAGCCGCGATCATGTGCATGCCGGGCAGGACAACGACGATGCTTTCAAGCTCGCCGCCATCCGCGAAACCTTCGAGGAAAGCGGCATTCTGCTCGCATACGACAGTGCGACCGGCGCCATGGTTTCGCGGGCGGTGGCGCGGCAATTACTGGAACGTCACCGTCACGCCGTATCGAGCGGAGAGATCGCGTTCGCCGACATGCTGCGTGATGCCGGGCTTCGCGCAGCGACGGACCGGCTTGTCCCGTTCGCGCACTGGATCACCCCGCCGTCGCGCCCGAAACGTTTCGACACGCATTTTTTCGCAGCGGCATATGCGGAAGATCAACACATCGCGCATGACGACGGCGAAGTGACGAAGGCGGTTTGGATATCCCCGGCGCAGCTTCTCGCCGATGCCAGGGATGACAAGTACAAGCTCGTCTTCGCGACGCGGATGAACGTCGAGCGGCTTGCCGCTTTTACATCGGTGGACGAGGCGATGGAAACGATCCGCAATACGCCGGTCGTCACCGTGCGCCCCGAAAGTGTCCAGACACCGGAAGGCCGGATGGTCCGCATCCCGCGCGCGGCCGGTTACGGCGGCGAGCTGTTTCTGTCCAACGACCCGGCGTCGATTTAACGGTCAAGCAACAACCGATCATGCTTATGCTCGTCTGCGCGACCTGGAGGGTACGCAGCGCGGTTTTCATTTCGACGGCCATGACAAGTTTATTCCTTAATCCGTGCATAGCATGGGCGTAGTCTTGGCGACGGAGGATCGTATGAGAAGGTTTGCGATATTGATTTTGGCAATGGGGATGGTCGCGGGGGTGGCTGGTGCTGCCGCGGATGATGGGCCGAAGCCGCCGGCGCCGAACCTGTTTCCGCCCAAGGCGGGCTGCCCACCGAACATGCTGGGGGGGGTGGCGAATGATTTCGGAGATCGACCAGGATATTTACGGTGACGTGACGATCACGCCGAACGCCATCGAGTTCGGAAAAATCGGGCGTTTCAAACTCAGCCCGGCCGGGCCGCTGCTGGACGGCATCGATTGGTCAAAGGAACCGCTGGCGCTGCCGGTGAAGCCGGAAGATATTGATCTGCGTCGTACCGGAAAATTATTGAAACTGGACCAACCGTTGACACTTTCAAAAGACCATATTGGTTCTTATCGATTTATTACGATCGAATACGGTCAGGACTATTCGCAGACTGAATGTGAAATGCAGATCGTGATCTGCAAGACTAAACGAGACAATGCCTTATCGGCGAGCGGCCAGGACGAATTCAGTTCGTGCCGTACCCGTTGGCTGATAGCGCGATCGCCGAACAGCTAGTTTGCGATATTTTTTAGGACCTTTGTCCGAACCGGCGGCCCCCACTGGGGCCGCTTTTTATTGGCACCTAATTCGGCTTCTGAGCTTCGGGAAAGACAGTGCTCTTGCCATGTCGGCAAGCATGCTACGAATGGGCTCACGGTGCATATTCATGGCTTGGGATTAGAAATAGAAATCGAAGAACTTGGGATCAAATATGCCCGTAAAAACGATGTACATCTGCGGCAAGGCGAACGAGGCGAAAAAAGCGAGGTGCTCAAGGATCGATCCGGAAAACCGGCATTCGCCGTGTAGTATCCAGCGCAGCGCGAAATAGGGCGGGTAGGCGAGTAGCGAAATACCCAATGCGAAAGTGAGCCAACCCGGTATCGCGAATTAAATTATGGCCATTAGTTGAGCGGTTCCAAACAGCCAAACAATCGCTGTGCAAGAGCCTACCAAAACACGAACGCTAAACTTGTGCAGGCGGTAAAAGATGCTTGCACCAGTGGCGGCTGCTCCTGCCATTGGAAACCAATAAAACATATTAAAAAATTCTCTTGCTGTCGCCCAGACAAGGTCGGCAACGGGGATGCCTGTTCTGGTGTTCTGAACCATTAAGTAAGCAGGCGGCAGCAAATACATCGTGACCGCGATAACGATCAGCATTGCAACAATGCCGTCGCGCATCCGAAGAAAACAATCCAAGGCCGACATCATAGGGTTCCTCTCATCTCGTCTTCTGGATTATGGACGGGTCAGAACGAAGATTCGACCGCCACCTGAAATTCATAAATTCATCCTGCCGTTTCCACGGCGGGACTGAACGGCGCGTGTCCGCGTCTGTCATTTCGGAGTCGCAGGCCCCTAGATATTTTTGTTAGCTGAGAGCGAAATTCCCCCGCTGGCTCTTTTATAGCTAGAATCAAACGAACGAATGGAAGCCGGCGAAGGAAATGAATATCAGGCGGTTATTTTGGAAGGGGGCGTTGATTGCGTCCGTCACTGTGGCCACGGCTGTCGTGTTGACGTTATATGCCGTTGCCGTGCTGTACACGATCGCCCAGTTCCGGGAGGAGACGGTCTATCCGCCGCGTGACGAACTCCAGCGCTACCTTGTTTTGGGTTTTCCGGTGAACATCCCGCAGGGATACCGCGACTGGTTCGAGGCCGCCATCCGTCAATCGCCGCGAACGCCGCAGCCATGGGTCGTCGATACGTTTACGAACAAGATCGGCCTTGTGATTGTGTATCCGACGATGGCCATGCCACAGGAATGGGATCCTGGAAAAGTACGTCCGAAGGTCGAGGGCGAGGATATCATTGCAGTTAGAATTGATCCGGTACCCGGGATTGACATCCCATTCCGAATTCAGGAAATGCAGGAGCAGCTCGAGGCGGGAAAGTGCGTTGTTGAAAAGCTAGGCGACACGTGTGCCGATCCTCGTGGCTTGCCGGACCCCATAAAGGAGATGGCATATTTGGGGACCGGATACAATTTTGCCCGTTGCCATATTGACGACGGGCCAAACCTAAATCCGCAGTGTTCGGCACAGTTGATGCTGATAGATGAAATAAGCCTGCACATCCGTTTTGATCGCCGAATTTTGATGCAGGCCCCTGATGTCCGCGAGAAAGTTTTCGGGCTTGTCTGTTCGTGGTTCGAATGGCCACACGGCAAGGGCGCCGACCCGGCAAGGCGGCCCTTGACCATCAATCACTGCCGGTAATCCACAGCGGGCCGTTCGGCCCGCATGCCGATAAAGGTGACACGCCCACACCTGAACCGGATAAGCCGGGATCCGATGATGTCTCTGAAGCATCCTCACCCGACGCGGCGAAGATGAAAGCGGCGCTGATGCCGTCCGAAAAGGACGACGACGGCAGCGGGCAGGACGGCGGGCGAGACGAACTTCTTTTCAAGCCCGCCGATCAGTTGACCGAGGCCGAGGCGCTTGATCTCGGGCGCTGGTATCATGGCCTGCAATCCTCCGATCCGTTGCGCGCGGAGTTGGAAAAACGTCGGCGTGATTTCTACGCGCTCAACTACGGCAACGGTCCGGCGGCGATGGACGAGACCGGGCGCATGAAGCCGGTGCAGCCGATCCGCCAGGTGCCGGAAAAAGCGACGCCCGCCAAATCGGCGGACGGCCACCCGCTGGCCGACGGTATCCGCCGTATCGCGGGGGCGGTGGCGAAACGCGCGGGTAAGGACGGTCTCGCCAACGCCGCGAAGGTGCTGCAGGTGGGTCTTAATCTGGCGGGTCAGGCGTTGAAGGTCGATGGCGATCCGGGTCCGAAAACCCGCGCCGGTCTTGCCGCCACGCTTGCCAGGAAAGGCGCGGCGAAAACCGAGGAAGCCGTCGCCATGGGTGGCTTCAAACGCATGGCGGAAACGGGCCATCGCCCGGATGCGCGCAAGGCGGACTTGAAGCGAACCGTCGAAAAAGACGTGCAGCCGTTGTTCGGCGCACAAAAACCGAAGGTCGCGGCGGAGACGTTGCAGTCGAGCCTTAACGGTCTCAATGCCGAAGCGGCGGAGAAGCGCCGGGCACCGAAGCCCAAGCCGTTGAAGCTTGACGGTGATATCGGGCCGAAGACCGAAGGGGCGTTCGCGTCCGCGCTCGCCGATCACGGCGCGGAAAAGCTCACGAAGCGGTACTCGGACGATCTGGGGTTCGGCTTCGGTTGAGCCTGAGACGTCCGCAAAGATGAACGGTGAACGGGCGCCTTCGGGGGCCCGTCGCCGTTTGGGGGAGGGTGTCCGCTCAGCCGCGCCCGAGCGTATAAAATTCGTCGTTGGGGCGCATGGCCGTCATGTTGGCGAGGCGGTTGCTCATGCCGAAGAAAGCGGTAATGGCGCCGATGTCCCATATGGCGTCATCGTCGAAGCCATGGTCGCGCAGTATGTCGAAGTCGGCATCGCTGACCGTCTCGGCGTGCAGGCAGACCTTCATCGCGTAATCGAGCATGGCCTTTTGCCGCTCAGAGATGTCGGCCTTGCGGTAATTGACGGCGATCTGGTCGGCGACCAGCGGGGCCTTGGCGCGAATACGCAGGATCGCACCGTGCGCGACCACGCAATACTGACAACTGTTGGCGCTGGACGTGGCGACGACGATCATTTCGCGTTCCGCCTTGCTCAGCCCCTCGTCCTTTTCCATCAGCGCATCGTGATAGGCGAAAAACGCGCGGCATTCGTCGGGCCGGTGCGCGAGCGCGAGGAAGACGTTCGGCACGAAGCCGGCCTTTTCCTGCACGGCGAGGATCTTGTCGCGGAGGTCCGCCGGCAGGTCTTGCAGTTCCGGGATCGGGAACCGGCTGATCGGTTTGTCGCTCATGATGTGTTTCTCAATCGATTTTCCGGACGGCGTGGTGTGGTGTCACTCGGCTGCTTCGCGCGCGCCGGAAAGACGGTCGAGAATCTCCGCCGCTGCTGCCGGGATGTTGGTGCCGGGGCCGTAGACAGCCGCGACGCCCTTGGAGTACAGGAAGTCGTAATCCTGCGGCGGGATGACGCCGCCGCACACCACCATGATGTCGTCGGCGCCCTGTTTCTTGAGCTCGTCGATCAGTTCCGGGACCAGCGTCTTGTGGCCGGCGGCCTGAGACGAGACGCCGATCACATGCACATCGTTTTCGATGGCTTCGCGCGCGGCTTCATCGGGGGTCTGGAACAACGGCCCGACATCGACGTCGAAGCCGATATCGGCAAATGCGGTGGCGATCACCTTGGCGCCCCGGTCGTGCCCGTCCTGGCCCATCTTGACGACCAGCATGCGCGGCCGGCGGCCTTCGGCTTCGGCGAACGCGGCGACGTCGGCGCGGATTTTCCCGAAGCCCTCGTCTTCGTCGTAAGCGGAACCGTAGACGCCGGAGATCGAGCGGATCTCGGCGCGGTAACGGGTATAGACTTTCTCCAGCGCGTCGGAAATTTCACCGACGGTGGCGCGCTTGCGGGTCGCTTCGACGGCGAGCGCGAGCAGGTTCCCTTCGCCCGATTCCGCTGCATCGCTCAGCGCCTTGAGCGCGGCGTCGCATGCCGCCTGATCGCGGGTATTGCGGATGGTCTGAAGGCGGGTCACCTGGGACTCGCGGACCTTGGCGTTGTCGATGTCGAGGATGTCGATGTTCTCTTCTTCGGCACGCTGGTACTTGTTGACGCCGACGACGACTTCCTCGCCCCGGTCGATCCGTGCCTGGCGGCGCGCCGCCGCTTCTTCGATCCGAAGCTTCGGCAGACCGGCGTCGACGGCTTTCGTCATGCCGCCCATTTCCTCGACCTCGTCGATCAGCTTCTTCGCTTCGACGACCATGGCGTTGGTCAGGCTTTCGACATAATAGCTGCCGCCCAACGGATCGATGACGTTGGGGATGCCGGTTTCCTCGGCAATGATCAATTGCGTGTTGCGCGCGATACGGGCCGAGTTGCGGGTCGGCAGGCCGACGGCTTCGTCAAGGGCATTGGTGTGCAGCGACTGCGTGCCGCCCAGCACCGCGGCCATGGCTTCGATGGTGGTGCGGATGACATTGTTGTTGGCGTCTTTTTCCGTCAGCGATACGCCCGACGTCTGGCAGTGCGTGCGCAGCATCGACGAGCGCGGGTCCTTCGGTTCGAACTCCTGCATCAGCTCGGCCCACAGCACGCGCGCGGCGCGCAGCTTGGCGACTTCCATAAAGAAGTTCATGCCGATACAGAAAAAGAAGCTGAGGCGCGGCGCAAACTTGTCGACGTCCAGGCCCTTGGCCCGTGCGGCGCGCACGTATTCGACACCGTCCGCGAGCGTGTAGGCCAGTTCCTGCACGCAGGTCGCGCCCGCTTCCTGCATGTGATAGCCGGAGATCGAAATCGAATTGAAGCGCGGCATGTGCTCGGCGGTGTAGCCGATAATGTCGGCGACGATGCGCATCGACGGTTCTGGCGGATATATATAAGTGTTCCGCACCATGAATTCCTTGAGGATGTCGTTCTGGATGGTGCCCGACAACTTGTCGGCGGAAACACCCTGTTCCTCGGCAGCGACGATGTAGCCGGCGAGCACCGGCAACACGGCGCCGTTCATGGTCATCGAAACCGACATTTCATCGAGCGGGATGCCGTCGAACAAAATCTTCATGTCCTCGACGCTGTCGATGGCGACGCCCGCCTTACCGACATCGCCGATGACGCGTGCATGATCGGAATCGTAGCCGCGGTGCGTTGCCAGATCGAAAGCGACCGAAAGGCCTTTCTGTCCGGCGGCAAGGTTCTCGCGGTAAAACTTGTTGGAATCCTCGGCGGTCGAGAACCCGGCGTACTGGCGGATCGTCCACGGCCGGTTCGCGTACATCGTTGCGCGCGGGCCGCGCAGGAACGGGGCAAAGCCGGGCAGGGTGTCGATATGCTCCAACCCTTCGAGGTCGGCGGCGGTATATAACGGTTTGACCGTGATGCCTTCCGGCGTTTCCCAGTTCAGCTCGTCAGCGCTCCGGCCTTTGAGATCTTTTTCAGCCGCCGCGCGCCAGTTATCCAGCCCCGGTTTATCGGTATCCGCCATTGAAACCTCCGATGTTTCTCCCTGGGCGCGATTATAACCGACACGCCGCGCCGCCTTCCATGCATTTTGCACCTGCGAAATGTAAAATGGCTAAATTTGTGTCAACCGCAAAATATTGTGCAGTTATCCACATCATGCGATTGCAAGATATTAATAAACAAAATATGGTGTCTGGCATCGTAGTTCCGGTCCCGAATCGGCTGCGAGCAGGGGATTCAATCACATTGCCGCGTTAGGCAAGCCGAGGAGACCAACATGACCTTCGAGTGGACACCGGATCATATCAAGACGCTGATCGCGCTCTGGAACGAAGGGCATACCACCAGCGAAATTGGCTCACGCATGGGCATTACCAAGAACGCAGTGGTCGGCAAGGTGCACCGGCTGGGTCTGCCGAAGCGCGGTTCCCCGATCAAGCCGAAACCGGAGAAAAAGACCAACGTGGTGTCGATGGCGCAGTTGCGGCCCGGCATGTGCGTATGGCCGACCGGCGATCCGGCAACGGATGACTTCCATTTCTGCGGTGACAAGGTTGCCGAGGGCCGGCCTTACTGCGCGACGCATTGCGAGCGCGCCTACGTGAAGCCGTCCAAGGAAGACCGCCGCCGCCGCGCCGCCAACGGATAATTGGAAAACTAGCTAGGTTGCGACGTTTGTAGCTAGGTCTCTTCCAATCAGATCCATCAGCGCTTCATAAGTCATTTTGTGCTCGGGATGGCGAGGGCCGCGGAAACGGTTTTCCCACTCATTTTTCCAAGAAGGTAGCGACTTTTTCTGCCTGGGGTCGTCTTGAATGACTGCGTCGGTGTTTACGCCTTGCCAAGTGTGGAAAGCAATCTCATCCATGTACTTCAAGTACATGGCAAACATATCATGAGACCAGTATGCTCGTTGCGTATGCATAAGTTGGTGGATCGCTCGACGGTCCTCGATGATCTTTACTGGGTCTAGCGACTTGTAGTGACCGACCTCTTCAATATAACAATAAATATTGTTTAAACCGTCTTTTATTCGCTCGTATAGCTCGCTTCGTTTCTCAATGATTCTATCACTTAGTCTTGTGTCTCGTTCATGCTTTTGCAGAGCGATTTTTGTCTGATATCCAAACCAGAATATTGCCAACGGCAGAAGTGTTGATGCTGCAAGCTTTGTAATCTCTAAGGAGTTCCATACTTCTTTGCTTTCTTCCATACTTTTTGCCTCCATAGTTCGCTCGACTTATATATAGGCTAAATATTTGCATGCTTTCAATTTAAGACGGTTAACGTTACGGTATCTAATTGTTTTGACGAGAAAGCGTATTGCATTGCTTCGCTTGACGCTGAAAACATTCGGCGTATGCTCGGCGCCATGAAAACATTCTTTTCGCTATGTGTGATCGGACGAATTACGGACCCGGTGACCCTTTGAGGTCGCCGGGCTACGCACACCTGCGTTGTGTGCGCGTAAACACCGATCATCCATCGAAAGGAATGCGTTATGAGTACCCAATCGGGCCGCGTCGAGCAGGCCCAAGCCCCCGAAACTTTCACCGCCTGTTTTTCGGTCGTCGCCGGCAGCGACCCCAACACGCTGAGCCGCGTTTTGGAGCCGTTCACCAAGCGCGGCCTGACGCCGTCGCATGTGTATGCCATGCGCACGGGCGAGCGCGGCGAAGCGATGCATGTCGATTTGCAGTTGTGCGATGCCGACGCCGAGACCAGCCGGCGGCTGGCCAACGACCTACGCGGGCTGTATCTGGTGCAGACCGTGCTGACGTCGCAGAAAAGCATGGCGGGAACGGTTTGAGTTTTTCCGGAGACGTATCGTGAGCCTGATTGACCGGCTGGATGAGTGTGCCCGCTTTACGCCCGAAAATTACCGCCCGCTGATCGTTTGCGGGCAGGCGCTGGGGCGCGTCGACCATGCGTTTGCCGATGCGCTGGCGCAATACCCGGGGGTCTTCGATGTCGGCAATGACGCGGTTGTCCTGTCGGACCGCCTTGCAACGGCGAATGACCGTACCGAGGCCGTCGCGTCGTTGCTCGAACAGCTCCGTGCGCAGGGTATGTTTCCGGGCTGGCGTGGCGAACACTATCCCGTATCCGAGAGCTTTTATGCGCCGCCGTTGTTGACGGTCGAGCGCGCCACCGTGCCGCGTTTCGGCACCATGGGTTACGGTGTGCATTTGAACGGCTATGTCCGCAAAGACGATACGCTGCACATGTGGATCGGCAAACGCTCCATGCAGAAACAGACCGGCCCCGGCAAGCTCGACCAGATCGTCGCCGGGGGCCAGCCGGTCGGCCTGTCGGTGCGCGACAATCTGATGAAGGAGTGCGCTGAGGAAGCGGGGATGCCGCCGGCGCTCGCCGAGATGGCCGTGCCAGTCGGTACGGTATCGTATCTGACCGAACGCGCCGAAGGCCTGCGCCACGATGTGCTGTTCAACTACGATGTCGAACTGCCGGAAGCGTTCGAGCCGGTCCCGACGGATGGCGAAGTCGATGCCTTTTATCTGTGGCCGATCGACGACGTGATGGCGCGCATCCGCGAAACAGACGATTTCAAATTCAACGCAGCCGTGGTGATCATCGACTTCGCGATCCGCCACGGTTGTCTGCACCCCGACGCGCCGGACTATATTGCCGTCACGGAAGCTATCCGAACTGGACGCTTCTCCGCGGCCAAGGTTCGTTGAGGGCTTTCCCCGGCGTATGCCGCGTTGCTAAGGTAAGACCATGGATACAGCACCTCGCCATATGGATCTCTACCCGAAGATCGAGCCCTACGACCGTGGTATGCTCGATGTTGGTGACGGCCACAGATTATATTATGAGCAATCGGGTAATCCGCAGGGCGTGCCGGTCGTGTTCTTGCACGGCGGCCCCGGTGCGGGATCGAACCCGGCGCACCGGCGTTTTTTCGATCCGGCATTTTACCGCATCGTCATTTTCGATCAGCGCGGCGCCGGTCGTTCACGCCCGTTTGCGTCCCTCGACAACAATACGACGGACCATCTTGTTGCCGATATAGAGCGATTGCGGATTTTTCTGAACATTCAAAGCTGGCTGGTTTTCGGCGGCTCATGGGGATCGACACTGGCGCTTGTTTATGCGCTTCGTCATACGGCGCAATGCCGCGGGCTGGTGCTGCGCGGAATCTTTCTCGGCAGCACGGCGGAACTGGACTGGTTCCTGTACGGCATGCATACCGTGTTTCCCGAAGCCTGGCGCCGGTTCGCGGAATATATTCCCGACGACGAGCAGGACGATCTGTTGAGGGCATACCACAAGCGGCTGATCGACCCGTCGAGCGACGTGCACATGCAGGCTGCCGCCTATTGGGCGGGATACGAAACGTCGTGTTCGAACCTGTTGGCAAGCCCGAGCGAAGCGCCGCCGCACGCATCCAGCGGCGCGCTGTCACTGGCCAGGATCGAGGCGCATTTTTTCGTCAACGATGTGTTTATCGGCGATACGGAAATTCTCGATGGTGTGGCGCGGCTGCGTCATCTGCCGTGTATCGTCGTCCAGGGCCGCTATGACATGGTATGTCCGATCCGCACCGCCGATGCGTTGGTGCAGGCGTGGCCGGAAATCGACTATCGCATCGTGCCGGATGCCGGTCATTCGGCGATGGAGCCGGGCATTCGCTCGCAACTGGTGCGCGGTACGGAAATCATGAAGGATCGTATCTGATTCCGGCACTGTCACAGTGTAATTGACCCCTGCAAGGCCGGACAGTAAAGTGCGCAGTCCTGATTAGGGGGAGAGCAACATGTCGGCCATTCTTCGCGGCCTGTTTTTGGCGGTTCTGATCGTCGCGGCACAACCCGCGCTGGCGGACGGCTTCAAACTCGCCAAGGACCCGGCGTACATTACGTTCTCGGGCGGCTATTTCGACTTCAACCGCCAAAAGGATGAAGGCGGCGAGTTTTCCCTGGAATATCGCTCCGATGTCGAGCTTTGGATATTCAAGCCCTTCGCACACGCGGCTTACGTCACCAACGGCATGAGCTTTCTCGGCGCCGGTGTTTTGATCGATCTGCAGGTCGGCGATAACTGGATTATCCAACCCTCCTTTGCGCCGACATGGTGGCGCGGCAAAACCGACGATTTGGATCTCGGTTATGCGCTGGAGTTCCGTTCGCGGCTGGAGGTGGCGTATCGTTTCCGTGATAAATCGCGTCTCGGCCTGTCGATCTCGCACAGCTCCAACGCCAGCCTCGGTGACACGAACCCGGGTACGGAATCGGTGATGCTCAGCGTCTCCGTACCGACCACGATGATCGGTCGCTGATCTTTTTCGGCTCCCTGCACGTTTCAGTTTGAATTGGGTGATCTGCGCCGGTGCCGCGCGATTGCCATCCGTCAACGGCTGGTGTAGTCAAAACCCGTGCGCCCGTAGCTCAGTAGGATAGAGCACAGGATTCCTAATCCTGGGGCCGCAGGTTCGAATCCTGCCGGGCGCACCATTTCCAATGTGCGCCCTGTTATGAATGAAAGGTTCGAGCAACGCTCGAACCAGGCGCGCCATCGTAATTACGAATACATACCGTCACCCCGGCCCCCGCTTTTGCGGGCACAGGCTCCGGTCGGGGTTCATGACGATGGTTGACTGGATTCCGGCTTGCGCCGGAATGACGGGGTGAGGTCACCCTTGCGCTCAATACCTAATTGCAACCGAAGCCTCGCCAATTCCGGCGGGGCTTTTTTGTGTCTGAAAGGACCTGACACATGACCAAACGTTACTCTCTCAAAGCGCCGCTGGCGTCGAACACGAACGTCGATTTGGACGACAGCATGAAGACCAAGATCCCGCTCAGACGGCTCGGGTATTACAAGGCACCGGGTTACGGCATGACGCCCTATCCGGACGCACAGTTGTTCGATGCCGTTACCGACCTGCAGCGCGACAAGGGGCTTCGCAGAACGGGCGAGGTGCGTCCCGGCGACGACACTGAAAAAGCGATCCGGGTCGCATTGGCGGAAAGCGGAAAGAAATCCGGAAAATACATCTGGCGCACGCGGGGCGACAGCAAAGTTCGATCCGAACATGCGGAACGGGACGGAAAAGTCTTCGAGTGGGACAACCCACCCGAAGGTGGTCACCCGGGCGAAGCGCCAAGCTGCCGGTGATGGGGGGAGAGCGCGGTCGAAAAATACCAAAAAGGATTAAAGTTTCTCGAAAGGAAACTGGCAGAATCGCAAACTAAGCTGATGAACCTGCGTAAACAGTACGAAGCGAAATGTGGCGAAAAGATATAATCAGTGAGTGTTCTTCTCTATGAATTTCGTTGCCTCTTCTTGTGCTAGTTTAATGTTAAGGGCATCTAGCTGAGCTTCTGCTTTGGCGATCAATGCATCGACATCCTGCCCGCCTGCTTTCGCACAAAGGAACCAAACCAATGCTTTGTATGGCCAATGCATAACGCCGTTCCCGGTGAGATATAGCTTCCCAATTTCCGCCTGCGCTTTCGAAGAATTGAACTCGGCGGCAATTCGAATGTGAACAACGTATCCGCTTAGGTTCCCTCTATCACGTTGCAATTCAGCGTATTCAAAATGCGAGCGAGGATCATTTAATTCAACGGCTTGCAACAACCAAGTTCTCGCACGAGACGGATCGGCTTTAACACCATTGCCGGACGAAAGGTCGTGGTAGTTGCGCAATAACACATCAGCCTCGCTGTTATAGTCTTGGGTGGCCTGTTTCATTACTTCAAGAAACAGGTCGGGCAATGGTTCACCGTAGAAAAACGTATCGACCATGCCCGTCCACTCGCTGACGTTCTCGTCAGGGTGCGCCAATGCGTAACTTCGGAACCAGTACTTTGCTTTTTCTGCGTTTCGCTCGACGCCGGTTCCGTTCAGGTAAAAATATCCTACGCGGATCATGGCAAATCCATCGCCTCGTTCAGCGCTTTCCTTGTAAAATGGGAATGCGCGGGCGTCATCTTCTGCACCACAGTCTCCACTGTCATAGGCATGGGCGGCGTAGAATAATTGTTCGCGGGTCATGTCGCTCGGGTCACTCGAAAACGTTGCGACCATGGCACAGGGGAACCCGTCGATGGTTTTCCGCTCGTTCGAACTTGTGGCAAGCGGTGACCACATCAACGCGGCGAAGCCAACAAGCACTATAAAAACCAGATGCATCGACTAATCCTGCTTGCGTCCCAATCCTGAGTATATGCAAAGGCCATGGGCTTTATATAGCAGTCACGCACAAATTATGCCGTGGCATGCTCATGGTTCAAATGAAGCCAAGCAAGCAAGGCGTCCCGGCGACGACACTGAAAAAGCGATCCGGATGGCATTGGATGCGAAGTCGCCGCACGCTTTGGATAATTCGGATAAGAAGGGCAAGTACATCTGGCGCACGCGGGGCGACAGCAAGGTCCGTTCCGAACATGCTGAACGGGATGGAAAAGTCTTCGAGTGGGACAACCCGCCCGAAGGTGGTCACCCGGGCGAAGCGCCCAACTGCCGATGCCGGGCGGTGGAGATCAACTGTAATCGTGAAGAGTTGGCATTGGAGGAAATACGGAAAGCATATTTCCCTGTCGACGGGGAACTCTTTACAGTCCGCGCCAAGGTTCATAATGCTCGGTTGGATGTCGAGAAACACCGTGCGGACAAAGACTTCTATTATCACGTCAATAAAGTTGCCCAGGCTGGCGGTATTCTGACAATGGCGCCACATCCACTGGGTCGTTTCGCAGGATGGATTTTCCAAGCCGGAGAAAGAATATCGTCGAGGGTGCTGCAGGAAATCGAAGCAGACCTAAAGCAAAGTGAAACGGGATTGAGGAAGTTAGAGCAGCAACTTAAAGAGCTACAGTCAAAATGGTTGAATCTCAAAACGGCGTATGAAGATGCGCAAGCTGCTCTTAAGCGTTGTGAATCCGGGAAATGTAAACGTGCTGAGGCCTATGGCGTAAGTCCGCCATAGGCCCGTTCGGCTCGGGAGAAGAATTTCTTATCTTGCGCGGAGAGTCTTATCCAAAGTTGCTCAAGTGGTTCTCTTGTAATGTTAGCAATGTCGGCGTTCGCGTTTTTGGCGCGCCTCAGCCAATAGTACGCTAGGCCTAAATTTTCTTGCACATGCTCACCGGTTAAGAAGTTTTGAGCAACAAACAGCATGGCCGGGATGTACCCCTCTGCCGCAACAAGCGCAATTCGCTTAATTGTCGTGTCATTGGTGATCGAGTCATGCTCAATAAGATCTTTTAACACCTCAAACTGAGCGGGCGCATATTCCCTTTCCGCAGCCCAATGAAGAAACAGCGAACGTAACAACCGGTCTAACTCCGGTCCGTCCGCTTGATATGTCTTTGCAAGTGCATAAATATCGGCGGGGTCGCCTTTCAGTAGATCCCGGGTTTTGTAGAACTCTGTCATGAATGGCACGCGACTATTGGGATGCCTAACCCAATCGTATTCTTCCGCCTCTATAGCGACGGCGTCTACGCAGGGTGCATATCTGATGGCAAGGTATCGAGGATAGCTCTCATCGAACGAGCCATTTGTGGCGAATTGGCGATTAAAGTCTGAAATACTGATTTCTGCAGCGAACGAAAGGTCACGCTCGCAATCAGCGCCCCACATTGTTGCCAGAACGGGTGTGGGGAATAATGTCATATTACAGAAAATCAGAATGATATGTCGCATAGCATGTTTCTTGAGCATTTGTATCAGTAATACCTGCATGAAAAGCTCTATGTAAGGATTAGTCGTTAAAAATCAGATGCATCGAGTAATCCTGGATGCGTCCCATTCCTGTGTATATGCAAAGGCCATGGGCTTTATATAGCAGCCACACACAAATTATGCCGTGGCATGCTCATGGTTCAAATGAAGCCAAGCAAGCAAGGCGTCCCGGCGACGACACTGAAAAAGCGATCCGGGTCGCATTGGCGGAAAGCGGAAAGAAATCCGGAAAATACATCTGGCGCACGCGGGGCGACAGCAGGGCTCGAAGCAAATCAGAAGCAGTTTCTGAAGTTTGTCGCGAGGCATGTCCGAGCATTGTCGTTTCGTCGTTCGTGGTGCTGTCCCGTTCGCTATTTGCCAGATTGGGAGAGCCATTTATCGAAACTGCCGGTCGTTTCTATTTCCTGGGTGATGCGGCGGAGGATGGGTTCCGCCTCGGTAAATGTCATGCCCTGCTTGATGCGTGAATCGTACAATACTCCGAGGACGTACTCGTATGGGCGGACAACGCGGTTCCGAAGATTCTCACCACCGTCCCAATCACCGATCCGGTAATTCTTGTGGATGCTTGGTTGCTTGCCCATGACGCCTAACATTCGAATCAACGCCCAGACGACGCGCAGCCTTTTTTCATCTTCCCAACTGTAGCGGTGGGTCCGATGTGCGCTCGGTCCCGTCAGTCGAACCAGATCCTCGGCCGGCGCCACTGCTTTTGCCGACGCCATGCTGATGGTGAAAGTGGCCGAGCGTATCCGGCCCGGAAATTTCCACCCGATGCGCCAATAATAGGGTCGGTGCTTTCCGTTTTCGTCACGCTCGAAACCAGCCGCGAAATGCAGCATCATGTTGGCGTTGTCGCGGTGCGCTACACGCGTCATCTCGAGACCGGTCAGACGGCGAAGCTCCCGAATATAGCCGTCGATGTCGGATTCCATACGAGATGTATCGCCGGTAACGGCGATGAACAGCGGTCCGCTCCATTTCACCGCATAGTCCCCGGTGTCGCGGTTGGTGGCAGACCGTTGGAAAGCGCCGTCGCGGATATCGGCCAGAGCCTTGCTCGGTTGGTATCTCCCGACCGTATCCGGCTCCACGGTGACAATGTCGTTGCGAAGCAGCACCGCGAACAGGGCAAGCAGGCCGGGCATACACAGGAACGCCACTGGTAGTACCCACCTGGATCTCTCGGCATAACCGAAGCCGCTGCCCAGTGCACGGAAGAATGAGACGACGGATTTGAAACCGAGTATGAACAGCCGGTAGCCCGGTCCCGCGCTCGGCGCGACGTAGAAATCGCTCGAAGCTGTTACATCATCTTCGGGGCGCGCGCCCAAGGAAGCGGCGGTTTCTTCCTTTGCCTTTCTCTCCTGATTTGTTTTCTTCGCGAGGCGTCTAACAAAAACTAAATGCCAGGCAAAAAAGATGGCGAGCAGAAACAGCAGAGCGGTGTTGCCGTAGGGCGGTTCGGTCATGCCGTCCACGGCGAATAGAAGCATCAGGAGAATCATGAAGACCAGACCGAGCTGATAGCGGAACAACCAGCCGTCGGATTCTTCCTCAAACTGCTCACGGTAAGTCGTTCGGAGAAACGATCGCCAGGTCGCCGCACGTGGCGGTCTGGGCGCGTCGATGGTTTCGGCCTCGCGAAGTATGTGCGCCGTGACCATTCTTTTAACGAAGAAGTACAGCAACGCCCACAGGCCGACGAACGACAGGCCGAGCACGATAAGACCGACCATATAGATCGCCATTTCGTCGAAGATGATCGCGATATGCTGGTGGAGAATTTTGACGACGACCGCGGGTGCGGTATGCGAGAAGACGAGGATGATGACGGCGATCACTGGATAGAAGACGAACCCGAAAATGTTCGAATAGACGGCGATTCTATAGGCTGTTTCTTTGTCTACCCGGTAGCCTGGACCTTTCTTGCTGACCCACATGTACATGTGGCCGTCAGGCATTCTGAAGGTGCTGCTGGGCCGGGTCGAGTCCGGGGCCGTTGCCGCATCTGGTTCTAAAAATTCCATAGAGTCGCCGAATTCTTAAAGTTCAAGTCCGCAGATAGATTACCACCTCTATGAAACAATTGGTTCTTGAATTCGCGGCCTCGCCAATCTCGGACGCGGACGTCCGGGCTTGTAACGACAAGAACGCTACTCGCTTATTGTCTTCGCTCTTCGGCGAAAAGTGATCCTCGGCCTTTAACCGAAACCATCTCAGCAGACTGGCGATACGCCGTTCTTGAAGACCTTGGTAAACGCTCGAGAGAAACCCGGCGCGATATTAAAGAAGACCTGCTCCGGGCCGGGATATATCACGCGCGCTGATTAGACCGCCGTTACGGTGAACGGTGTTGCCAGGCGAAATTCTTCAAGATTGCCGCCACCGCCGATACGGTCGACAACACAGAACACGGCGTCCGCTTCCAGCGCAAGTAATGGCGCGTGCCAGGTATTCCTGAGGTAATTCACGCCCTGGCCGGGTTCGCTCATGAAGGCATGGGGTGTGCCGGGCCGGCCACCGTCGTCGTCGGCGACAATGATCAGAAAGGGGCTGGATGACATCGGCAGAAAGGCCTGAGAGCCCAGCGGATGACGTTCCATCAGATCCATCGTATAGGGCAGGTTGATGGCGTCGCTGCGAAACAGGCTGATCCCGGCCTCGCCGCCGTCGAACGCCAGCCGGGCAAGATCGTGATAACGTTCGCAGCGGCCGTCATTGATCATCATGTCGGCATCGCCGGCAATCTCGATCACATCGCCGAAGGGCCGGAAGGCCTGGGCGCTCAATGGTTCAGCCGTGATGGTGCGGGCGCTCATGACCCGGGCGTGAGCTTCATATGCCGGTTGATGTTTTTATACAGGAGGTAACGAAACGGTTCCGGACCTCCGGCATAACAGGCCTGCGGACAGAACGCGCGCAGCCACATGTAATCCCCGGCCTCGACCTCGACCCAATCCTGATTGAGGTGATAGACCGCCTTGCCTTGAAGCACATAAAGACCATGCTCCATGACATGGGTTTCCTTGAACGGAATCACACTACCCGGTTGCAGGGTGACGATGTTGACGTTCATGTCATGACGCAGATCATCCGAATCAACGAACCGCGTGGTCATCCATCCGCTGTGGTCGCCCGGCATGACCAGGGGCGGGGTTTCCTTTTCGCTGGTGACGAAGCTGTCCGGTATATCCAGTCCTTCGACCTTTTCATAAGCCTTGCGGATCCAGTGGAACGTGACCGGTGCGCTTCCTGCATTGCTAACGCTCCATGCGGCATCACAGGCGATATAGGTATAGCCGCCGGCCGACAGCAGGTGCGTTTCGCCGTTCAGTGTCAGGGTGAGTTCGCCATCGGTAACGAACAGCACGGCTTCGGTGCCGGGTTCGGTTTCCGGCCGGTCGCTCCCGCCCCCCGGTTGGACTTCGACGATGTACTGAGAAAACGTTTCAGAAAAACCTGACATCGGCCGGGACAGAACCCACAGCCGGGTGCCGGTCCAGAACGGCAACTTGCTTGTAACGATGTCTGCCATGACGCCTTTCGGGATCACCGCATAGGCGGTGGTAAACACGGCGCGTCCTGTCAGCAATTCGGTCGGACCGGGCAGGCCGCCCCTAGGCGTATAATAGGAAGTGTCGCTCACTGTATGGTTGCTCCTTCATGCGTGCGGCGCGGGGCCTGCTTATTCAAGCTCTTTGAGATCGTCATGCAATCGTTCAATGGATTGAAGATGGTCGCGGCCTTGTTCGGCCATGTCGTCGAAGACGGCGATGCTGAGAAAATGGAACAGGGACATGACGGCGCCGTAGCGGTCGAGCGGGTCGGCGCCGCGCACGGCACACGGAATCGTCCATGTCGCATGCGCGCTGGGCGGCGCGGTCCGGTCCGTAACGTAGAGGACATTGGCGCCGTTGGCGTGAGCGGCGGCCATCACGGTTTTCATTTCCGGGACCCGTCTGCGCATGCCGACGGATATCAAGACGTCATCCTTGCCGATGGCCGCGACGTCTTCTGCCAGTGTGCCGCCGGCATTCGGCAGCAGAAAGACATCCGGACGAACCTGGATGATCTGCCATTGCAGGTACCCGGCAAGGAAGTAGCTGTTGCGCCAGCCCAGACAGAACACCCGCTTTGCCTTGCTGATTGCCGTGACGATATCGCGCACCGTATCCGGGCGCAGGGATTGCAGCGTCAGGGCAATGTTCTGCGTGTCCTGTTCGATATGTGACTGGATGCGGGCGCTGAAATTCGAGGCGGCCGGGGTTTTGTGCATCAAATAGACGGGCGAGCCCCAGGCTTGTGCATCCCGGGCGGCGCGGCGCGCTTCATCGTAATTGCTGTAGCCCAGCCGCTGTACCAGACGGGTGACCGCCGCTTTTGATCCGTTCGACAGCTTTGCCAGTTCGGTCGCGGTGTACGCGGCGACTTCGCCGGGGAATTCAAGGATCAGGTCGGCAATCCGCCGTTCGCTCTCCGGCAAATCGGGATAATGCTTGCGGATCTCCTTTTCCAGCGCGGTAAAGCCCGGATGATCCGCGCTGTCCCCACTGTCAGCCCCAGTCTCTGTTTGTGATGGTGGTTTCATTGGCATGGCGATGGCGAAGTTCTCTCCTGTGCCTACAGGCTATGTCCGGATGCGATGAAACTCAAGTTTTTAAAATTTCACTTGTTGAAAATATAATTTCAGTGTTTACTCGAATGATCAAATTTAGCCCATATCCTTTGGGGTGGCTAAAAAACAATCGTTTTTACAGGGGTGGCGCCAGATTGTTTGATTTCCGGTTCTTCGAGATTTATCGAAACAGCGAGTACCTTCTGCGTCTTGCCGAGGGAATCTGGTTGAGCATATCGCTGACGGTCACGGCGGCGCTGATTGGATTCTTCTGCGCTGCCATGCTCGCGTTGGCGCGGAATGCGCGCATTCCCGTATTGGCGCAAATCTCCGCAGCTTATGTGGAATTCATCCGCAACACGCCGCTGATTGTGCAGCTGTTTTTCGTGGCGTTCGGGCTGCCGCTTCTTCTGGGATATCAATGGCCCTTCTGGGCGCATGCACTGCTGGGGCTGACGCTCAACTTCTCAGCCTACTTCGCGGAGATATTGCGCTCAGGCCTGCAATCCATTCCCAAAGGACAGATCGAAGCCGCCATTGCACTGGGCCTGAAACCACATGTGCGTTTTATCAAAGTCATCTTTCCGCAGGTGATCGCAAGCGTGTATCCCTCGCTGACGAGTCAGTTCATTTTCCTGTTTCTGACCACCGGCGTAATTTCCGAAATCGGTGTCGAGGATCTGACCCACGCAGGGGTGTTTATCGACAGCCGCACATTCCGGTCCTTTGAAATATTCATCACGTTGACGCTGCTTTACGTGGCCATCGCGCTCACTTTTAAAACCTGCATGCATGCCATCGATCGATACTTCTTCAGTTGGAAGGTGCGCCAATGAAAGAGCTGTTTATCGATATCCTCGGTAAGCCGATGGGGATCGTCATGTTCCAGTTGGTGGATGCCACCCAGTACACGATTTATCTGTCATTGATTGCTTTCGTCGGTGGCGGCCTGATCGGCATGGCGATCACACTGGCGCGTATATCCGGACAGAAGGGCTGGGTCCGCTTTTCAACCAGTTACATCTGGTGTTTCCAGTCGGTTCCCCTGCTGATGCTGCTCTTCCTGTCGGGGCTGGGTGTACCGAGATTGCTGGGCCAGGATGTGAACCCCTGGATTTCGGCAACGGTTTCTTTGACGTTGTATGCGAGTGCCTATCTGGCCGAGGTCTGGCGCGGCGCCATTCATGCGATTCCGCAAGGACAGTGGGAAGGCGGCTATTCAGTCGGGATGCGGTTCTTTCCGGTCCTGCGGGCCATCATCCTGCCACAGGCCATGCGCGTCGCCCTGGCGCCGACGGTCGGGTTCAGCGTGCAGATTATCAAGGGCACGTCGCTTGCCTACATCATCGGGTTTCAGGATCTGATGAATATCGGCAAGCGCTGGGCGAATGCCCCCGTCGACGGGACCGAGTCCTTCATCATCTATCCGCTGATGGCGCTGATTTACTTCAGCCTTTGCTTCCCGCTGTCGCGGCTTGCCATCCACTTCGAACGAAAACTCGGGACATATTCCAAGGGCCCGCAAATCTCAGCAGCATAATTTACAGGGAAAGGAGATCATTATGATCAAAACACTGAGAAAACTATCCGTTATCGCCATGGCGTTTGCGGCGATTGCCGCCTCAGCCCCGGCATCCGCCGACCTTTCGGACATCCTGTCCGCGGGGAAGGTGAAGATCGCCGTGCCTGAAAACTTCCCGCCGTTCGGTGCCCTGGGCGCCAGTGGCGAACATGAAGGCTATGACGTCGACGTTGCCAAGCTGATCGCAAAGGACCTCGGTGTTGAACTGGAAATTGTCCCGGTTGCCTCGAAGCAGCGCATCCCGTTTCTGGAAACCGACCGGGTTGACCTGGTGATCTCCTCCATGGGTGCGAACCCGGGCCGAGCCAAATCGATCTGGTTTTCCAGTGCCTATGCGCCGTTCTTCTCGGGCGCGTTTGCCAAGGCCGATGTGGCGGTATCCTCCCCGGCTGACCTTGCCGGCAAGAAAGTCGGCCTGACCGGCGGCACGCTGGAAGATCTTGAAATTACCAAGGTTGCCCCGAAATCGGCAGAGATCATTCGCTTCGGTGACAATGCCGCAACCATCGCCGCCTATGCCTCGGGGCAGATCGATGTCATCGTGACCGGCAACACGGTTGCAGCGGACTTTGCCAAGAACAACCCGGGCAAAAGCATCGAGACCAAGTTCATCGTTAAGGAATCGCCCTGCTTCATCGGCGTCAAGAAAGGCAGCTTCGATCTGCTGCAGTGGGTGAATGTGTTCATCCTGCACAAGACACTGGGTGGCGAGCTGAATGCGCTGTCCGAAAAATGGTTTGGTCAGAAACTGCCGCCGCTGCCGGCACTCTAAGGCGTGCGATAGAAACAACGAACCGCCGGCGGGGATGTCCCTGCCGGCGGTTTTGTTTGCGTGCCTGAATGGCGTTGGTTAGTAGGCGTACTCGGTAAATACCGCATCGACATTGCCGCCCCACAAGCGGTGGTAGGCGGCCAGTAATTCATCGGCAGGCGTCAGCCCGCTTTCCGCAGTTTGGAAGATCGGCTGCAGGAAATGGCTTTCGTCCATGCCGACACTGTCCAGACGTTTGCGGTTCTTCAGGCCCCGGTGCGAGATGCAAAGCGCCTCGCTGGCGATCTCGCGCACCGTTGTGTTGCGGAACGGCGTTTTGAGGGCCGTTGCCGGAACTTGATCGCGCAGTGCCTGGCGTTCTTCATCTGTCCAGTCCTTGATCAAATCCCATGCCGCAGCGCGGGCATCGGCATCATAAAGAAGGCCCACCCAAAACGCGGATAGGGCACAGAGCCTGTTCCACGGACCGCCGTCGGCGCCGCGCATTTCAAGAAACGTCTTGAGACGCACTTCCGGGAAGATCGTCGACAGATGGTCGACCCAGTCGGACAGCACCGGTTTGTGGCCGGGGTAGGCCGGCAGCGTGCCGTTCATGAAATCGCGGAAGGACTGGCCGGAGGCATCGATGTAATTGCCGTCGCGATAGACAAAGTACATCGGCACGTCGAGCGCATAATCCACGTAACGTTCAAAGCCCATGCCGTCTTCGAATACGAACGGCAACATGCCGCTGCGCTCGTTGTCGACGTCGGTCCAGATATGGCTTCTGAAAGATAGATAGTCGCTCGGCTTGCCGTTGCGGAACGGCGAGTTCGCCCAAAGCGCGGTCGCGATCGGCTGCAGCGCCAGCGAGATGCGAAACATCTCGACCATGGTTTTCTCCGAACAGAAGTCCAGGTTGACCTGCACCGTGCAGGTGGACTTCATCATCTCGAGACCGAGCGTGCCTTTTTTCGGCATGTACTCGCGCATGATCTTGTAGCGGCCCTTGGGCATCCACGGAATATCATCGACAGGCCATTTCGGACGATAGCCGAGACCGACAAAGCCGATCCCCATTTCCTTGGCGACGGCCTTGACCTGTTGCAGGTGACTTGAAACCTCGTCGCACGTCTGGTGGATGTTCTCGACCGCGGCACCGGATAGTTCGACCTGGCCTGCGGGTTCCAGCGATACGGAGCCGCCTTCTTTCGATGACAGCGCGATGACGTTGTCGCCTTCGTAAACCGGCTCCCAGCCAAAGCGCGTGAGGCGCATCAAAAGCTCGCGGATGCCCTGATCGCCGTCATAAGTCAGCGGTTTCAGGTCCGACAGACGGAACGCGAACTTTTCATGTTCGGTGCCGATGCGCCATTGCTCGGGCGGTTTGCAGCCGCTTTCCATATAGCGGACGAGCACGTCCTTGCTGTCGATGGGGGTGTCATTCTTAGCGGAAGCACCGGACATCACTCTCTCCGTTCTAGCTTTCGGGGCTTAAGGTATCTGTTACTGCTTGCCGGATCGCCAGCGCTGCCACGCAGGCCGTTTCGGCTCGTAATATTCTCGGACCCAAATCGGCGGCGACAGAAAAGGTCACTTTCCCGAGCGCGTCAAGCTCGTCCGCCGCGAATCCGCCTTCGGGGCCGATCAAGAAAGCGAGAGCGTCCGGCACGTCCACGAGCACCTTCGCCAGTGGTTGTCCATTGCCGGTTTCATCCAGGTACACAAGACGCCGTTCGCCTGGCCACGTGCGCAGGATATCGGCCAGTGGTTGCGGGGCCTCGACATGCGGGACGGAAAGCCGGCGCGATTGCTCGGCGGCCTCCGCCGCGGTTGCGCGAAGCCGATCGGTATTCAGCCGCGAAGTTTGCGTGTGACGCGTAATGACAGGCAACAGACGCGCGGCACCCAACTCGGTGGCCTTTTCGACAAGGAAATCCGTACGGTCTTTCTTCAGCGGCGCGAACAGTAGCCAGACATCCGGCTCGTCAATTTGCGGGCGGATCTGTTCGAGCAGGGACAGAACGCATGCTTTCTTGTCGGCGTCTGCTATTTCCGCCAACCATTCGCCATCCGTACCGTTGAACAGCAAGACCGGCGCGCCGGTGCTCTGTCGCATGACATTGATCAGATAATGGCTTTGCGCTTTCGCCAATTGCACCGTCGTGCCGCCTTGAAGCGGCATGTCGACATACAGCCGGATGGATGCTTGATCTGCCATCTGTTTCTCCCCGCCCGGATTATCGTCTGCGCGGGGGCGGGCGTAAACAGGCGGAAAGGTGATCATCAGGACTTTCACCTTGACCCCGGCGTCAGTTATAAACGCGCATGTCTTATTCTGGGCCGCACCAGCAGCACGCCAGCGATATCCAGAGCGATTCCTGGATGATTCGCCTCGCGCCGGGGCCGGCAAGGTCTTACATGCGCCTGATCCGCGCCGACCGGCCGATCGGCACCTGGCTTTTGCTGTTGCCGTGCCTGTGGTCGGTTTCGATCGCCAGTCATGCGGTGCAGGGGATCACGCCGGATGCTGGCTTCATCACGCTGTTTGCTATCGGCGCTTTCGTCATGCGTGGCGCGGGATGCGTGGTCAACGATCTTTGGGATCGGGATATTGACGGCAAGGTCGCCCGGACAGCCGCCCGTCCGATTGCTTCCGGTGAAGTTCCTGTCCGCGCGGCACTGATCTTCCTTGTTTGTCTGTTGGCGATGGGCTTCGCGGTGCTTGTGCAATTCAACACCGCGACCATTTTCCTGGGTGCTGCGTCCCTGGTTCTTGTCGCCGTCTATCCGCTGATGAAGCGCATCACTTATTGGCCGCAGGCGTTTCTGGGCCTGACCTTCAACTGGGGCGCGCTGCTCGCATGGTGTGCCGTTGAAGGTACCGTCGGCTGGACGGCGGTATTGCTGTATGCAGCAGGTTTTTTCTGGACGCTCGGTTATGACACGGTTTATGGCCACCAGGATAAGGAAGACGATGTGCTGGTCGGCGTGAAATCCGCTTCGATCAAGCTTGGGCGCAACACGCGGCCGTTTGTTGCGCTGGTCTATGCGTTTGCGCTGTCGTTACTGGCAAGCGCCGGCGTTGGCGCCGGGATGGGGTGGTTCTATTTCCTGATGCTGGCGGCGGCGGCGCTGCAGTTCGTCTGGCAGGTCGTAACGCTTGATATCGATGCGCCGAAGAACTGCCTGACGCGCTTTAAATCGAACCGCGATGTCGGGCTGATGATCTTTCTGGGTGCGCTTCTGGGTTAACGCTCAGGCGGTCTTCGCAAACTCGAAGTACAGTTCGCGCGCGCGGGTTGCGACCGGTCCCGGCTGCAGTTCCCGGTCCTCGATTTTCGTGCAAGGGCGGACCTTGGCGTAATTGCCCGTGGCGAACAACTCGTCGGCGCCCAGCACTTCCTTGAAGTCGATGGCGCGCTCCACAACCTCGTGCCCATCGTCGCGAAGCAGTTGAATGACCCGCTGACGGGTAATGCCGTTGAGAAAAGTGCCGTTGATTTCCGGCGTTGCCACGACGCCGCCGTTCACCATGAACAGATTGGCGTACGAAAACTCGGCGACATTGCCGTTGGGATCCAGCACGACACCCAGATCGAAGCCCTTTTCCTGCGCTTCGGCGACGCTGCGCGCGACATTCGGATAAAGGCATGATGCCTTGGCCTCGGTTGGGGCCATGTCGCGGGCGGGACGCCGAAAGCTGCTGAGGCAGGCACTGAAGCCTTCGAACGGAGGCAACGGGGCTTCGCGCACGACAAGTGAGAATTGCGTGCTGGCCGGGTCCGGCATCACGACGGCGCCTTCCTCGGCATAAAAAATCGGACAGATGTAAAGATCCGCGTCCTTGTCGAATTTGCCGATTCCTTCCCAGGCGAGTGCTTCGATCTCGTCGGTGCTCAGGGTCGGCGTCATGCCCAGAATGCGTGCCGACTTCAGCAGCCGTGCAACATGCCGGTCGAGATCGGGAGCGCGACCGGACATATACCGTGCGCCGTCGAAAACCGTTGATGCCAGCCAGAACGCCTGATGGCGCGGCGCAAGAACGGCCTTGTCACCCTCGAACCATTCGCCGTTCGCGTAGGTCCAGACTTTACCCGGTTGATTGTGTGCCATGACGCATCCTCCGTGCCGTCTTTTGTAAACCTTTAAATCCAGGAGTCAAAAGCAGTGAAGATCACGAATAACACGCATAAATAGTAAATTTAACATTCACATATAGTTTTAAGTGCCCCGTTCGGGCATCCGTCCGTGTCTCAATCACATCCATGTATCCAATGAAAAGACTCTGCAGAGGGGATAAGATGAACATACTCCACAAAAAGAATCCGGCGTTCATTCGAAACGCGATCACCAAACCCGTCGAAAAATTCACTTCGGCCGAAGAGGCCTGGTTCTGGTTCATGCGCACGGAAAAGGCGCGCGCCGAACGGGCCAAGGCGGAAAGGAACGATACACTCAGCGAACGACCGTGCCTGCCCGACGATATCTATACGATGGTATCCCGGCTGCACCGGCTGGGCGTGCTTTTGGACCTGCATCTGGAGGTGATGGGCGAATACGGGTTTTTGGACCGCTATCCCCGCCTCGACGATGATGAGGAGGCCGTCGACTGGGTCATCTGGGTCGATGCGTTCGACACGCTCGAGCCGCATCTGGCAGCAAAGGGAATCGTGACATGAGAAAACCTGAATTGATGCGCCCGCGCGGGCAGTCCCTGGCGATCGTCGTCTTCGGGCCGTCGCAACTCGGCTATCTGCAGATGCTCAAGCCCGGATACCAGCATTGTCTGGTGGCAACGCAGGCCGGCGGGCAATGGCATTTGCTCGATCCGTTGTCGAACGGTACCGAGATATCCTTGCTGGGTGAGGCAACACCGTGCGAGATCATCGATGCGTTTCGGGCGCGGGGACTGGATGCGCTCGCCGTGCAGCGCCGGGCGCCGGTGATGTCGGAAATGCCGGTGTCAGCGTACACTTGCGTCGAGGTCGTGAAACGCGTGCTGGGCATCCGCGCGCGGCGTGTACAGACGCCCTGGCAGTTGCGGTGCTATCTGGAAATCGTACATTCGCCCCACCGGATGCGGCGCGGCTGGTTCAACAGTCTTCGGCCAGACTCCAAATCTGCGCGTGACCGCCTTCGTCGTCGGGGCGCGGCATGACACGGATCTTCTCGGTGATGCCGTCGTCGGTCATCTCGCGTTCGATGGCGAGGAGCGTGCCCGCCGGTTGATCGCAAAGCGAGGCCGCATAAGCGATCTCGCTTTTTGCCGCCGTCGTCGCCATCAGCATGTCGGGGGCGCCGTAATCCTCGTACAGGTGTGCGGCCAGCGCGCGGGCTGCCGCTTCGTCCTCGCCGTCGGGCACGATCGAGACCTGCACAAGCGTCGCGTATCCGAGCGTTCCAAGTCCCAGCCAGCCCGACTTGAACGCGAGCTGGCTCTTGGCGTCCAGTTCCGCCGGCACGTCGTCGAGAAAAGCGAACGTTCCGGTTACGGCCCACTCGCCGGGTTCGGCGGCTTGCGCGAACACTTTTGTGTCGGACGGATCGAGCCGGATCGTACGCGGGAGTTTCATGACGCCCGCGCCGGCGACCAGAGGTGCGCGTAGGCGAATACGCCGGGTGTGCCGCCGGTGTGAATAAAAACGCAAGCCTTATCGGCGGGCAGCGCGCCGCCTTCCAGCAGGCTCAGGAATCCGTCAAACGCCTTGCCGCTGTACACCGGATCCAGGACGAGCGTCTCCGCGCGCGCGGCCCGGTCGATCGCCGCCATGGTGGCGGGGGTCGGTTTGCCGTATCCCTCACCCAGATAGGCGTCCGTGGTAATGATATCGTCGTCGGCGATCAGATCGGGCCGGCCCAGCATGCCGGCGAGTTCCCGGCTTCGTTTCAGCACCCGTGTGTATTGCAGATCGGCGGCGCGTCGCACGCAAATGCCGTGGACGATGGCGACCGAGCCATAGTGCCGCAGCCCTGTAACGACGCCGGCATGCGACGCGGCGCTGCCGCTGGCGACGACCACTGCGCCGAGCTCCAAGCCCTGCGCTGCGGTCTGTTCGAGAATTTCCCGTGCGCAATCGACGTAGCCCAGTGCGCCCAACGGAGAATGATCAGCCCCGAGGTGAATGACATAGGGCTTGCCGCCGCGCGCGCGAATGCCGTCGGCGATCTTTTCAAGATTGTTGTCGGCGGCGCTTTCGTCCTCGCCGACCGGGAACATATGAATAGGCACGCCGAGAATTCGGTCGAGCAGCATGTTGCCGGTGCGCTCCTGGCCCGCCGGCATGCCCTGGACCCGGTCTTCCAGTTGCACCTCGCAGGCAAGGCCCAGCTTTCGCGCTGCGGCGGCGCACTGGCGCACGAAGTTCGACTGCACGGCACCGGTGATCAGGACCGTATCGGCGCCTTCTGCAAGGGCCTGCCCGAAGTAATATTCAAGCTGGCGCGCCTTGTTGCCGCCCATGGCGAGACCGGTGACATCGTCGCGCTTGACGAACAGTAGCGGATGACCGCTTGCATGGCGGATGCTCTCCATCGCAACAAGCGGCGTCGGCGCGTGCGCCAGCGCGGCGCGCGGAAACGCTTTGACCGGATCGTCCGTATTTTTTTGCAGCATCGTGTTCTCCCCGGGTAATGAGTTTACTGACATGTGCCGACGCGTCATCCTGTTTCTTATGAAAAGGTTTGTCCGTCCTTTGTGGATTGCCGCTGCCGTCGCGCTGTCATTGGCGCCTGACGGGGCGTTTGCCCTGAACCCCGAAGTTCTGCAATCCGTGGTCCGCATCAAGCCGGACTGGCCGATGGCGGTACGGGGCAGGGATGCGTCGGGCGCGCCGCGCGATCCGCAAGGCTCCGGCATCGCCATTTTGTCCGGCGGCTATATCGCCACCAACGTGCACGTTATCGGGAAAGCCGTCGATGTCGACGTGTTGACCGAGGACGGGCGTTTGTTCAAGGCGGAAATCGTCGGCCGTGATGCGGCAACGGATATTGCCTTGCTGAAAGTGCCCGCCGAGTTGCCGGTGCCGGAAACCGGTCCGGTTCCGGCGTTGGCGGCACCGGTATGCGCCATTGGCAACCAGTTCGGCCTTGGCCTGTCAGTGACATGCGGCGTGGTGTCGGCGCTCAGCCGTTCGGGTATCGGCTTCAACCCGGTCGAGGATTTCATACAAACCGACGCCGCGGTTAATCCGGGCGGCTCCGGCGGCGCGTTGCTCGATGCAGAGGCACGTCTGGTCGGCATGGTTTCGGCAATCTTCACCAAGCAGAGCGACGCCGATATCGGCGTGAATTTTGCGACGTCGGTGCCGTTGCTGATGCGTGTGGTCGGGGACCTCAAGACGCATGGGCGCGTCATTCGCGCTGCGCCGGGATTCAAGGCGGCGCCCCTTCCGCGGGGCTTGGCGGCGGCGGGCGGCGGCGTGCTGATCGCAAGCGTCGTGCTCGACGGCCCGGCGTTCGGCGCGGGGATAGAGGCCGGTGACGTGGTGACGCACGTCAATGATATTGCTGTCCGTGACACAGGCGCACTCGAGCGAATGATATTTATGAAGCGGCCCGGCGAGACGGTGACGCTCAAGATCCGGCGCGGTACGGAAAACCGTGAAGCACAATTTACGCTCGGGAACATGTAATGCACATTCTGAAGCCGAGCGACATTCCGCCGTTGGCGGACCTGTCGAAAGCAATGCTGAAGGAGATGCACACCGCAGGTCTGCGCGTGCAGGCATGCGAGCGAGCGCTGCTCGAAGCGGGCAGTAACGTCGTCGCCGATGTGTTGGGTGCGGCGCGGGAATTTTACGAGTGGGACCATTACCCGGAAGGCGACGTCTTCTGCCACGACAGCCATGCACAGTATTACTATCATGCCCATCCGCCGACGGAGCGCGGCAATGATTGGGGCAATGAACACGGGCATTTTCACACGTTTTTGCGTCCGCGCGGGTTCCCTGACAACGTCAGAAAAAGTGCCGCCTCGGACGATACGCCCGCGCACCTTGTTGCTGTTTCAATGGACTTCGACGGTCGCGCCGTCCGGCTGTTCACCACCAACCGCTGGGTAACCGGCGAGGCATGGTACGATGCCGAAACCGTCAGCCGGTTTCTCCACCGTTTCCATATCGCTCACGCAACGCCGTCGCAACTTGCCAACACTTGGCTTGCGCAATTGCTGGTGCTGTTCCGCCCGACAATACAGGCGTTGCTGCATGCGCGCGATGATATCCTCGCCGCACACCGGCCCGTCGATGCGGATATGCATGTTCACGAAGACCGAACGCTGGAAGTGGCTTCGATCATCGATATCGACGTCGGCGGACAACTCCGGGCCGTCGAAGCCGCATTGGCGGACTGAGCCGAAATTCAGGAAACGGCGACAGCGCCTTCGTCAGCGAATGCGGAGACATCGTCGCTGCTGAACCCGTATTCCTTCATCACCTCTTCGGTGTGCTGCCCGAACACGGGCGCGGCACTGGCTACCTTGCCGGGCGTCTCCGAAAGCTTGATCGGCAGGCCCAGCGTGCGTACCGGCCCCAGCCGCGTATGCTCGACCGTCGGGATCATGTCGCGGGCCTGAGCGTGCGGATCTTCGAACATTTCGCAGACATCCATGACCGGGCCTGCCGGGACACCGGCTTTTTCAAGCCGCGCCAGCCATTCGTCCTTGGACCTTTCCTTGAAGATCGGCGTCAGCACATCTTCGAGGGCTTTCAGGTTGGCCATGCGGTCCGAGTTCGTTTTGAAGCGTGGGTCTTCGGCGATCTCTGGCGCTTCCATCGCATCCAGCAGCCGTTCCCAGTTACGCTGGTTGGCGGCGCCGATGGTGATCCAGCCGTCGCTGGCTTCAAACGCCTGATAAGGGCCGTTCAGCGGGTGCGCCGAACCCATCGGTCCGGGCGCGATGCCGGTCGCCAGTGCGATGGCGCTTTGCCAATAAGTGTGCACGATCCCGGCTTCGAACAGCGAGGTGTCGACGATCTGGCCTTCGCCGGTCTTGAGCTTGTGGGTATAGGCGGACACGCAACCGAGCGCCGCGAGAATGCCGGCGGTGATATCGGTGACCGGTGCGCCAACCTTGCACGGCGGGCGTCCGGGACCTTCGCCGGTGAACGACATCAGCCCGCTCATGCCCTGCGCGATCAGATCGAAGCCGCCGCGTTCCGCATACGGCCCGGTCCGGCCGAAGCCGGAAATCGCGCAATAGATCAGACCCGGATTGACCTTCTTCAAATCCTCGTAGCCGAGGCCCAGCTTCTGCATGGTGTCGTGACGGTAATTTTCCGTGACGACGTCCGCGTCGGCCAAAAGCTTGCGCAGCACGTTCTTGCCGTTCTCGGTTTTCAGATCCAGGGCAATGCCGCGTTTGTTGCGGTTCATCATCATGTACGCCGCCGACTCGCCATCCATGTCGGGGGGCAGGAAACGCCTGGAATCGTCGCCGCCGGGTATTTTTTCCACCTTGATCACGTCGGCACCGAGATCGGCGAGCATCAGGCCGCATACGGGGCCGGCCATGATGTGTGCAAGTTCAATCACCTTCATCCCGGCAAGCGGGCCGAACGGTTTCGTCATTGGAAGTTCCTTTTCGTATCAGCGCCCTTTGAACGTCGGGGTCTTCTTTTCCAGAAAGGCCTTATAGCCGGTTTGAAAATCCTCGGTGTCGTAGCACGCGAAGCCCTCGGCGATTTCTTCGTCGCTCAGCGGTGCCGGGTCTTCGAGACGCTCCAGGAATTTGCGGTGCCAGCGATGCACGAGCGGCGCACCGGCGGCGATCCTCTCGGCGGACGCCCGGGCCTCGTCCATGACCTCGTCATCGGGCATGACGCGCGACACGACGCCGAGCCGAAGCGCTTCGGCGGCATCGAAAATGCGTCCTTCGAGCAGAATCTCCAGTGCCGGACCGGCCCCGACCAGTGACTTGAGCGCACCGATTTCGTGATATCCCATGACCAGCCCGAGCTTGGAGATGGGGGCGCCGAAGCGCGAGCTTTCGCCGCAGATGCGGACATCGCAAAGTCCGGCGATTTCCATGCCGCCACCGACGCAGATGCCACGGATCGCGGCGACCGTCGGGTGCGGACAGGCGCGCATGGCATCGATGTTCTTCGCCATCAGCGCACCATAAGCGGCGGCCTGCGTCGAGTTCGAGCGGTCGGTCTCGAATTCGGAGATATCGTTGCCGGGGCTGAACGCCTTGCCGCCGGCCCCACTCAGAACGATGCAGCGCACGCTGTCGTCTTTGGTCAGATCCGCGAACGTATCGCCGAGCGCCCCCCACATCGATTTCGTCAGCGCGTTCAGCTTATCGGGGCGGTTAAGCGTGATCGTGACGATGTTCTTGTCGTCACGTTCGACGCGTATGTGTTCGTCGGCCATGGTTCAGTCCGCGGTCTCTGCAAGGTAATCCATGGCCGCCTGGCAGCCGCCCTTGGTGATCGGCACACCCGCCAGCGCCAGCCCCATTTCGACGCCCGAAAGCGTGCCCATCAGGGTCAGGTCGTTGAAGTGGCCGAGGTGTCCGATCCGGAAGACCTTGCCTTTGACCTTGCCGAGACCGGTGCCGAGCGACATGTCGAACTTGTCGAGGATCAGCGCGCGGACCGCGTCGGCGTCATGGCCGTCCGGCAACAATACGCCGGTCAGCACCGGGGAATGTTCCTCCTCGACTTGGCACAGGGTTTCGAGCCCCCAGGCTTCGACGGCGATGCGGCATGCTTTGGCGTGGCGCTGGTGGCGGGTGAACACATGGTCCAGCCCTTCCTCGTCGAGCAGCATCTTCAATGCCTCTTCGAGGCCGTAAAGAAGATTGGTTGCGGGCGTATAGGGGAAGAAGCCGCTAGCGTTGTTGCCGAGCATCGGCCCCCAATCCCAATAGGATTTTTTGAAGCCGCTTTTTTCGTGTGCATCGAGGGCCTTGCGCGACACGCAGTTGAAGCTGATGCCCGGCGGCAGCATCAGGCCCTTCTGCGATCCGGAGATCGTGACGTCCACGCCCCATTCATCATGGCGATAGTCGGCGGATGCCAGCCCGGAAATGGTGTCGACCATGAACAGCGCCGGGTGGCCGGTCGCATCGATGGCCTTGCGGACCTCGCCGATGCGCGACGTCACGCCGGTGGACGTTTCATTGTGCACACAGCAGACGGCCTTGATCTCGTGATCCGTGTCTTCCTTCAGACGCGCCGCGACCTTTTCCGGATCGACCCCGTGCCGCCAGTCGCCGGCGATGAATTCCGGCACCAGACCGATGCGCGTCGCCAGCTCATGCCACAGCGTCGCGAACTGGCCTGTTTCATACATCAGAACCTTGTCGCCGGGGGAAAGCACGTTGACCAAGGCCGCTTCCCACGCGCCGGTGCCCGACGCCGGAAACACGATGACCGGACTTTCGGTCTTGAACACGCCCTTCAGCTTTTCCAGCACGCGTGCGCCCATCTCGCCGAACTCGGGGCCGCGGTGATCAATGACCGGCATGTCCATGGCCCGGAGAATGCGGTCGGGGACCGGGCTCGGGCCCGGAATCTGCAAGAAGTGTCGGCCGCTTTTATATGCCATGGTGTTCCTCCGTTGACGGCAGAAAGGTCAGGTTTTCACGATTTTTACAATAATGTATACAATTTTTGCCTCGTGCAACCCTTATTTTCCGCCAGTTATTTTTCGATATTGATTTTTGCATACAATTTAGTAGCATCAAGGGTCATTAAAGGAGAATGCAATGCCCCGTGACGATTTTGGCCTGCGCCCGACCGGCCGTATCGGCGATGAGAAACTCGCAAAGCGTATCGGCGCGGCCATCGGCGGCAAGGTCATGTTCGACCCGTTCTCGCGCGGGCGTTATGCGACGGATGCATCGTTCTATCAGATCGAGCCGGTCGGCGTCGTCGTGCCGACAAGCGCCGACGATGTGCGCGCCGTCATCGATATCGCGCGTGACGAGGGCATGCCGGTGTTGCCGCGCGGCGGCGGCACGTCGCAATGCGGCCAGACCGTAGGCGAGGCGATTGTCGTCGACGGCGCACGGCACCTGAACAAGGTTCTCGAATTCGATGCGTCGTCGCGGACGGCCCGGGTCGAACCGGGCATCGTGCTCGACCATCTGAATGCGTATCTCAAGCCGCACGGATTGTGGTTCCCGGTCGACGTCTCGACGTCCAGCCGGGCCACCATCGGCGGCATGACGGGCAACAATTCATGCGGGTCGCGCTCGATCCGCTACGGCACGATGCGCGACAACGTGCGCGCCGTCGATGCCGTGCTCGCCGACGGCAGCGACATGCACTTCGGCGAAGTGTCCGACAATATGACCATGGCGCACCTGAGCGACGCGCAGCGTGATCTGGTCGCCGGACTTCTCGGGATCGGTCGCGACAACGAGGATCTGATCAAAGCGAAATTCCCGGACCTGATGCGCCGCGTCGGCGGATACAACATCGACGCGTTGATGCCGGCCGGGCCGGCGCGCGGCGGCTGGGATAACCAGACGGTGCACAACACACCGGCGCATCCGAACCTGGCGCACCTGCTGATCGGCTCCGAGGGCACCCTCGCATTCACGACCTCGGTCGATATTGATTTGCAACCCCTGCCCACGAACAAGGTTGTGGGCGTCTGTCACTTCCCCAAATTCTATGACGCCATGGACGCGGCGCAGCATCTGGTGAAGCTGGGCCCGGTCGCGGTCGAACTGGTCGATCGCACCATGATCGGCCTGTCTCGTGCGATCCCGATGTTCACCGATACCGTGAACCGTTTTGTCAAAGGCGAGCCGGATGCAATCCTGCTGGTCGAGTTCGCCGAGCCGGACCCGGACGAAAACCTGAGACGTCTGAAGCAACTCGGTGAGTTGATGGGTGATCTCGGATTTCCCGACGGAGTGGTCGAGGCCATCGATCCCGAGTTCCAGAAAGCCGTATGGGAAGTCCGCAAGTCTGGGCTCAACATCATGATGTCGATGAAGGGCGACGGGAAGCCGATCTCGTTCGTCGAGGATTGTGCGGTGCGCCTTGAAGACCTTGCGGAATACACCGACCGTCTGACGCAGGTGTTTCACAAACACGGCACCGAGGGTACATGGTATGCGCATGCCTCCGTCGGCACCTTGCATGTGCGCCCGGTGGTCAATCTGAAACAGGAACTGGGTGCGAAACAGATGCGCGCCATCGCCGAGGAAGCCTTCGAGATGGTCCGCGAATACAAGGGATCGCACTCGGGCGAGCACGGTGACGGCTTGGTCCGCTCGGAGTTTCACGAAGCGATGTTCGGTCCGGAAATGACCGAAGCGTTCCGTAACGTGAAAAAGGCATTCGATGAAGACGGCCTTTTCAATCCCGGCAAGATCGTTGACCCGCCGAAGATGGACGACCGTTCGCTGTTCCGCTTCAAGCCGGGCTATCAGCCGATGGACATCGACACCGTCATGGACTGGTCGGACTGGGGCGGTTTTTCCGGTGCCGTCGAGATGTGCAACAACAACGGCGCCTGTCGCAAATCCGATCCGGGCGTGATGTGCCCGTCGTTCCGCGTCACCGGCGAGGAACAGCACCTGACGCGGGGCCGGGCCAATACACTGCGCCTCGCGATTTCCGGTCAGCTCGGCGCCGATGCCTTCGTCTCCGACGCCATGAAGGAAACGATGCAGCTCTGCGTCGGATGCAAGGGCTGCAAGCGCGAATGCCCGACCGGCGTCGATATGGCAAAGATGAAGACGGAGTTTCTTTATCACTACAACACGCGTCACGGCGTCTCGCTCAAGGACAAACTGATCGCCTATTTGCCGCGCTATGCGCCGATGGCGTCGCGCGTCGCCGGTTTGATGAACCTCCGCGATAAAGTGCCAGGCCTGGCGGCGCTGTCGGAATGGCTGCTCGGCTTTTCCGCCAAGCGCACGTTGCCGCAATGGCGCTGGGATATCTTCGATACACAAGCCAGCGGCGTGCATCCGGATAGCTGCCCGGTCGGTCAGGCGGTGGTGCTGTTCGCCGATACGTTCTCGACGTATTTCGAGCCGGAGAACCTGCGCGCCGCCAGGCGTGTGCTGGACGCCGCAGGATACCGGGTCGTTGTCGCCCGCCCGCCAAAGGGCGAACGTCCGTTATGCTGCGGGCGAACATTCCTGGCAGCGGGACTGGTCGATGAAGCGAAGGCGGAAGCGCGCCGCATGGCCGATGCCGTGCTGCCGTTCGTGCGCGCCGGTGTTCCGATCGTCGGGTTGGAACCGTCGTGCCTTTTCACCCTGAAGGACGAATTCAAATCCCTGCTGCCGGCGGATGAAGCGGAAAGCATCGCCGAACACGCAATGCTGTTCGAGGAGTTCATCGCCGGAGAAATCGACGCCGGGACGTTCCGTCTTGATCTGCAACCACTGGCACAGAGCAAGGCGCTGCTGCACGGGCATTGCCACCAGAAGGCTTTTGCCGCCATGGGCGCTGTCGAAAAAGCGCTCAGCTTCGTGCCGGGCCTTGCGGTTGAAACCATCGAGAGCAGTTGTTGCGGCATGGCCGGTGCCTTTGGGTATGAGGCGGCGAACTATGAGACGTCGATCAAGATGGCCGAGTTGAACCTATTGCCGAAAGTGCGCGATGCGGATGCGGACACGCTGATTGTCGCCGACGGGACGAGTTGCCGCCATCAGATCGCCGACGGTGCCGCCCGCGATGCCGTGCATGTGGCGCGGGTGCTGGAAATGGCACTGCCCGATGACGGAGCCGCGCCATGAATCAGATGGCGGAACCCGTCGCGCGCACGACGCTGCACGAAGAACTCGTCGAACGCCTGCGCGGGATGATCTTTTCGGGCGAGTTGAAGGGCGGCGACCGTGTGCCGGAGCAACGCCTGTGCGATCTTTTGGGGATTTCCCGCACGCCGCTCCGTGAAGCGCTCAAGGTGTTGGGCAATGAAGGGTTGCTGGAGCTGTTGCCGAACCGGGGCGCGCGCGTGGCAACGCTCAGCGAAGACGACATCGACGAAATCTTTCCGGTGATGGGCGCGCTTGAAGCGCTGTCCGGCGAGTTGGCTTGTGCGCGCCTCGGCGACGATGAGCTGGCCGAGATCAAGGCCCTGCATTACCAGATGGCGTTGCACCATACACGTCGAGAGCTGCGCGATTATTTCCGCGTCAATCAGCAGATCCACGAAACGATCCTGAAAGCGGCGAAGAACCCGACGCTGGAAGCCCAGTATACTGCGCTCGCCGGACGTATCCGTCTGGCCCGGTTCCGCGCCAATATGACAGATGCCCGTTGGGACCAGGCCATGCGCGAGCACGAGGAGATGCTCGCCGCGCTCGAAGCGCGTGATGGCCGGAAACTTTCAGAAGTGTTGAGCCGTCACCTTGAAAACAAGCGCGAAACCGTCAAGCAGGCGATCCGCGACGGCGCCGGGGAAGCGCACGGCTTGAGCGTCGCGTACGACTAAATTTCAAATTAACCTTTTTTGCGTGACCACGGTCACAGCCAAACCGCACCGCCGGGCATAGAAGTAAGTCATGACTTACGACCTGGGATGACGGCGATGTTCGCACAAATCGACCTCAAGCACAGCTATCACAACACCGCCAGTTTCTTGCGCGGCGTTGCGTGGCTTTTGGGCCTTCGCCGCCACCGCCGTCAGGTCGTCTTTCGTATTCCGCCCTCGGCGCGCTGACCTCACGCTTACCTCGCCATTTAGTGACTGGCCTGTAGCCGCCTTGCGGCTAATATGCTGCGCATGTGGCAGCGATTATCAGACTTCATTTTCGGCGAACCCGTCCGTCAGCAAATGCCCGCGCGCGTACTCGAACAGATCGAAATGCGCCAACGCGTCAGCGAACGGCTGATTTCATGGGTTCAGTTCATTTTGATCTCGCTGCTCGGCAGCCTGTGGGCGGTCGCGCAGCAGGTCAATATGTCCGGCACGCAGTTCGAAGTCGTGCCTGCGGCCCTGGCCGCTTACTTCGTCTTTACCGTGACCCGCCTGGTTCTGTCTTATCGGATATCGCTGCCGCCATGGTTTCTGACGATTTCCGTGTTCGTCGACATCGCGCTGCTGATGTTGCTGATCTGGAGCTTCCACATCCAGTATGAGCAGCCGGCGAGTTTCTATCTGAAAGCGCCGACGATCATGTATGTGTTCATTTTCATCGCACTCCGCGCGCTTCGCTTCGAGCCGCGCTACATCATGATCGCGGGCCTGTCGGCGATCGTCGGCTGGGGCGTGCTGATGGGCTATGTCATGATCGCCGAAGCCGGCAACCCGATGATCACCCGCGACTACGTCTCTTACATGACGTCCAACGCAATTCTGATCGGTGCCGAGATCGACAAGATGGTGTCGATCTTTCTGGTTACGGCTGTGTTGTGTATCGCCGTTGTCCGCGCCCGGCGGGCATTTTTCCGCGCCGTGCTGGAGCAGACAGCCGCCGAGGATCTGTCGCGCTTCGTGTCAAAGGAAGTGGCGGCGCGCATTACCTCGTCCGACCGCCAGATACAGCCCGGCGATGGCGAAAGCCGTGAGGCGACGATTGTCTTCACGGATATCGAGGGCTTTTCCGGTGTCTCTGAAAACATGACGGCGCAGGAGCTTGCGAAGACCCTCAACGAATATTTCGGCGCCATGGGTGAAGTGATCGACCGGCACGGCGGCGTGATTACGCTGTTCGAGGGCGACCTGATGCTGATCACCTTCAATGCCATTCAGGACGACCCGGACCACGCCCGCAATGCGGTGCGCACAGCGCGTGAAATCGAAGAAACGGCGCGCACGAAAACCTTCAACGGTGCCGTGTTAAAGACCCGGTGCGGCATCAACACCGGCGAAATCAATGTTGGCGCCGTCGGTGCACAGGACCGTCTTGTCTTCACGGTGCATGGGGACAACGTCAATATCGCCGCTCGGCTGGAACAGCTCAACAAGCAGTACGGCACATACATCCTGATGGGCGAGGCGACGCACAAGGCCGTCGACGGTGAATACCCGTGCCGGCTCGTCTGCGAGACACCGGTCAAGGGGCGGGTGCAGCCGGTGAAGGTCTACACGCCTTCCTGATCCGTTTCTAAACGCTTCGCGCTATCGGTTGCCGGCATAGAGCGCCTTCATGATGGACATCGCGATCGCCGCAGAATCGAAATTGGTGGCGAAGTCCGGGTCTGCCAAATCACGGAACTCTGGGTATTGCCGCAGGTCTTCTCTGCGCACAGAGCGATAACCCATTCTCCAGTCCGGAAAATCCCGGGCCGGAATCTCATGGTTGAGAATGATCGTCATAGAGCAGTGGCGCGGGTCATTGCGAATGCGGTCCAGCACGCGGGAGACGCCTTCTTCCGAACCTTCGATGGTTTGCACGAACGTCCCATTGGGCGTTGAGATCAGAAAGCCGGTGACATCGTTGCGGACATTGTTGATGCGCGATACCCGCAGTATGTCCTGGCGGTCGTCTTCGCTGAGCCCGTCGACCTCTTGGCTGGTATAGGTTACTTGGCGAAACATGCGAAATTCACCTTCGTGAAAACCATACGCTTTCGTTCTGAATTCCCTTCAGACTACCGCGACGGTCTTTTTTCGCAAGTTAGGCCCGCAGCGTGCCGCCGGTCGCTTTCTCCACTGCCTGGACAATGGTCTTGGAAATGCCCTCGATCTCTTCGTCCGTCAGGGTGTTTTCGGTCGGTTGCAGCACCACCGTGATGGCTAGTGACTTCTTGCCTTCACCCAAAGACGGTCCCTCGAAGACATCGAACACGCGGACATCTTCGATCAACGCCTTTTCGGCGCCGCGCGCCGCCTGCACCACCTTGGCCGCCTCGACATCGGTATCGACGACGAAAGCGAAGTCGCGTTCGATCGGCTGGAAAGCCGACAGCGTCAGCAAGGGCCGTGCCGCCGATTTTGATTTCGGCTGCGGCACCGCATCCGGATAAATCTCGAACGCGACGACCGGGCCTTTGACGTCCAGCTCGCGCAGTACTTTCGGATTGATCTCGCCGAAGCGGGCCAGCGTATTCTTGGGGCCGAGGCGCAATTCCCCGGCGCGGCCCGGATGATAATACGATGCGACATCGGTGAAGACCTGCAGTTTGTCCACCGGCGCACCAAGCGCGCCCAGTACGGCCATGGCATCCGCCTTGGCCATGTATGCGTCGACCGGCTGCGGCGGCGTCGACCAGTGTTTGGGGCCGCTCAAACCGGTGCGAATGCCGCTGGCGGCAATGCGTTGATCGTCGGGGCCGTCGCCTTTGTATTCGGGACCCACCTCGAACAGGTCGGCGTTAGCGAAGCCGCGTGCGGCATTGCGCCCCGCGGCCTGGATCAGATTGGCCAGCGCGTTCGGACGCATCACCGACAATTCGGAACTGATCGGGTTGCCAATCTTGATGCTGTCGGGAATATCGGCGAACAGGGCCGCTTCCTTTTCGCCCATGAACGAATACGTGACCGCTTCGGTCAGTCCACGCGCGGCGAGTGTGCGGCGGGCGATGACGCGGCGCTTCTGTTCCGCGTTCAGTGCCGGTTTCGGCAAGGTACCTTCGCGCGGCAGCGGCGTCGCCGGAATCGCATCGAAGCCGTTGATGCGGATGACTTCCTCGACCAGACACGCTTCGTGCACGATATCGCTGCGCCACGTCGGAATCTGCACCTGCCACTGGTCGCCTTCGCCTGAAATCTCGAAGCCCAGCACGACAAGGATGCGTTGAATTTCGTCGCGTGTGACCTCGACGCCGGTCAGCTCGCGGACGCGGTCGGGGCGGAATGCCAGGCTGCGGCCTGGGTCCGGATTTGCGCCGGCAACGACGACTTCGGACGGCTCGCCGCCGCACAAATCCATCACAAGTCGGGTCGCGATCTCCATGCCGGTTTCCAGAAACGCCGGGTCGATGCCGCGTTCGAAACGATAGCGCGCGTCGGATTGCAGGTTGAGCTTGCGCCCGGTCATGGCGGTGCGCACCGGATCGAAATACGCGCTTTCGATGAAGACATTCACGGTGTCGGCGGTGACGCCTGAAACCTCGCCGCCCATGACGCCGCCCAGACCTTCCGGACCGTTGTCATCGCAGATCGCGGTCATTTCGCCGTCGAGCGTATATTCCTTATCGTTGAGCGCCAGAAGCGTCTCGCCGGGCTTGGCCAGGCGCACGCGGATGTCGCCCTTGACCTTGTCGGCATCGAACACGTGCAACGGCCGGTTCAGATCGAAGGTCATCAGGTTGGTGATGTCGACCAGCGCCGAAATCGGTCTGAGGCCGATGGCCAGCAAGCGTTCCTTGAGCCACGCCGGGCTTTCGCCGTTGCTGACGCCCTTGACGTAGCGGCCGACGAAATACGGGCACGGCTTGTTGTCGGCGTCGTCGAATTCCAGGTGTACCTTGATCGGGCTTTCGAAGCCGCCCGGCACCGGGCCGTTGGCCAACGGCTTCAACGACCCCAGACCGGCGGCGGCAAGGTCGCGCGCCACGCCGCGCACGCCAAGGCAATCGCCCCGGTTCGGCGTGATGGCGATATCGATGATCGGATCGTTCAGGCCCATGACGTCGATGGCCGGCTTGCCGATGGGGGTGTCTTCGGGCAGATCGACAATACCGTCGTGTTCGTCGGAAATGCCCATTTCACGCTCGGACAGCAGCATGCCGTTCGACATGACGCCGCGGATTTCCGTCGGCTTCAGGGTAACGTCGATACCGGGAATGTACGAGCCGCCAGGGGCGAACACGCCGACCATGCCGGTGCGCGCATTCGGTGCGCCGCAGACAAGTTCCACCGTCTCGCCGTTGCCGGGATCGACCGTGCAGACGCGCAACCGGTCTGCATCGGGATGCTGGCGGGCTTCGACGACGCGCGCCGTGACGAATGTCTCAAGCCCCTTGGCGCGATCGTCGACGCCTTCAAGTTCGAGGCCGACCATCGTCAACGCATCGCACACTTCTTCGAGCGATGCCGTGGTATCGAGATGTTCCTTGAGCCAACCGAGGGTGAATTTCATCGGACGAGCCCTCCCACCATGCCGGGTACTTCGAGCGAGCGGAATCCGTAATGTCTGAGCCAGCGAAGATCGCTCTCGAAGAACGTGCGCAGATCGGGGATGCCGTATTTGAGCATCGCCAGCCGCTCGATGCCGATCCCGAAGGCGAAGCCCTGATATTCGTTCGGGTCGATGCCGCAATTGGAAAGCACGTTCGGATTGACCATGCCGGAGCCGAGAATTTCCAGCCAATCGTCGCCGTGGCCGATGCGGAATTCGCCGCCTTCGCGCGTGCAGCCGATATCGACCTCGGCGCTGGGCTCGGTGAACGGGAAATAGCTGGGGCGGAAGCGAACCGGCAGGTCGTCGACCTCGAAGAAGGCGCTGCAGAATTCAATCAGGCACCCTTTCAGGTGACCCATGTGCGACGCCTTGTCGATCACAAGCCCTTCGACCTGATGGAACATCGGCGAATGGGTGGCGTCGTAATCGGAACGATACGTGCGGCCCGGCGTGATGATGCGGATCGGCGGGGTGCCTGCCGTCATGGTGCGGATCTGCACCGGGCTGGTGTGGGTGCGCAGGACCTTGCGCTCGCCATGCTCGCCCGGCAGATAGAACGTGTCGTGTTCCTGGCGCGCCGGGTGATCGGACGGAATGTTCAACGCCGTGAAGTTGTGCCAGTCGTCTTCGATATCCGGGCCTTCGGCAACGGTGAAGCCCATTTCTCCGAAGATCGCGGTGATCTCGTCGATGGTCTGGCTGATCGGGTGAATCGTTCCCGCCGTTTCCGGTGCCGGGGACAGGGTGACGTCGATTTTTTCCGTCATTAGCCGGCGGTCGAGATCGGCATCGGCGAGGGCGGTTTTCTTGATGTCCAGTGCGGCGGCGACTTCGTCCTTCAGGGCGTTCAGCGCCTGTCCTGTCGCCTTGCGCTCGTCCGGAGCCATCTGGCCCAGGCCCTTCATCATGTCGGTGATGCGGCCTTTCTTGCCGAGAACCGAAACACGGATATCTTCCAGCGCGTCGACACTGTCGGCGGCTTCGACGTCCTTCATGATGGCGTCGCGAAGCTGGTCCGGATTTTCCATCGTTTCACTGCCCCTTAAACAAACGAACGGAAGTAACGCCCCGGATCAGATCCTGGCGCTACTCCCGTTCCAAAACTCGGATGCTCCCGAAATTCGGGAAAATTAAGCGTTCTGGCTGAGAGCGGCCTGGGCCTGATCCACCAGTGCTTTAAACGTTTCCGGCTCGTTCATGGCGAGATCGGCGAGAACCTTACGGTCCAGTTCGACCCCGGCCTTCATCAGGCCGTTCATGAACAGCGAATACGAAAGTCCGTTTTCGCGCGCACCGGCGTTGATCCGCTGAATCCAGAGGCGGCGGAACTGCCGTTTTTTCTGGCGGCGGTCGCGATAGGCGTATTGCAGGCCTTTTTCGACACGCTCGATGGCGATGCGGAAGTTTGTGCTGTTACGGCCCCGATAACCCTTGGCGAGTTTCAGGACTTTCTTGTGACGGGCGTGCGACGTCTTGCCGCGCGATACACGTGCCATGACTAATCTCCTCCGCTCAGGCGTTCGGCATGTAGGATTTAACGATCCGTGCGTCTGCCGGCGACAGGATCATCGTCCCACGGGCCTTACGCTTCATCTTGTTGGATCGCTTACGGAGATTGTGCCGCTTGAAGGCGACGGCCGCGCGCACCTTGCCGGTACCCGTCAGCTTGAAGCGCTTTTTAGCGCTCGACTTGGTCTTCAGTTTGGGCATTTCCCTCTTCCTTCGTCTCTGTGGCGCGCCGCGCCAAGTTATTGCTCTCTCAGGTATCAAGTACCTGGGGGTTCAAGCGGCGAGGCATGCCCTTTCAGCCATACCGCTCGTCCGTCAAACATGACGGCGGGCGGGTTATAGCGGTGCCGGACGGGAATGGCAAGGGGTGTAAAGCGTCGGCCGCGACCCTAGAAAGCGAGCAGGTCGTCGGCTTCCTTGGCCTCTTCAGCGGTCCATTGGCGGACCGGGGTCGGCGCCGCGACACGGTTGAACGGCAGGAACGTGCCTTCACCCGGCGCATCCAGCGTCACCGTGCCGCCAGGCGCGATAACGTCAATGGCGCCATCGCGGATCTGATAGCCGTAATGCGACGTTCCGGGCGCCATGCCGACGGTCAGGCGACCGGCGACGAAGTCGGTGCCACGGATGCCGATGGTCGCGACCGGGGTGTCGATGGCGACACTTGTATAATCGCCCTTGCTGATGGCGCCGGACACAAAGCGGAACACGCCTTCGACAAACGTCAGCGCCTGCCCGTCCTTTGCGCCCGTCAGGCCGTACACGTCATACACCAGCTCATCGACGGTGAGCTTGGCATTGGCGCCCATCTGCAGCGTCGATGAATCGATGAAGCGGACGATCAGACGGCCCCCGTCGCCGGTTTCGATGGTGTCGCCGGCATACACGGCGCTGCCTTCGCTGAGCGCGACCGCATCTCCGTCCTGGATGCGTGTCGCCGAGCCTTTCTGGCGCTCGACCGTGCCGGCCCGCTCAAGGGCGGCGGCAGGAAAGGCAAGGATAAAGGCCAGCAGCACAGCGGCTGCCATGATGTTCAGTTTTTGCATGGGTGCACACTCCTCCGTCGGCAACCGGCAACGCCGGTTACACAACAGGATACGCAGACATCAACAGATTGGATTACCTCGGCGCGATAACCATGGTCATCAACCGGCCCTCGGGGCGCGGATGCTGTTCGACCTTGGCGATCTCGTTGACTTCCTCGCGAACGCGTTCGAGCACCTTCAGACCAAGGTCCTGGTGCGCCATTTCGCGGCCGCGGAAGCGGATGGTCATCTTGACCTTGTCGCCGTCATCAAGGAAGCGGCGCACAGCCTTCATCTTGACCTCGTAATCGTGGTCGTCGATGCCGGGGCGCATCTTGATTTCCTTAACTTCGATGATTTTCTGTTTTTTACGGGCTTCGTTGGCCTTTTTCTGCGCCTCGTACTTGTACTTCCCGTAATCGAGAATTTTGCATACGGGCGGCTCAGCGTTCGGTGACACTTCGACGAGGTCCAATCCGACCTCTACCGCCATGTCGATTGCTTCGCGTAGGCCAATGACGCCGACCATTTCTCCATCCGCATCTACGAGGCGAACGGGGTCAGCTTGAATATCTTCGTTGGCGCGGGGTCCATCCTTGGACGGCGGCGCCGGTGGGCCGGGTCTACGAGCTATGGAAATATCTCCTCTGTCAGTTATAGCAAAGACCCGCACAAGCGGGCCATAACGTCACGTTGTCGCGTAAAAGCCTTAACCGCCGAGCGGACCAAGCGCTTCCTTGCTAAGTCTATCGACTGCCTCTTCCAGCGCAACAATTTCTTGATCTTTGCCGCCCAGGCGACGCATCGCCACGGCGCGGTTTTCCGCCTCGCGTCCGCCGACGACAAGGATTGCCGGGACCTTGGCATGCGAATGTTCGCGAATTTTATAGTTGATCTTTTCATTGCGGAGGTCCGCCTCGCAGCGCACACCCGCGGCCCGCAGCACGGCCACGACCTCTTCGGCGTAGCCGTCGACATCATTGGTGATCGGCGCGACGACGACTTGCACCGGCGACAGCCACATCGGCAGCCGGCCGGCGAAGTTTTCGATCAGAATGCCGATAAACCGCTCGAACGAGCCCAAAATCGCGCGGTGCAGCATGACCGGGCGGTGTTTATTGCCGTCTTCGCCGACATATTCCGCATCGAGCCGCTCGGGCAGCACGAAATCAACCTGCAGTGTGCCGCACTGCCAGTCGCGACCGATGGCGTCGCGCAGCACGAATTCGAGCTTCGGACCGTAAAAAGCGCCTTCGCCCGGGTTCATGATCAGATCGGCACCAGCCTTGAGCGCGGCTTCCTTGAGCGCATGTTCCGCCTTGTCCCAGGTTTCGTCGGACCCGGCCCGCACGTCGGGGCGGTCGGAAAACTTGACGACGAATTCCTCGAAGCCGAAATCGCGATAGATCGACGCCAGAAGGTCGATGAAGATTTCCGTTTCGCTCTCGATCTGCTCTTCGGAACAGAAGATATGCGCATCGTCCTGCGTGAACGCGCGGACCCGCATCAGCCCGTGCAGCGCGCCCGACGGCTCATAGCGGTGGCACGAGCCGAATTCGGCCATGCGCAGCGGCAGATCGCGGTAGCTCTTGATGCCCTGACGGAAAATCTGCACGTGGCACGGGCAGTTCATGGGCTTCAGCGCCAGATGGCGGATGCCGCCGTCGTCGTGGACGTGTTCCTCGGCGTTGTCGGCGCTTTCGCTGGCGTGGCCGGCACCTTCATCCACTTCGGCGATGAACATGTGCTCGCGGAATTTTTCCCAGTGGCCGGATTCTTCCCACAGCTTGCGCTCGACGAGTTGCGGCGTCTTCACTTCGACATACCCGGCAGCGTCGAGACGCATGCGCATGTAACGCTCGCACGTGCGGTAAAGCGACCAGCCTTTCGGGTGCCAGAACACCGAGCCGCGTGCTTCTTCCTGGATATGGAACAGGTCCATTTCCTTGCCGAGCTTGCGGTGGTCACGCTTTTCCGCTTCCTCGATGCGCGTTAGATACGCCTTCAATTCCTTGTCGTTGCGCCAGCAAGTGCCGTAAATCCGCTGTAGTTGCGGGTTGCGGGCATCGCCGCGCCAATACGCACCGGCCAGCTTCATCAGCTTGAAGGCCTTGCCGATCCGCCCCGTCGTCGCCAGATGCGGCCCGCGGCACAGGTCGATCCAATCGCCCTGACGATACATCGTGATGTCCTCGCCCTCGGGCAGTTCCATCACCCACTCGGCCTTGAACGTCTCGCCCTTTTCCTTGAAGAAGGCGGCGACGGCGTCGCGGTCCCAAACCTCGCGCACGATCGGGATGTTGCGGTCGACGATTTCCGCCATGCGTTTTTCGATGGCGTCGAAGTCCTCGGTCGAGAACGGCTCATCACGGAAGAAATCGTAATAGAAGCCTTCCTCGGTCGCCGGGCCGAAGGTGATCTGCGTGCCCGGATAAAGTTCCTGCACGGCCATGGCCAACAGGTGCGCGCAATCATGGCGCAGCACTTCGAGGGCGTCGTCTTCCTGCTTGTCAGTGATGATCGCGACGTTGGCGTCGGTATCGATGGTGCGGTCGAGATCCCACAATTCACCGTCGACCTTGACGACCATCGCCGCCTTGGCGAGGCCGGGGCCGATCGATGCGGCGATTTCCGCGCCGGAGACCGGGTTGTCGTAGCTGCGGACGGAACCGTCCGGGAGGGTGATCGCGACCATGGATCGAATGCCTAAAAATCAAACTCAGTGAGTGGTTTAAGGGGGTAGTTAAAGCGCGGCGCGCGAGCCGTCAAGAACCGCCTTGGATAGGGAGCGCCGCATGAACCTCGTCGACGCTTAAATCGGCAAGCGATTGGCGTCGCAGAATGGTCACATCGACACCCCGCTGCGCGCACAATGCCGGGTCCGATGCATGCGAATACAGCACCACGGACGGGATGCCGGCGAAGGCTGCGATGTGCATGGTGCCGTTGTCGTTGCCGAGCGCGAACGCGGCCCGCTTGGCGACGGTGACCAGATCGACCAGCGATGTTTCCCCGGCGATGTTACGGGCCGTGACGGATCCTTCGATCAGCGACGCGGCCAACGGGCGTTCGGCGCCGGTGCCGCAGATCACGGGCGTGATGCCGTCGGCGTCCATTTTCCGGATCAGATCGCGAAAGTGCTCGCGCGGCCAGCGCTTGGCCGGACGGTGTTCGGCGCCGCCGGGCACGATCAGACAGAACCTTTCCGGCAGCTTGAGATGCGAAATGTCGCTGACGATCGGGCTTAGATCCGTCAGCGGTACCTCGTCGATCCCGGCGACGGCAAGCTGTTCGGCCTGACGCTCGATGGTGTGCATGAAATCGCGCTGTGGATTGGCGTGGCGCAGCGAGCATCCGGCGGCAATCCCTGACCAGTCCGGTTTCGGGCCGGGCCAGAACAGCCGGAAGTACCCGCTGGACCGGTCCGATGTCTGCAGATCGTAGACGCGCGCGAAGTTCCCGGCGCGCAGTGATTTACGCAAGCGCAGCCATTTACAGACGTCGCCGAACCGGGGCCGGCTGTCGATGATTATATCATCACACACATGGGCGGCTTTGATCAGGTCTGCGTAAGGGGCGGTGGTCAGGACCGTGATGCGGTCGGACGCATGGTGTTTCCGGATCGCCGCCATCGGCCCCAGGGCCTGAACGACGTCGCCGAGCGCGCCGAGCTTGATGACGAGAACGTTGCGCTGTTCGGGTCCGCTGTTGCCCATCGCGATCAGGCGCGGCCCCGGTCCGTCAGCACCTCGTTGTAGACGTCGAGCGTCTTGTCGCACATCTGCGTTTTCGAGAAATTCTTGCGGACATGTTCGATGGCGGCGGTTGCAAGGCGTGAGCGGGACGGGCCGTCCAGCGCGAGGCCCGTTTCAATGGCCGCTGCCAGCGCATCCGAATCGCCGGGCGGCGTCAGCCAGCCGGTGACATCGGGAATGACGGTTTCCTTGGCGCCGCCGTGGTCGGTGGCGACGACGGGCCGCCCCATGGCCTGCGCTTCGCAGACGATGCGCCCAAAGGCTTCCGGATCGGTCGAAGCCGAAACCACCAGATCGGTCAGTTTGTAGGCCGCCGGCATGTCGTCGCAGTGATTGACGATGCGGACGACTTCTTCCAGGCCGTGACGGACGATGCGGTTTTCCAGTTCGCGGCGGTAATCCTCGCGGCCCTGGTCGCTGCCGACCAGAAGACAGCGGATATCCTTGCGTTCCATCTTGGCAATCGCGTCGATCAAGACGAGCTGCCCTTTCCAACGGGTCAGCCGACCCGGCAGCATGACGATCGGCACGCCGTCCGGCAGGCGCCATTCCGTGGCCAGCTTGATGACCCGCTCCGCCGATACTTTCTCAGGGTCGAAACGTTCCAGATCGACGCCACGATGGATGACACGGATTTTCTCGACCGGCACGCCGTAGTGTCTGCGCACGTGTCCGCCGATGAAGGTGGAAATGGCGATCACCCGGTCGCCGAACGTCATGACCGAATTGTACTTACGTTTCAGCCAGTTACCGATGGAATATGTGCCGTGGAATGTGGTTACCAGCGGCACTTTGGTACGCTGACAGGCGAAATATGCACTCCATGCCGGGGCGCGCGAGCGGACATGCACCACGTCGACGCGTTCCGTGCGAATCAGATCGATCAGCCGCTGGATGTTGCGGTACATGACGATGGGGTTCTTGCTCGCGACCGGCAGCGTGATGTGCTCGGCATTGACGCGGGTCAGATCGTGGACCAGCAGACCGCCTTCGGAAGCGACAACGGCGCGGCCGCCTGCGCTATTGATGGCGCCGGCGATTTCCACGGTGCCGCGCTCGACACCGCCACTGCCGCCCAGCGCAGGCAGAATCTGCAGTACGGTCGGCGGCCGCCCCTCGGGGCGTGCCATTTCGTTGTCGTCGATGTTAAGGTGCGCGCTGTCGTTCATGACCATCACAGTTTAATACGGGAGCCTGCATGTCCGATCAAACAAAAGACCCAGCGATCCTGACGCGCGAGGACGGTTCGATGATTGCTTACCGTCACACCGCTGGCAAGACGCCCGGTGTTATGTTCCTGACCGGGTTCAAATCCGATATGCAGGGCGGCAAGGCAACCGCGCTGGAAGACTTTTGTGTGTCCAGGGGGCAAGCCTTTACACGCTTCGACTATTTCGGTCACGGCGAATCTTCCGGGGCGTTCGAGGACGGCACCATCGGGCGCTGGGCGGACGACGCGGTGCATGTGCTCGACAACGTGACCGAAGGGCCGCAGATTCTGGTCGGCTCGTCCATGGGCGGGTGGATCATGCTGCTGTGCGCGCTCGCGCGGCCGGAGCGGATTGCCGGTCTGGTCGGCATTGCCGCAGCACCGGACTTTACCCGCGATCTGATCCCGCCGGCGCTGACGCCGGACCAACTCGCCGCACTGGACGCGCAGGGTTACTGCGACATTCCAAACTGTTACGACGATCAGGAACCGTACCGAATCCGGAAATCACTTCTGGATGAAGGCGACAACCATCTGTTGCTGAACGGCGAGATCGCACTCGATGCGCCGGTCCGGCTGATCCACGGGATCGAGGATGCGGACGTGCCGTGGCAGACAGCGCTGAAAATCTCCGAGCATTTGACGAGCCGCGATGTGGAAATACAGTTTGTCAAAGCGGGGGATCACAGACTATCAGAACCGCACGATCTGGACCGGCTGACACGCACTGTCGGCACGTTGTTGGAGAACGTTTGAAATGGATGCCATCGAGCGGATGTTGAGCGGTTACCGGGCGTACCGCAAAGGCATGCCCGAAGACCATGAAAAACGGTTGCGCGCGCTGGTCGAAGCCGGCCAGAGCCCGCAGGCCGCCGTCATTGCGTGTTCCGATTCCCGTGTTGATCCGGCGCTGGTTTTCCGTGCCGAGCCGGGCGATATCTTCATGATCCGCAACGTCGCCAATCTGGTGCCGCCGATGGAAGAGGAAGGCACCTTTCACGGCACCAGCGCGGCGCTGGAATTTGCCGTGCTGGGATTGAACGTGCCGAATATCATCGTTCTCGGCCATGCGCATTGCGGCGGCATTCACGCGATGATCCGGGGCAAGGAAATCGTCAAGGACGGCTATCATTTCGTCCCGTCGTGGGTGTCGATGCTGTCGTCGGCGCACCGCCGCGTGCTGGCGACCATGCCCGAAGCGACGCCGGCGGAAACGCAGCGCGCGTGCGAGAAGAACGCCGTGCTGGTGTCGCTGGAAAACCTGACCACTTTCCCGTGGATTCGCGAACGCGTTGCGGAGCGGACGCTGAAGCTGCACGGCTGGTTTTTCGACATCGAAACCGCAAAGCTCGAGATTTACGATTCCAAATCGGGCGGCTTCGAAGTGGTCGACTGATCAGCCTTCCTCGACAAGAATTTCCTGCAGCCCGGAACGGTAGCCCGGATGGCCCAGCCGCACGCCCAACTCGTGGCGGATGCGGGTATTGTCGACACGGCGATTATCGTTCCAGAAGCTGAGCGCCATCGGGCTCATGCGGTCCTTCACGATATCGAATGTTTCAAGCGGTGGCGGCTCTTTCCCTAAAAGCCCGCACGCATAGGCCGTGACCTCGGCTGGCGGCGCCGGTTCGTTATCACAGACATTGTAGATCGCGCCGGGGTTCGGTTTGGCGATGGACGCGGCAAGGACGCGTGCAACATCGTCGACATGGATGCGCGAAAACGCATGCCCGGGCTTGTCGATTCGCTTGGCGCGGCCGGCCCGGATCTGGTCGAACACCGATCGCCCCGGCCCGTAGATACCGGCGAGGCGGAATATGTGCACCGGCACGCCGTGGTCGCGATGCAGCGCCAGCCAGCCTTGCTCCGCCGCGACCCGGCGTTCGGAGCGCGCGCTCGACGGGTTCGTCGGTGCTGTCTCGTCGACCCATGCGCCACCGGTGTCGCCGTACACGCCCGTAGTCGACAGATAGCCGAGCCAGGCCAGCGAGGGCATCGCGAGAATCGCCTCCGATGCCGCGTTCAGCACCGGATCGCCGTTGTCACCGGGCGGGATCGAAATCAGCACATGGTTTGAGGCGTTCAGTTTGGCGCGGAGGGCATCGCCAAGCGCTTCACCGTTCCACATGTGCGCATCGATGCCGCGCGCATTCAGCGAGCGCGCCTTGTCGGCATCGCGGACCGTGCCGGATACCGTCCAGTCGGCAACGGAAAGCTGCCGTGTCAGGGCTTCGGCGGAAAAGCCGATGCCGAAGCAGAATAGCCGGGGGCCGCCGCGTCTTGTCACCGATACACTCCTTGCACATATTTCTCGGGCGATTTCTATGGGCTTTACGTAATGTATACGGACCCTTAGAAGCCTGGATATGTTTCGTTTCCATTATAACCGCAAAGGTTTGGCCGCGCGATGACCTCTGTCCGTCTGCTGGCAGTTCTTTCGATGACGCTCCTCGGCCTGCCGTTTGCCGCTCAGACCGAAGAGCTGAACCATGCGCGGGAATATGCACGTTGCATGGGGCTGGCGCCGTCCGATCCCGACGATGCATTTGAAATGGCGACCGCATGGAAGAGTCTGGGCGGCGGCGATGCGGCCGAACATTGCGCGGCGGTTGCGCTTTTGTATTCGGGACAGGCGGAATACGCGGCGCGCCGACTTGAGGTGCTCGCCGAGACCATTGTCGCCGAGCCGGAATTCAAGGGGCAAATCCTGGCCCAGGCCGGGCAGGCATGGTTGCTGCACGGCGATGCGCCGCGCGCCGAAGCCGCGCTCAGCGAAGCCGTCAAACTGCTTCGGGGCCGTCCCGAGGTGCTGATCGACCGGGCGCAGGCCCGCGCCGCCATGGGTGATTACAAAGGCGCGGTCACGGATCTGACGAACGCCATTTCCGCCGATCCGACCCGCCCCGACGCCTATACCTTCCGCGCCAGCGCATACCGATATCTGGACGAACAGGGCAAGGCCAAGGCGGATATCGAGGCAGCTTTGCTGTTGGCGCCCGACGACCCGTCGGCGTTGCTGGAGCGGGGCATGCTGTTCCGGCTGGCCGGCAACGACGATGCCGCGCGGGCCGACTGGTTGCGGGTGCTCGAGATCGACCCCGACGGCGAGGCCGGTCGTTTGGCACGCATCAACATCGAAAAGATGGATGTGAAGGTCGATAAATAACCCGTCCTTCGAGACGCCGCGTCGCGGCTCCTCAGGACGAGGGTTCCTGTTTTACCTTATGCTGAGGAGGCCTGACAGGCCGTCTCGAAGCATGCGTATGGCAAGAATTAAAAATCCAGATCGGCGTAATGCTTGGGCGGCGGCGCGCTCGGAATGCGGTCGGAAAGCAAGGGCCGGAAGCTCGGCCGGGACTTGATCCGTGCATACCAGTCCTTGGCGCTTTCATGATCGGCCCACGGCACGTCGCCGATGTAATCGAGCGTCGACAGATGCGCGGCGGCGGCGATATCGGCCAGCGACAGGTCGTCCCCGGCGAGCCATTTGCGGCGTTCCACCAGATACGAAATGTATTCCATGTGCGTGTGGATGTTGGCGTGCCCGGCCCGGACCTGCGCCGAGTCCGGTTCGCCCAGACCCAAAAACCGCTTCATGAATTTCTCGCCGACCAGCTTTTCGCTGACCTCGACGTTGAACTTGCGGTCGAACCAGTCGACGAGGCGGCGCACCTCGGCGCGCTGAAACGGCTGGCGGCCAAGCAACGGCGGGTCGGGGTGCATTTCGTCGAGAAATTCCGAGATCACCTGCGAGCCGGACAACGCCGTGCCGTCGGGTTCGACCAGCACCGGCACCTCGCCCATCGGGTTGATGGCGAGGAATTCCTCGCGCCGGCGCCAGACGTTCTCGGCCTTCATCTCGAAGTCGATACGCTTTTCGCCGAGTACGATACGGACTTTTCTGGAAAACGGTGAAAGCCAGAGATGATACAGAACGCGCATGAATTACTTCCGACGATTCGGGGCCGGGCAGCGACCGCGCGATAACGTCTGCTGGCGAAATCGTGAACGGTCGTTAGTGGCGCCCTAACCATCGAATACGCTATCTAGGGGATGCATGGCAACCGTCCGCTGCTTGCCGCCGGGTGGCGCGGGCATGGCAATACCGGAACCGGGCGTAAACAGGAGCGCATCATGTTGATCAAACACCGCAAGGCCTCGGACGTTCTGGGCTCTGAAATCACCCCCAGGACCACGTTCGATAATCGCCGAAAGTTTCTCAAGACCGCTGCACTGGCGGGGATCGGCATGGCCGCCGGCGCGCTGCCGTCGTTCCCGGCGCTGGCCGCGCGTACGCCGCTGGACGGCGTCAAGAAAACCAAATGGTCGGCCGACAGCCTGCCGGAAAACGATCCCGTCAACGAATACGACGACGTGACCGGCTATAACAATTTCTATGAATTCGGCACCGGCAAGCGCGATCCCAAGGAAAACGCCCAGGATTTCAAGCCGCACCCGTGGGAAATTGCAGTCGAGGGCGCGTGTGCGAAACCCGGCAAAATTTCGTTCGAGGACCTGATCAAGCCGCACACGCTGGAAGAACGCGTGTACCGGTTCCGTTGCGTCGAGGCGTGGTCGATGGTGGTGCCGTGGGTCGGCATTCCGCTGGGCGATGTCTTGAAGCGCTTCGAGCCGACGTCAGACGCCAAGTACGTGTATTTCGAGACGCTGCTCGATCCCGAACAGATGCCGGGCCAGCGCGCGCGGGTGCTGAACTGGCCGTACAAGGAAGGTCTGCGTATCGACGAGGCGATGAACCCGCTATCGCTGCTCGCAGTCGGCATCTATGGCGAGGTGATGCCGAACCAGAACGGCGCACCGGTGCGTCTTGTCGTGCCGTGGAAGTACGGTTTCAAATCGATCAAGTCGATCGTCCGCATCAAGTTCCAGAAAACGATGCCGCCGACAAGCTGGAACGAGGCGGCGGCGCGGGAGTACGGTTTTTATTCGAACGTCAATCCAGCGGTCAGTCACCCGCGCTGGTCGCAGGCGTCGGAACGCCGCATCGGCGAGATCTTCAAGCGCAAGACCCTGCTGTTCAACGGTTACGAAGAAGAAGTCGCCGGCCTTTACGAAGGCATGGACATGCGGAAGTGGTTCTAAAGCAGCCGTAATTCCGTCATGATCGCCACCACCATGCCTGAAGCCGAAACGCTGAGCCGCCCGGCGCGCCCGAAACGTGCGCAAAAACGCGATCCCATCGTGTGGGTCGTCAAACCCGCCGTCTGGGTGTTGTGCCTGGCGCCGCTGGCATGGCTCGGCTGGCTCGTCGCCGATGCCGTCTTTTTCGGCGGCCGCGGGTTGACCGCGAACCCGGTCGAATTCATCAACCGGTATCTTGGTGATTGGGCGCTGCGGTTTTTGCTGATCGGTCTCGCCGTGACGCCGCTGCGGATCGTGACCGGCTGGAAACAGGTGGTGCGGTTGCGCCGTCTGTTGGGGCTGTTCGCGTTCTTTTATGTCGCGTTGCATGTCGCCAATTATGTGGTCCTCGATCAGTTCTTCGACTGGGCGGCGATTTGGCAGGACATCGTCAAACGCTGGTACATCACCGTCGGCATGGCGGCGCTTTTGTGCCTGATTCCGCTCGCCGTCACATCGACCAAGGGCTGGATCAAGCGCATGGGCGGACGTAACTGGAACAAGCTGCACAAGGCCGTCTATGTCGCAGGCGCGCTGGCGTGCCTGCACTTCTTCATGATGCGCAAGGGCTTCCAGTACGAGCCGCTGGTCTATGCGGCGATCTTCGCGGGTTTGATGATCGTGCGTGCAGTGGAGCCGTTGAAGCGCCGGCTCAGTCAAGCTTAAGTAGAATTGAACGTAACTCGATCAGCAAAGCCTTCATGGAAGTCCAGACTGGTTGAAGCGCAACCTGGACCGGCTCACTGGGTTGCCCAAGCACATCGATTTTTTTTTCAATTTGATCGACGATCTTTGATACGTCGCTATATGAGCCATGACTTGGCAAGTAGGCGTTCCGGGTCAAATGTATCAATCTTTGTGTCCGCGTTTTAAATAAATACGCGTCAACTTCAATCTCAGCGGCTTCAATGGCACCATTGAGGCATTTCAAACAGTTATTGGACATTGTGATTTGCCAATGTTTCTACAATCTTGTCGGCAAGCGCAATTGTTCGCTCGACATCCTTAGTTGATGGCTCTTCAATTTTCTTCTTTCGGTGCTCTTGCACCAATTTGAACTCGTAGCAGCGATTGTAAGCCTGATCGTATTCTTTTTCTAGGCCGAGGTGCTCGATCACATGTTCTATGGGTTTGTACCGTTCGAAACTTGGCCGACCGATCAAATAACATAGCAAGATCGCCGCATGTCGAGTGACCGTGGAGAGCGAAGACGCCTCGAAATCAAGTGGGCTACCAGCCGAGATACCCCACCGAATGTCATTTATTGCTTGCCGAAAGGAATTGGTATCATGATCAATTCTGGAATATGGTGGCAGCTTTTCAATTATACCAATTAACTTACCTTTGGCATCAGGGGTTTCATAAATGCAGCGCCCCTCCATCTGAATATGGAGTAGGAACAAAGAGCCGTATCGCTGCATTTCATAGATTTTTTGCCACGAGTAAACAGAGACAGATGCGCTCGAATTTTCGATAAGGTCAGCGACTATGGCTTGGGCATTTGCCTGGGTTGCGGACCCCACAAATAGAACGTCTAGATCGCTAAACTCGTCTTTTCTTCCTCTAGCATGCGAGCCGAACAGCCAGATAGCGTGATCAAGAGTCATCGTTTTCGGATGCTCCTAAAAATATACGATGCTAGTAGAGCTAGGAAGATGAGTCCTAAGATTGAGCAAAATGCGGAAACCGCTTTTTCAAAGAGGCCTGCTGGCGTTACTGGAACAATAGCCTTTATCGGCAAGGCTGTTTGTGCACCATAAAAAAACAAATCCCAATATTTCGATGCGGTGGAAACGTGAGAATATTCATCAAACCCAAATACAAATAAAAATAATGGGAGAAATATAAGAAAAGAAATATTGCGTAAAATACGTTTGCTGTTTTCTCCGTGGCCCCATGATTGCCCGCTGATTTTGCTGGCGATATAGTAAAAAACAGATTTGATTCTATCAATATAATCGTAATGAGTTTTGTAATAGCTACTATTTGATAAAATAATATCTAAGTAATTTTGTTCGCGTGCCGCTACAAGTATAGCATAATATTTTCGCGCATCATCCCATTGGCCAATGCCATCGCTTTCAATGTAAAGGTTCTTAGTTATATCCATTCTAAGGCTGGCTTGTGACGGAAGATTTGGAATTAGTTCTAACGCTTCAGGCGCGCAGCTTGTAAATATCGAAAATCGAAAATCAGAGAGGTGTATATCAATATTCGGGAATTTACACTCTATAAACCGGCAACCTATGAACCTACATGATTGGACATTGGCTCTTCGAAAATAACAATTAAAAAAAACACAGTTTATAAATGTAATATTGCTCAATGTAGCTTTTAAGAAGCTAATATTAGAGAAAGTGCAGTGTTGAAAGTTAATATCTGATAGGGTTTTCTGGTCAGCCTTTTGATTGGCGAAAATGCTGTCTTTATGATCCGAGCCGTTGAATAAGTTTGCCGGCGTGCGCCCTGCTTCATACATTGTGGCCACCTAAATTAATTGAAAATCAGTGCGCTTCGTCCCAGTTATCGCCGACGCCGATATCGACTTCCAGCGGCACGTTGAGCCTGGCGGCGTTCTCCATGACTTCCTTGACCACGGCCTTGGTCTTTTCGACCTCGTCCGTCGGCACTTCGAAGATCAGTTCATCGTGCACCTGTAGCAACATCCTGGCGCCGAGTTTGGCGTCTTCGAGCGCGGCGGGCACACGGGTCATGGCAATCTTGATGATGTCCGCGGCCCCGCCCTGGATCGGCGCGTTGATGGCGGCGCGTTCGGCATTACCGCGCAGTGCCTGGTTCTTTTCGTTGATACCGCGCATGTGGCACTTGCGGCCGAACTCTGTTTCCACATAGCCCTGATCGTGGGCCTGTTTCTTGGTCCGCTCCATGTAATCCTTGATGCCCGGATAACGCTCGAAATAGGCATCGATGTAACGCTGCGCCTCGCCGCGGGGAATGCCCAACTGGCGCGCCAGCCCGAACCCGGAGATGCCATAGATAATGCCGAAGTTGATGGCCTTGGCCTGACGGCGGATCATCGGGTCCATGCCTTCGACCGGCACGCCGAAGACCTGCGCCGCGGTGATGGCGTGAATGTCCTGACCGTCGGCGAAGGCCTGTTTCAAGACGTCGATATCGGCGACGTGCGCCAAAAGCCGAAGTTCGATCTGCGAATAGTCCGCCGACATCAGGACATGGCCCTTGTCGGCGACAAAGGCTTGGCGGATTTTCCGGCCTTCTTCCGAGCGGATCGGAATGTTCTGCAGGTTCGGATCGTTCGATGACAGCCGCCCGGTCGACGTCACGGCCTGGCTGAACGACGTGTGTACGCGCCCGGTATCGGGGTTGATGGTTTCGACCAGCGCGTCGGTATAGGTGCTTTTCAGCTTCTGTAACTGCCGCCAGTCCAAAATCGTCTTCGGCAGTTCATGGCCCTGAATGACGAGGTCTTCCAGCACGTCGGCGCTGGTGGAATAGGCCCCGGTCTTGCCTTTCTTGCCGCCTTCCAGCGACATCTCGTCGAACAGGATTTCGCCGACCTGTTTCGGCGAGCCGACGTTAAAGTCGCGTCCCGCCTGTTCGTGGGCATGCGCTTCCAGTTCCGCCATGCGCTTTTCGAAGTCGGCGGAAAATGCCTTCAACTTCTTGGCGTCGACCTTGATGCCGGTGCGCTCCATCTTCTCCAGGATATAGATCAGCGGGCGTTCCAGCCGCTCATAGACGCTGGCCATGTGCTCGCGCGCCAGACGCGGTTTCATCAGCCGGTGCAGGCGCAACGTCACGTCGGCATCCTCGGCGGCGTAGGGGCCAGCGGTTTCCAGCGGCACCTTGTCGAAGCTGACGGCGTTCTTGCCCGATCCGGCCACGTCCTTGAACTTGATCGTTTCGATTTCCAGGAACCGCAGCGCCAGTTCGTCCATGCCGTGGCCGT
>Ga0209273_10000294_pt1 | contig 74570 bp, 65 predicted proteins | sample tdAd471_FD_187126 | JGI IMG/M metagenome (GOLD analysis project Ga0209273, IMG submission 187126) | Marine sediment microbial communities from the Atlantic coast under amendment with organic carbon and nitrate - tdAd47.1 (SPAdes)... | ecosystem: Environmental > Aquatic > Marine > Coastal >...
GCGGCGCTCCGCGGGCCTGCATCTCAACCGTCACGACATTTTCGCATAGCTGCCCTTGCCGAGGGACGCCGATGGGCGGCCGGAAAGCGAGGTTTCCGGGCCTTTCTGAGGCTTGTTTTATTAAACTGCCTGCTCCGCCGCGAAAACTTGGCCGTTGGAAACAAAGTGGTATTAGTTTGGAGCAGCGAAGTCTTTTGGTGCAAAGTTTAATCAACCTCCGCAAGAAAGCCCTTCATTTGGCACAGACGGAAAAACAGCTTGTAGGCTGGCGGGAATGGGTTTCGCTTCCAACCCTCGGCGTTGCGGCCATCAAGGCGAAAATCGATACCGGCGCCCGAACCTCGGCCATCCATGCCTATTTCACCGAACCGTTCGAGGAAAAGGGCCGCCAGCGTGTTCGGTTCGGCGTCCACCCGCTCCAATGCAAAACGCATCCGGCTGTAATTTGCGTCGCCGATGTCCTGGACCGCCGTATGGTTTCTGATTCCGGCGGTCATCGGGAACGGCGATACACCATCGAAACCATCATTAGATTAGGGGAGATGGAATGGAAAATCGAAGCAACCCTGACCAATCGTGATAGCATGCTGTTCCGGCTCTTGCTTGGCCGCACCGCAATGGAAGGCCTTGTCGTTGATCCCGCCCGGTCCTATGTGGCCGGCCGGCGTCACAAGACAAAAACGATCTCCTCCGGAGCCAAGCGGCCAGCCCGAACCCGAGATAGGAACAGCTAAAATGAAAATCGCGCTTTTAGCACGCAACCCCAATCTATATTCCCACAAAAGGTTGGTGGAAACGGCCGAGAAGAGAGGTCACGAAATTCAGGTGATCGACACCCTTCGGGTCTACATGAACATAACGTCCCATAGACCCCAAATCAGATATCGCGGTGAAAGTTTGTCCGGTTTCGACGCCGTTATCCCACGCATTGGGGCGTCTATTACCTTTTACGGAACTGCGGTCCTGAGACAATTCGAGATGATGTCTGTCTATCCCCTGAACGAGTCCGTCGCCATTAGCCGGTCCCGGGACAAGCTTCGCAGCCTGCAACTGCTCTCCAGAAAGGGTATCGGGCTTCCGGTAACTGGGTTTGCCCACGGCACGCGGCAAGCAGAAGATTTGATAGAGATGGTCGGCGGAGCCCCGGTCGTCATCAAACTTCTCGAAGGGACGCAGGGCGTCGGGGTGGTTCTCGGCGATACCCACAATTCGGCGAAAAGCATGATCGAGGCCTTTGCGGGCCTTAAGGCCAATATTCTGGTGCAGGAGTTTATCAAGGAAGCCGGCTCGTCCGATATTCGATGTCTTGTTGTCGGGGACAAGGTCGTCGCGTCCATGATGAGAACCGGCGCGAAAGGTGATTTCCGCTCCAACCTGCACCGGGGCGGCACCGCGGCGCCTATAAAAATTACACCTGAGGAGCGGTCGACAGCCGTCCGCTCCGCGCAAATCCTGGGTCTCAATGTTTGCGGCGTCGACCTGTTGCGTTCGAACCATGGCCCGCTTGTGATGGAGGTGAATTCGTCGCCTGGTCTGGAGGGCGTCGAAACGGCAACAGGCAAGGATGTTGCCGATCTGATCATTCAGTTCATTGAAAAGAACGCCAAACCCAATAAGACCAAGACCCGGGGGAAAGGCTAGGCGTGCCCGAAATCTTTTCCATCGGTGGCACAGACATCGCTCCCGGGGAACGGGTGACCCTTGATCTGCCTCTTCCCGCTCAATCGACCTACACCCCCATGACAATGCCGGTCCATGTTGTGCGAGGGCGCAAGCCGGGGCCCATCCTTTTTGTTTCGGCGGCCATCCACGGCGACGAAATCACTGGCGTCGATATCATCCGAAGGCTGCTTCATAGCTCAGCGTTGAAACGGCTGCGGGGAACGCTCATTTGCGTGCCCATCGTCAATGTGTTCGGCTTCGTCACCCACTCCCGGAGCCTGCCGGATCGCCGCGATCTGAACCGATCGTTTCCGGGCTCGCCCCACGGCTCTCTCGCGGCGCGCCTGGCCCACACATTCACCGAAGAAATTGTCAAAAAATGCACCCATGGCATCGACCTTCACTCAGGATCGTTCCATCGGACAAACCATCCCCATATCCGGGCGAACCTTGACGACCCGGAAACAGAGGCGCTGGCCAAAGCTTTTGGAACGCCGGTGGTCATCAATGCAAATCTAAGAGACGGTTCGCTTCGGCAATTTGCTGCCGACGCCGGTATCCCCATGCTCCTTTACGAAGCCGGCGAGGCATTGCGTTTTGACACCCTTGCCAGCCGCGCGGGCGTGAGGGGCATTGGGAATGTTATGCGTGCCTTGGAGATGCTTCCAGCTTCGAAAAGCCTGAAAAAACTCGCCGAGGTTATCGAAGCGCGGTCATCGACCTGGGTCCGGGCAACCCAGAGTGGCATCTTTAGCCACACGATAAAAACGGGCAATCAAGTCCAGGAGGGCGATGCCTTGGGCAGGGTTGCGGACCCTTTCGGAAACAACGAACATCTTGTTTTCGCATCGGCCACGGGTATCGTCATCGGCCGGACCAATCTTCCCGTGGTCAACGAGGGTGACGCGCTATTTCACATCGCACGATTTGCCAACGTCGAAACGGTCTCCACGGCGATTGAGGCCTTCCGTGAAGAACATATAGAGGGACTGGGCCCGGGCGATTATGTGGACGCCCCGATCGAAGAGTCGTGATCTGAAAATGGTCGGCTCTGGAGATGGCGGCACGAAGGAGGACTGGAACGATGGGCGCTGACGGACTTATATGCGCCTACCTGCTCGACGGGCAGGGGGGCGGAACATCGCTCGACTGGCAGGACCTGGGAAACCCAATTCCAAGAGACGCCATCGTCTGGATACACCTGAACAGGTCCTGCCCCAAAGCCCAGAATTGGCTGCTTGAGGAAAGCGGTCTTGACCCCCTGATGCAAGAGGCGCTGTCCGCAAACGAAAGCCGCCCCCGCTGCGTCGAGTTTTCCGGCGGGCTTTTGCTAAATATGCGGGGCGTGAACCTGAGCCCGGGCGCCAACCCGGAAGACATGGTGTCCATTCGCCTGTGGGCCGAGAAAAACCGCGTCATCAGCGTTCGGCGGCGGCCTTTGATGGCGGTTAACGACCTGAAAGAAAAAATAGAGAACGGCCGTGGCCCGCGTTCCGTTGCGGAACTGATCGCGGACCTGGCGGACGGGCTGGTGGAGCGTATGGCATCGGTCCTTTCCGAGCTCTCCGATGGGGCGGACGAACTGGAAGACCAAATTGTGACCGCCCAAAATCGGGAGCTTCGGTCTCGTTTGATGGACATTCGCCGGCAAACCATAGCGTTGCGCAGGTATTTAGCGCCCCAGCGCGATACGATGGCGCATCTTTCAACCTTTCAGAACACGGTCCTCGACGAGAGATCGCGCGGGCGCCTGCGCGAGACGGCGGACAGCTTGACCAGATACGTGGAGGACCTGGAATCGATTCGCGAGAGGGGGGCGGTGCTGGCCGATGAACTGGCATCGCGGCTTACGGATCAGATGAACAGAGTCATTTATGTGTTGTCGGTGGTCGCGGGTATTTTTCTTCCCTTGTCTCTGTTAACCGGGCTGCTCGGTATCAACGTTGGCGGCATACCTGGAACGGACAATCCCTGGTCCTTTGCGATCGTGTCGGCCGGTGTCGTCGTGTTGGGGGTCTTCGAATTTTTTCTGCTAAGAAAACTTCACTGGATTTAATCGACCGTTTGTCAACATTGTCAGGCAAAACCGGCTTGAGACGAAGAGAAGCGCCCTACCCTTCGAGCGAGGCCCCCGGATAGTGTAGAGTTTCTGGGCCGTTCCGGCGTTTCCCCCTGGTTCGGACGGGCAAATTTTAGGTGCGGAGGATCTATCGTCATGCTCGACGCGTATATCTATGACGGCTTGCGCTCGCCGATTGGGGGCATCGCCGGCAAGCTGGCGTCTGTTCGTCCCGATGATCTGGCAAGCGAGCTTATCCGCGCCCTGGTGGCGCGCTCACCCTTCCAGCCCCACCAGGTAGAGGATGTTCTTCTCGGCTGCACCAATCAGGCCGGAGAGGACAGCCGCAACGTCGCTCGTCACGCTGGTTTGCTGGCAAATTTGCCGGTCGAGGTGGCGGGGATAACCGTCAATCGGCTCTGTGCCTCTGGATTGGCTGCCGTGGTGGATGCGGCCCGCGCCGTGACTTGCAGGGAAGGCGACTTGTTGATCGCCGGCGGCGTGGAAACCATGAGCCGTGCGCCCTTCGCAATTGCCAAGGCCGAACGCCCCTATAGCCGCAGCATAAAGATTCACGACACCACGATCGGCGCGCGCTTTCCAAATCCCAGGCTGATAGCGGAGCACGGCAATGATTCCATGCCCGAAACCGCCGACAACGTGGCGCGTGAACTGAACATAGCGCGCGAAGAAGCGGACGCCTTCGCCGTCGCGTCCCAAGCCAAATACATGGCGGCGAAGACGGCCGGTTTCTACGACGGTGAAATCCATCCTATTTCGGTTCCGGCCGGCAAAAAGAAGCCGCCCGTTGTCGTGGCGGAGGACGAACATCCGCGCCCCCAGACTACTCTGGACATGTTGGAAAAATTACCCTCGCTGTTCGACGGCGGCGTCGTGACCGCGGGCAATGCCTGCGGCCTCAATGACGGCGCGGCCGTGTTGCTGATCGGCAGTCGCGACATGGGCGAACGCGCAAATATCGAGCCGATCGGCCGCGTTGTCGCCTCGGCCGTTGTTGGCGTGCCGCCTAGAATTATGGGGCTCGGCCCCGTACCGGCCATCCACAAGGTGCTGGAACGGGCAGGCCTTTCTCTCAAAGAGATCGACGTCATAGAAATAAACGAGGCCTTTGCCGTACAGGTGCTTGGCTGTCTAAAGCAGCTGGGCTTGTCTGCGGCGGACGCCCGCGTCAATCCCAATGGCGGTGCCATTGCCCTGGGCCACCCCCTCGGTTGTTCGGGCGCCCGCCTGGCGCTGACGGCCTTACGCCAGCTTCATCGCACGGGCGGGCGCTACGCGCTGGTCACCCTGTGCATCGGCGTCGGCCAAGGCCTTGCCGTTATCATCGAACGCGAGCGCGGAAAGGCCCGCTGATAATAAGCGCATGCGGCAGGAACGGACGTGCCTCCGGCCTCTCTTCACCAGCTTGCCATGCCCCTTGCCGAAGCCCATAGTTGCGAAGAAACCCTAGGAGGAAGCATCTTGGCCGAGCCGGAAAACAACGAGAACGTGTTAACGACAAGCCCGGAAAAAATCTTCTACATCATCGTCAAAGCGCGCGAATTCGACGTGAAGGTGCCGCCGGCAGGCCTGGATACCGGCGACAACCCGACCGATGACAAAGACGTCGAGATTCTTGAGGATTATGCCGACGATCCCACCTATGTCGAATTGGTCAGCGCGCTGGAAATTTTGAACGACGACGAAATCGTCGAAGTGCTGGCGCTGATGTGGCTGGGACGCGAAGATTACAAGGCCGAGGATTGGCCGGAGGTCCTGCAAGAAGCGCGCGACGCCCATGACGACAAGGCCGTTTCCTATCTTGTCGGCACGCCGATGCTTGGCGATTACATCGAAGAGGGGCTTGCCCTGCTCGGCTATTCCGTCGAGGAATACGAGGTCGACCGATTGTAGCGATGACCCGCCACCCACGCAGATTGCCATGGCCGACGTTCCGACACTCAAGCGCAGCCTCAGCCTAACGCTGATCGTCCTTTACGGACTCGGCACCACCATCGGCGCCGGCATCTATGTGCTGATCGGCAAGGTGGCGGGGGCCGCCGGGCTTTATGCCCCTTTTTCTTTCCTCATCGCCTCGCTGCTGGCTGCCCTTACCGCCTTTTCCTTTGCCGAGCTGGCCGGCCGCCTGCCCTACAGCGCCGGCGAGGCGGTCTACGTCCATACCGGCACCGGCTCGCGCGCGCTCGCCACCCTGGTTGGGCTGCTTGTCGTGTTGGCCGGGCTTGTCTCCAGCGGCGCGATCGTCCATGGCTTCGTCGGTTATTTTCACGAATTCCTCACCGCCCCCGATTGGCTGATCATTGTCGGGATCGTTTTCGCCCTTGGCGCGCTGGCCGCCTGGGGAATCACCGAATCCGTTCTCGCCGCGTCCGTCATCACCCTGATCGAGATCGGCGGGCTTTTTTTCGTAATCGGCGGCGGCATCGAAGAGATGCCCCAGGCAATGGGCCGTTTGCCGGAATTTTTCCCGCCCTTTGAAGGCGGCGCCTGGCTGGGCGTCTTCTTCGGTTCCGTGCTTGCCTTCTATGCGTTCATCGGCTTCGAAGACATGGTGAACGTTGCCGAAGAAGTAAAAAACGTGCGGCACAATTTGCCCCTTGCCATCGTGCTGACCCTTGGCATCACGACGGTGCTTTATATCGTCGTTGCCTTTATTGCCGTGACGGCGCTCCCCCCGGCCGAGCTTGCCGAGGCGCGCGCCCCCCTTGCACGCCTTTTTGAACGGACGACCGGCGCCTCCTCGACACCGATCAGCGCCATTGCCATTCTCGCCGTTCTCAACGGCGCGCTTATCCAGATCGTGATGGCGGCCCGCGTGCTTTACGGCCTGGCGGCCCAAGGCTGGCTTCCCCGAACTTTGCGCAAAATCCACCCCCTTACCCGCACGCCGTTGCTGGCGACCGGCCTGGTTGCGGGCATCTTGATGGCGCTGACCCTTTGGCTGCCGCTAACGACCCTCGCCGAGGCCACCTCCATCGTGACGCTCTGCATCTTTGCGCTGGTAAATTTTTCGCTCTTCCGGCTGAAACGGTTGCAACCGCCGCCGGCAGGGGTTTGGACGGTGTGGGCATGGGTGCCTCTGCTTGGCGGCGTCGCCAGCCTTGGCTTCGTTTTCTTTCGGCTGATCGGCGGGCTGGCGGACTAGTCCGCTCGCAAGCGCTTTACACGGCATCCGGCGAACGGACGATCCCGTCTCGATAAAGCCTGGCGATTTCCGCCTCACCAAGACCAAGTTCGCGCAGCACCTCGGCGCTATGTTCGCCAAGACGCGGCGTCCGGGTTTCGGGCGCGTTGGCCTTCAAGGGCGCCGCGCCGATGGTCTGGGGAAGCGGGATGCGCCCCATGCCGGGCTGATCCGTCCAGACGAAAACGCCCGCCGCCTTCACCTGGGGGTCCTCCAGAAATTCGCCGGAATCGTTCACGCGGGCATGCAGAATATCGTCCGCTTCAAACAGAACCGACCATTCCTCCGCCGTCTTTTCGGCAAAGCGCGCCGCCAACAGCGCCACCAAGGCCGCCTCATTGGCGATCCTTCCTTCGTCGCTGGCAAAACGCGCATCGTCCGCCATATCCGCTTCGCCGAGCAATGCGCAAAGACGGCGAAACTGATCGTCGTTCAAGGCGACCACGACCAGCCGTCCCGCCTTGGTTGCGAACACGTTCGACGGCACGGTCAATTGCCCGGGGGGATGGCCGTCCGTCACCACATGTTCGACGATGCGCCCCGCCTGCAGCATGGCCGCCGCCTGCAACAGCGTGACCGAGACATGCCGCCCGCGCCCGGTTTTCTCGCGCGCATAAAGCGCCACGGCGATGGCCTGAAAGGCGTTCGTGCCAGCGGCCAGATCGACGGCCGGAATTTCCACCTTGTGGGGCAGGCCGTCGCAGCCGCGGTTGCGATCGATCAGGCCGCCAAGGCCTTGTACGATCGAATCCGTCGCCGCGCGCTGGCGATAGGGCCCCTCTGCTCCGAAGCCGGTCAGGGAAACATAGACGCAGCCCGGATTTTTTTCCGCCACCGCGTCATAGCCAATGCCCATTTTTTCGACGATGCCGGGACGAAAATTTTCTATCAGCACATCCGCCTTGCCGGCCAGGCGGGCCAAAAGGCCGCGCCCCTCGGGGCTGCGCAAATTCATTGCCAGCGCCCGTTTCCCGTGATTGTTCGCGGCGAAGGTGGCGCAAAGGCCATCGAACTGGCGTCCCAGATAGCGCGCCCAATCGCCCGCCAAATCCTCCACCTTCAGCACGTCGGCGCCATAAGCGGCCAGCATCGCCCCGGCGCCGGGCGCGGCAATGCCCTGCGCCACCTCCAGCACCTTCAGCCCGGCAAAGGGAAAATCCGGATCGAACCCTTGGGGCGCCATGGCGCCGCTCTCCTCCTCGCGAAATGGCCGGCAGCCTAACATATTTTTCCCGCCTTTTCGGCGATGCCTTGTCGGCGCCGGGGCTTTGTGATGAAATAAATTTCGCTATCGAAACGAGTTTGACGCACCCATGGCGATCGCCTTTGACCCCGTCTCGGCCCTGCATTTCTGGCGCGAGACGATTGTCCACAGCCTGCGCCGGGAAAGCCCGGATTTGACGACGCGCCAGATGGCGATCCTGCTGACCGTTTATTTGACGCCGCCGCCCCATACGGTGCGCGGCCTGGCTGCCAGCCTGAAAATCTCCAAGCCGGCGGTGACCCGCGCGCTCGACCGGCTGGGGCTGTTGGAGCTGGCGCGGCGCAAGCGCGACCAGGACGACCGGCGCAGCATCCTCGTCCAACGAACGGTCAAGGGGTCCGTTTTCTTGCGGGAGTTCGCCGACGCAATCCGCGAGGCCGCCGGCGAGAAGGGCCCGGCCGGCCAGGGGCCGGTTAACCCATAAAAAAACCCCGCCGAAGGGCGAGGTTTTTTTGACCCAGGGGACGCCGCTCTAAAGAATCGATTCGATCCATTCCTCGATCTTGCTTTTCTGCATGGCGCCGACGCGCACACCGGCGACCTCGCCGCCCTTGAAAAGCATCAAGGTTGGAATTCCGCGTACGCCGTAACGTGTCGGAATTTGCGGATTGCTGTCGATATCGACTTTTGCGATCGCCACGCGATCGTTCATCTCTTGCGAAAGTTCTTCCAGGATGGGGGCGATCTGTTTGCAAGGCCCGCACCACTCCGCCCAAAAATCCACCAGGACCGGGCCGGCGGCTTGAAGGACATCCTTTTCAAAGGAAGCATCGGTTACATGGGTGATATTCATTCTTCCATCCCGTAGCGTTTCTATGGCTCGAATCTAGGTAGTGCCCGCATGGGCGTCAAGGCGCGTAAGGAAGGAGAAATTCTTCCTTTAACGGCATGAGGTTAGGCCCATCCGTCCAAAGCAGCGCCGCGGCAATTTCCCGTCCGGGATAAATCTTTGCGAGCAGGCTGACATAGGCGGCCATCTGGCGCAGGTAAATTTCCGGCGTGGCTTCCGGCGTGGCAGGCGGCTGGCGCTGGGTTTTGTAATCGATCACGCAAACGGATTTTTCCGTGACGAGCAGGCGGTCGACCTGCCCGGAAATGGCACGCCCGTTCACCTCGCCGACGATCGGAACTTCCGCGCGGCTTCCCGGCGCGAACAAAGATGCAAACGCGTCCGCTTCGAGAAGGGCAAGCACCTCGCCGGCAATGGCATCGCGGGTTTCTTGATCCAGACCAAGATTTTTTTGGGAAAGGTAGCGCCGACAGGCTTGCTTGCGATCGCGCGCCGCCACGTCCGGCAAAAACTGCAACAAGCGATGCACGATGCGGCCGCGCCGAAACCCCCAGCCCTGATCCGTCCCAAGGGGGGAGCGAACCGCCGGCGCCTCCCCCTCCGGCTTGGACGGGCGAAGATCGGGCAAGGGGCGGGGGGCTGCCAGGGCCGCACGCCGGGCCCAATCGGGCAAATTCGCAACCGCCGATGCCTGCGCCTCGGTGGCGGCCTGCCTGTCGGCATCCGCCTTTTGGGCCTCTTCAAAGCGCAGGCCCTCGCCGCCCACGGCAAGGGGAACGGGGCGGGCATGTTTTTCCAGCCCCTTGACGATGAGATCGTACCAGCAGCCTTCCTGCCGGGGCTCCCACCCGGCAACGTAAAGCCGGTCCTCGGCGCGGGTCAGCGCCACATATAAAAGCCGCCGGTATTCCTGTTCGCGAAGGGCTTGCTGCGCCGCGCGCGCCGCCATGGCCAGTTTTTCTTCATGGGCCCGGCGCGGCGTCCAAAGGGCGATGCCGGCCTCCTCTTCCCCGAGCCAGAAAAGCGGTGCGTCCTGTTTGCCGGGCATCTGACAGCTGTCCGGCAGAAAGACGATCGGCGCTTCCAGCCCTTTTGCGCCATGCACCGTCATGACGCGCACTTCGTCACGGCCCTGCTCAAGATCGCGCTTCACTTCCGCCTCGCCCGCCGCAATCCAGTGCAGGAAACCTTCCATCGCCGGCGCGTGCATCTTTTCGTAAGCGAGGCTTAAATTTAAAAATTCGTCGATCGGATCGTTTACTTCACGGCCAAGGCGGGCGATCAGGCGTTCGCGCCCGCCAAGAGGGCCAAGAAGGGAAGCGTAAAACTCGAAAGGCGACACGTAATCCACCTTTGCCAATTGCGCCGCAAGCCTTGCATGGGCGTCGGCAAAATCTTCGCGCTCGGCATGCCGGGCCTGCAGCGCGGCCCAAAGGGACCCTTCCCGCCCCTGGGCAAGATCCAAAAGCGCGTCTTCGTCCAATCCGATCAGCGGGCTTTTCAACACGCTTGCCAGGGTCAAATCGTCTTCGGGCAAAAGCACGAAATGACCAAGGGCGATCAAATCGCGCACGGCAAGATGGTTCGTCAGCACCAGCCGGTCCGTACCCGCTACCGGTACGTTCTGGCCCTTCAATGCCCGCACCAGCTCTTCAAAGAGGCGCTTGCGCCGGCGCACCAGAATAAGAATGTCCCCCGGCTGGATGGGGCGGCCCCGCGAGGGAAGCGGTTCTTTCGCATCCAGCCATTTACGGATTTGAAGCGCGATCTTTCGCGCCAGCCGTTTTTCCGGCACGTCCGTCGGTTCCTGCTTCAAGGGCAGCGCCCAGGGCGCGATGGCGGCTTTTTCGCCCTTCGCTTCCGGCGGCCAGATTTCGACCAGCCCCGCCTGGCCTTTGCGCGCAGGGTTGTGTTCGATTTTTTCGCCTTCCAGGGAAACGCCGTCGCGGGCCGCGTCCATGCGGAAGATCGCATCGACCGTTTTTAAAATTACCGGCGCAGACCGGAAGGAAAGTTCCAGCGGCACGTCCCGCCATTTTTCGTCCGCCTGCTGCACCCGGGCCGCAAAATGATCGCGCATTGCCCCGAAGGAGCGCGGGTCCGCGCGTTGAAAGCTGAAGATCGACTGCTTGACGTCGCCGACGGCAAAAACCGTTCGCTTTTCTTCCCGCGATCCCTCGCCGGCAAAGAATTCCGAGGCCAGGCTGGCGATCACCTGCCACTGATCGGGGTTCGTATCCTGCGCCTCGTCCACCAGAATATGGTCGATGCCACCATCGAGCTTGAAAAGCACCCAAGGCGCGATGCCTTCCCGCTCCAGCAGGTGGCGCGCCTCGAAAATCAAATCGTCGTAATCCAGCAGCGCGGCTTTTTGCTTCAACGCCCCATAGGCATCGAGCAGGGCGCTGCCAAAGTGCAGCAACGCCGCCGTCGCCTCGGCCAGCACCACCGCGTTGCATTGCTCCCGCACGCTTTCGAGACGGGCGGCCTCGGCCGCCAGAATGTCCGCCGCCTCCGGAAAGGCCTTCAACGTCTCTTTATATGCCAGCTCCTTGAAACGCGGCCCCGCTCCGCCCTTCGTAAAGAACGCGCCGAGATAGGCGTCAAAATTTTCCACCCGCTGCGCCGGCGCCGCCAGCCAGTCCTGGATCAACGCGCCATGGGCGCGGTCTTTCTTGCCGCCTTCGCCCATGGCCTCGGCCGCCCGGCGAAGCGCCTTGCCATCGAAGGCCGCTTCGCTTGCGGCCGCTTCGAGGGTGCTTTCCACATCTGCATCCAAGGCCAGGCCCAGGGCGTCCCGCGTTGCCATCGCCATGGCCGCCGGCCCCTGATGGCGACGCAGGCCACGGCGCAAATTGCCCTGTTCGCGGAGCAGCGCTTTCAACACATCGTTGAACGTTTTTTCCGCCACATGGCCCGTCACAACGGCCAGCGCGGCCGCAAGGTCCGGGTTCGCCCCTTCATTTGCCTGGCAATAGACATCCTCGCGTGCCTCCTGCAGCAATTCGGCGGCGGTGCGCTCGTCCACCACCTTGAAATGGGGGGCAATACCCGCCTCCACCGGAAAGCGCGCGAGAAGGGATTCGCAAAAACTGTGGATCGTTTGAATTTTCAGGCCGCCCGGCACGTCCAGGGTCTTGGCGAACAATCGCCGCGCCGCGTCCAAATCTTCCGCCGCCGCCGGCCTGCCCCGCAAATCCAGCAACGCCTTGCCAAGCGCGCCGGACTCCATCCGCGTCCAATCGCCAAGTTCGGCATAAAGCCGGTTCGCCATCTCGGCTGCCGCCGCCTTCGTAAAAGTAAGGCAAAGGATGCGCGAGGGCGGCGTCTTGTCGAGCAGCAAACGCAGCACGCGATCCGTCAGCACGCGGGTCTTGCCCGTGCCGGCATTGGCCCGCACCCAGACGGAAATCTCCGGGTCCGCCGCCGTTTGCTGATTGGCGGTTTTCGCCTTCGTCATGGAAGCTCCTCGTCGCGCAGATCCGTCCATTCCTGCACCCGGGCCAGATGTTCGTAGGCGCTGTAGGCGCCCACCAGCTCGGGCCGGGGCTCGGAAAGGTAGGGCACGCCCGGATCGTCGAAGGCGTCGATCAGGCATCGCAGACCGGCCCGCGCCGCGGCCACCAGCGCGGCCACTTCCTTGGCTTGCCGGACCTTGCCTGCCGGCACACCGCCGCTAAGCTGAAAATACAAAAGCGCCTTTGCCGGCGCCGCCGCCAGCGCTTCGAAACCACCCGCCTCGGCGAGGACCGCCTCCAGGGCAAGCTGCGGCGAAAGCCCCGCCTGCACATCCTTTTCGGTCGGAAGCGCGCCGGTCTTGTAGTCGATCACCGCAAGGCCGCCTGCCGTCATGCGGTCGATGCGATCCGCCACCGCGCGCAAGGTGAAATCGCCGCCGGCACAAGCGAAGACGTGCGCGCCCTTTGCTTCGGTGGCGGAGGCGGCGATACTTTTTTGGCGTTCGCGTTCGTTTTCCACGAACCACGCGGCAATGCGCTCAAAGCGCGGCCACCAGAACGTGGCGACGCCCGGATAGGAAAGCGAGGCCCCAAATGCCTTGCGCCCGATTTCCAAAAGTTTTTCGACGGCGTCTTTCGGCAACCCGTCGGGATAGGCGCGCAAGAAGCGATCGAGAGCGGCGTGAATGAAGCGGCCGCGATCCGCCGCCCCCGGATCGGCATCGATGGGATCGAGGGGGGTTAGCCCCAACACGTGGCGGGCGTAAATGGCATAAGGGTCCCGCATCCAGGTTTCGATTTCCGTCACCGACAATTGGCGCGGCCGCGCCGCCAGCGGCGGGCATGGTTCCGGCGGCGGCATGGGCCGGATGCTGGCCGGCGAATGCAAAGCTTCACGCCACAGCAGCGGCGCTTTCGCTTTGGCCGTCTCGTCGGAACCGGCCAGGCTTTCAAGGCGCAGCAACCAGCGCGAAGGCACGCAGGGCGTGCCGTCGACGCGGCGTGCCCGCGTCAGCACCACCTGCGGGCTTGCGAGGCCTTGGGCAAAGTCATGGGCCGCCTGACCGATGCGGCGTTCCGGCAACGGCAAGCCGAACTTCTCGCGCATGGGGCGGCTCATCCATGGGTCCGTCTCGCTTTCCGGCGGCCAGCTGCCTTCGTTGAGGCCGCCGAGAATAAGCAGGTCCGCCTGCTGCAAGCGCGCCTCCAGCGGCCCCCAAATGTGGATACGGGGGTGCTGGCCCATTTGGGGCCGCACCACTTCGCCGCCGAGAAGGGATTCGAACAGGGCAGCATAATCGGCCCCCGCCAGCGGCGAAAAGCCCCGCGCCGCCTGACGCAAATCGGCGACAAAATCCGCCAGCGCCTCGCCCGCCGCGCCCGCCCAAAGCGCCCCCCCCGACCCATCCGCCGCCGTCGCCGCCAAGGCTTCGGCAAAGGCAATGTGCCGGTCGAGCAGGTCGCCAAGCCGGCCGCGGCGCTTTGCCATGGCCGCCGCGAAGGGCCTCGCCAGACGTTCCATCCCGGTCACCCAGGCAAGCAGCGCCTCCCGCTCCGGCGTCTCGGCCTGGGCGGAACGTTTCAAAGCGTCCATCAGCCCCTTGAAACCGGGCGCCGGCCGGGGGCCGCGCAAGATGGCCGTTTCAAGCTGGCGGGTGCGCCGTCGAAAACGTCCCGGCGTCTCGCCGCCCGCCGCCAGGGGGTGCTTGAAACAGGCCAGAAGCGCCACCGGCGACACGTCCTCTGCCAATAGCTGCGCGGTTAAACGCAAGAAAATGCCGGGCGCGGTGGCGCCAAGCGGCGTGCCGCCCGAATCGTCCACGTCGATTTCCCAGCGGCGAAGCTCGGCGGCAACGCGGCGCGCAAGGGCGCGGTCCGGCGTTACCAGCGCGGCTTGAAGATCGCTCTCTTCAAGAGATTGCCGCAACAGCAGCGCTATCACCCCCGCTTCTTCCGCCGGGTCCCGGCACTCGATACGCCGCACGTCTTTCAACGCCGCCTCCCAGGATGGCTGGGCGGCGTGCCAGCGATGGGTCGTTTCGGCGGGGCGCATCAATTCCGAAACCAGCTGCTCCCGCAAAGGCGGCGTTTTTGGAACGGCGCCCGCCCATTCGCCCACGTCTTCGCGCGCAAGCTCCAACCGGCCGAGAAGCTGTTGCATGCCGAATTGGGGATGGGTCGCGTCCAAAGCCGCCCAGCTTTCCGCGTCCATGCAACGGTCGAGGCCGGGCAGAACCACCCGCCCCTTCGGCAAATGGGCAACCAGCTTTAAAAGATCCGCCGTCGCCGGAATGCTGCCGGTGGAACCGGCGGCGATGACCGGGCCTTGCGGCGGATGCGCTTGCCACAATTTCGTTTGCGCTTCGAGCAGCCGGTTGCGGCGCGCGGCCGGATCGATGCACCCTTCCTGGGCCAGGATGCCGGGCCAATGCTCCGTCAGGATTTGCAAAAAGCGAAGCGTTTCCTGCCAATGAGCGGCGTAATCCTCCGGCACCAGCCGGGCCAGACCGTCCATGGAAAGGCGTTCCGTCTCGACCCGGTCGAGAAAACGCGCCAGCTCGCTCGCCAAGGTCGCGGCCTGTTCCGGCGTCGGGCGGCCCGGACCCTCTTTTCGGGCCAACCCCTTTTGCATCAGCAATTCGCTCAAAAGCAGGCGGCGGCGCAATTCCGAGATCGCCGGCGGCAGTTTTTCCGCGCTTTCAAAGAAGGCGCTTTCCTGAAAAAGAAACGCCTCCTCATCGATGTCGCCGATCGGCGTCATTATGGGAAGCAGCGTCGCGCTGCCGCCGCGCAAACGCAGAAAAGCCTCGCGCAGGGCGCGGACGGCGCGGCGCGTCGGCAAAAGAACGCGCATGTCGGCAAGGTGGATGACGTCGTCGCCGGCTTCTTTCAGGATGCCGGCGGCCAGCGCGTCGACAAAGGCTTTGCCGGGCGAAATCGTAAAAACGTTGGGGCGCTTCGCCATCCGGTGCTTAACCCTGGAGCTTTTTTTCGACCAGCGCCAGGCCGGCCGGCGTTCCGATGTGGTACCAGGCGCCATCATGGACGCAGCCGAACAGGCGCCCCTGCGCCAAGGCCCGATCGTAAAGAAGGTTTAGGGAAAACCGGCCCTCCGGCGCGCTTTCAAAAAGCCGCGGATGCAAAAGCTGCACGCCGGTAAAGACAAAGGGCGCCGCGGCACGCGCGCGCCGGACAAGGCGGCCATCCGATTGCCTTTCGAAATCGCCCGCGCCGTCATAGCCGATGGCGTCGGCAACCGGCTGCAAAAGAAGCAGGCCATCCATCCTTGCCCCATCGAATGTTTCGGCAAGCCGGCTCAGCGCCCCCTGCCCGGCATCCTGCCAAAGCACATCGCCATTGAGGGCAAAGAAAGGCCGGCCTTGAAAATACGGGAGCGCTTTTCGAAGGCCCCCCCCGGTTTCAAGAAGCGTGTTCTCCTCGGAAAAATGGATCCGAAGGTCGCGCCGGGGCGCCAAATGGGCGCGAATTTTTTCCCCCAGATGGTGCAGATTGACGACCGCCTCTCCGATCCCCGCTTCCACCAGGCGGTCCAGCGTGCGATCGAGAAGGGCCCGCCCGGCAATTGCGACCAGCGGTTTCGGCAAGCTGTCGGTTAGGGGGCGCAAGCGTTCGCCACGCCCCGCCGCCAGCACCATCGCCCGCTCCGGCATGTTTTGCGCCGTCATTTTGCTTCCGCCTCCGGAATTTTGCGAAGCGGCGGCGGTACATGCGCCGCCAGCCACCCTTGCAATGGCGCCAGGGAAGGTGCCCGCACATTTTCTTCAAGCAGCCGCCACACCCGGGGAAGATGGGAAAGGTAATGCGCCTTTCCGTCGCGCCGAAAGAGACGCGTGAAGATGCCGATAATCTTGCAGTTCCGCTGGGCGCCCAGAATGGCGTAAGAGCGCGCGAAGGTGGCCCCATCCAGGGCCGGAAACGCCGCTAAATAGCGCGCCTTCACGGCCGCAACCAGGCGGGGGTCAAGATCGCGCCGCGCATCTTCGAGAAGCGAAACCAGATCGTAGCTTACCGGTCCGCGAAGGGCGTCTTGAAAATCGAGCAGACCGCAAGCGGCGACGCCCTCGCGCTTGGCAAGGAACAGAAGGTTGTCCACATGGTAATCGCGAAGGACGAGGGTTTCCGGAACGGCGCCGGCAAGTTTCAACAGCGGCGGCCAAAGCGCGGCGTAGGCCGCGCGCGCAGGGGGCGGCACCGCCTGCCCCGTCACGGCAGGCAGGTACCAATCCGTTAGCAGCATGGCTTCTTCGAGAAAACGTTCCTCCGTATAGGACGGCAGCGCATCCGGCACGGCTTCGCGCAAAGGGCGGCGATGAAGATCGATGAGAAGGTCGACCGCAAGCCGGTAGAGGGGTTCTTCTTCCTCCCCATTGGCAAACAAATTGGTGTAGGTCGTGTCGCCCAAATCTTCGAGCAGCACAAACCCTTTTTCCCCATCGACGGCAAACACCTCCGGCGCGCTATAGCCGAGCCCCTGCAGATGCGCCGCCAGCGCGACGAAGGGGCCCACATCTTCGCGGCCGGGCGGTGCGTCCATCAGAACGAACCGGCTTTTCGTATCGGCAATGCGGTAATAGCTGCGAAAGGATGCGTCGCCGGCAAGGGGCGTTGCGTTGGCGGCATCCAGGCCCTGGGATTCGAGAAAGGCGCGGCGGAGCGCGCTGCGTTCAGCCATCCAAATCCGCCCTGGCATCCAGATCTTCCAAACGTTGGGCCCAACTGCCGTGCCCCATCATCACGACGTGGCGGGCGTCCGGATTCTTGCCCTGGGTCAACAGGATGTCGAGCCGGTCTTTGGGCAGCCAGCGCCCCAGCCGGCCCGGCCACTCGATCAGGGAAACCCCTTCCGCAAAGGCCTCCTCGATGCCGAGCTCCACGGCATCTTCCGCCTTTTGAAGCCGATAGAGATCGAAATGCCAAATGGCAAGGCCGGGAAGGTCGTAGATCTGCGCGAGGGTGAAGGTCGGCGACGGCACGTCCTCCTTCCGCTCCCCGGCACGGGCCTGGATGAAGGCGCGGGCGAAGGTCGTCTTGCCGGCGCCAAGGTCGCCGCCGAGGCCAATCACGTCGCCGCGGCGGACCCGCCCGGCAAGAATTTGGGCAAGCCTTTCCGTCGCCGCCTGATCGGCAAGGTCCCGTTTCACCATCCGGCTTGAAAGCCCGTTTTCGGCCATGCTTTTGTTTGTAGACGTGCCGCCGCCGCCCCGCAACGGCCTCGGTTCGCCGTCAGGCGCCGCCTTTGACCGATCGCCCGCCCGGCAGGGCCTGGGCGGACGCCGCCGGCCGGCCCCCATCGGCAGGGTACGGCAGGCAGCAGCGCACGCGGGTGCCCTTGCCGGGCGTCGAATCCAGCACGATGCGCCCGCCATGGAGTTCGACGAATTTCTTCACCAGCGGCAAGCCAAGGCCCAGGCCGCCGCCCTTGCTTGTGCTGCCGCGCTCGAACCGCTCGAAGATGCGCTCCTGCTCCTCCGGCGGAATGCCGACGCCGCCATCCGACACGCTCAAAACCAGTTCCTCTTTTTCCTTGCGCGCCGAAAGCGAAATATTCCCCCCCGGTGCACTAAAGTTAATGGCGTTGTTCAAAAGCTTGAAGAGAGCCTGTCTCAAGCGCTGCTTGTCGGCCTGGATTGGGGGCAAATTCGTCTCGGCATCCGTCACAATCGTCAGATTTTTTTCGTTCGCCTTCTGTTGAACAAGCCGCTGCACGTCTTTCAGCAGAGCCGGAACTTCTACCTCTTCCGTATGCGCCTCCAACTGGCCGGCTTCGATCACCGCAAGGTCGAGAATGTCGTTGATCAGCGAAAGCAGCACTTGCGAAGAATCGAGAATGCCACCCACATAGCTTTCCTGCGCTTCCGTCAGCTCGCCAAAATAATGCTGCTCCAGCAATTGGGAAAATCCAATGATCGTATTCAAAGGGGTGCGAAACTCGTAGGAAACGTGTGCGACAAATTCCGACATCAATTTGTCCGCCGCTTCCAGCGCTTCGTTGCGTTCGCGCAACGCGCGCTCGACCCGGGTGCTGTCCGTCACGTCCACATATCGCCACAAGACGCCGCCATCGGGCAGCGGCAGGCTGGCGTAATCGATCGTTGTGCCGTCCCGCCGGTCGAAGCGGCCACGCTTTGCCACGCGATCGCAAGTCCCGCCGACGATTTTTTCGCGCAACGCCGCCCAATCCGTCACGTTGGCAAAGCGTTCCGTCCGATCCGTCAGTTGCGCGACGTGGGGCTCACCTTCCAATTCCTCCAGCGAAAAGCCCCAGATCCGCGCATAGGCCGGGTTGCTTAGCTTCAACCGTCCGTCGCTTCCAAAAACGGCGACCCCTTCGTACAGATTGTCGAGGGATTGCTGCTGCACCTTGATCAAGGTGTTGTAGGAGCGTTCTAGGGCAAGCCGGTCCGTCACGTCCTCATAGGTGCAAAGCAGCCCGCCAAAGGGATGCGGCGAAACGGTCGAGCGCAGCGTCGTGCCGTCCGGAAGATGCAAAAGCTCTTCGAGCGGATCGATCAGCGAAGTAAAACGGGCAAGCTGTTCGTTCTTATAGGCGGGGAAATCGACCGTTTCCGGCAACCGCCGGCGCGCGCGCAGCGTCTCCAGCACTTCGCCCTGCATCGGCTCCATCTCCAGCCAGTTTTCGTGCAAGCGCCAAAGCTGGGCGAAGGCCCGGTTAAAAAATTTCAGCCGCATGTCCGGCCCGTAGATGGCGATCGCCGTTGCCAGCCCCTCCAGCACCTTTGCCTGGGCATCGATATGGCGGCCAAGCTCGTCCTGGACCCGTTCGATTTCCGTAAAGTCCTGGGAATAGCCGATCATGCCGTCCCGATCGGATTGGGGAATCTCGGTGATTTCAAGAAGGCGGCGAAAACCCGCGACAACAAAATGGTGGCTTTCCGATTGGGGCGAACCGACGCGCTTGGCGCGTTTTGCCAAGGCTTGCCCCCCTTCGCCAATCACGCCCTCGGCAAATTCCCGTTTGCGTTCGACCGCTTCCTCCGGCCGCATGCCGACAGCGGCCGCATAGGCGCGGTTGCAAAAAGAAAGCGCTAAATTTTTTCCACGCTGCCACACCGGAAAGGGCAGCCGGTCGAGAAGAAAGCGCAGTTGGTCGCGGTCTTTGAGGAGAGCCGCGTTCCGTTCAAAAAGCGCGTCCGCATCGGCCCGGGCAAGCGTCACATCCTCCAGGCGAATGCCGTGGCCGAGAAGGAAGCCGTCGGTGGCAACAATCTCGCTGCCATGGGCTTTCCATTTGCTCCCATCCGCCGCGACGAGCTCGAGGGCAAAATCCCCGCCCACGGTGCGAAGCTTTTCCGCCGCATCGCGAAGCTGCGCCTGAGCGGCGCCACCGAAACAGGCAAGCACGCTTTCAAAGCGCGGCGGCACATCGGCCGGCAATTTCAACAAGCCATGAAAGTCGCCGAAGCCGATCTCCGTTTCCGCACCGGCGCGCCAGAAAAAGAAACTCCCCGGCGCGGCGCCAAGCAGGGCGCGCAATTCGCGCAATTCCTCTGCCGCGCGTCTTGCAGCCGCCAGCGCCGTTCGCGCCCGCCGCCGGGCCGGGCCCCCAAAGAGAAAAAGCCCAAGCACCAGCCCGGCGCCAAGCAGCGCCAAGCCTTGAAAAACAGGGTCGGAAAGAAAGGCCACGCCTTCGGGCAGACCGGCAAACGGCGCCGCGGCGCCAAGCTTTCGCCCATGGCCGGTGACGAAGGCGGGGGAAGTTATCCCCGTTTTCCCCGTTTTCCACATAGGCGCGAGTTTAGGCGCGAAGCCAGACGTGAACAAGGCTGGGCGGGGCTTGAGACGGGACGGCTAGTAGCGGTAATAATCGGGCTTGAAGGGGCCTTCCGGCGTAACGCCGATGTATTTTGCCTGCTCTTCCGACAGCCGGGTCAGCTTTGCGCCAAGCTTCCCCAAATGCAGCGCCGCCACCTTCTCGTCCAGATGCTTTGGCAGCACATAGACTTCGCACCCATAATTCGCATGGTTCTGCCAAAGCTCGATCTGGGCCAACACCTGGTTCGAGAAAGACGCGCTCATCACGAAGCTTGGATGCCCGGTGGCGCAGCCCAAATTCACAAGCCGCCCCTTCGCCAACACGATCAGCCGCTTGCCGTCCGGAAAGACCACCTCGTCGACCTGGGGTTTGACTTCTTCCCAGGTGTAATTCTTCAGCGAATCGATTTGGATCTCGCTATCGAAATGGCCGATGTTGCAAACGATGGCGCGGTCCTTCATCGCCCGCATGTGATCTTGCGTAATTACATCCAAATTTCCGGTCGCGGTGACAAAGATATCGCCGATCGGCGCCGCATCTTTCATCGTCGTGACTTCATAGCCTTCCATCGCTGCTTGCAGCGCGCAGATGGGGTCGACTTCCGTCACCATGACGCGCGCGCCCTGGCCCTGCAGCGATGCCGCGCAACCCTTGCCCACGTCGCCAAACCCGTTCACAACGGCGACCTTGCCCGCCAGCATCACGTCCGTGGCCCGCTTCACCCCGTCAATCAGGCTTTCGCGGCAGCCATAAAGATTGTCGAATTTCGATTTCGTCACCGAATCGTTCACATTGAAGGCAGGCGCCATCAGGCGGCCCGCTTCCTGCATTTCGCGCAGGCGCAACACGCCGGTCGTCGTTTCTTCGGAGATGCCCTTTACGTCCTTCATCCATTCCGGAAACTTTTCATGCATAACGCGGGTCAAATCGCCGCCATCGTCCAGAATCATGTTCGGCCGCCACCCATCCGGGCCTTCGATCGTCTGTTCGACGCACCAGTCGTATTCTTCTTCCGTCTCGCCCTTCCAGGCAAAAACGGGAATTTGGCTGTCCTGCGCAACGGCGGCAGCGGCGTGGTCCTGGGTTGAAAAAATGTTGCACGAGCTCCAGCGAATCTCGGCGCCCAGATCGCGAAGCGTTTCGATCAGCACCGCCGTCTGGATGGTCATGTGCAGGCAGCCGGCGATGCGCGCGCCCTTGAGGGGCTGCGACTTGCCATATTCCTCACGCAGCGCCATGAGGCCCGGCATTTCCGTCTCGGCGATGGCGATCTCGCGACGCCCCCAGCCTGCCAGGGAAATGTCCTTGATCTTGTAATCGGTGAAGGATGCCATGAAACGTCTAACCCTTCTGCTGCTGCATGGATGCGCCGGGCGGGGCTGCCGACCGGGCGCTTGAAGATGGGCCTCGACATAGCAGCATTTTTAAGCGGCAATCAAGGGGGTGAACGCCTTCGCATGGGTCACGCTTCGTCGAACCCGTCGCGGACAAGGCCCGACAGCGCCGCGAGCGCCGTTTCCGCGTCCCCGCCCGTCGCCTCGATTTCGATCCGTGTGCCGCGGCTCGCCGCCAGGGTCAACAACCCCATGATCGAAAGCCCGGACACGGCAATGCCGCGTCTTTGCACCATGATTTTCGCTTCGAAGCGCGCGGCGGTGCGCACAAATTTTGCCGCCGCCCTGGCATGCAGCCCGCGTTCGTTGCGAATCGTCAGGCGCGCCCTGAAGCCGCCTTCCGGCTTTTTCTTCTGTGTCACGAAGGCCTCGCTAGGCCTTTGCTTCTTCGGCAAGCAAATGCGAGGCGACGTTGATGTATTTGCGCCCGGCTTCCTGCGCCGCCGCCACCGCCGTCTCGATGCTGTTCTTTTCGCGAAGGCTCGCAAGCTTGATCAACATCGGCAAATTTAAACCGGCAATCACCTCGGTCTGCACGCGGTCCATGATGGAAATCGCCAGATTGGATGGCGTGCCGCCAAACATGTCCGTCAGCACAACGACGCCCTTGCCGGTATCGACCTCTGACACGCGCGCGAGAATTTCCTCGCGGCGCTTTTCCATATCGTCATCGGGATGAATGCAGACGGTTTGAAGTTGTTTTTGCGGGCCCACAATATGCTCAAGCGCTTTGACGAATTCGTCCGCCAAATGGCCATGGGTCACCAATACAAGTCCAATCATGGAATCCTCTTACGAAGGCTGCTCCAACAAATTGCCAAGCTCGCGATGCCGAATGGAGGCCTGCCGCCCTTCCTGGGACAACCATTCGCCAAGCTTTTCGGCGACAAAGACCGAGCGGTGCCGCCCGCCCGTGCATCCAATAGCGATCGTCAGATACGCCTTTCCTTCTTTTTCATAGCGGGGAAGCAGCATGCCCAGCATGGCCGTCAAACCGTTGAAGAAAGAGTCGAAGCCCGGGTCTTTTGCGATGTGCTCGCCGACCTCCCTATCACGCCCGCTAAGCGGCCGCAACGCCGGCTCGTAATGCGGATTTGCCAAAAAGCGCACGTCGAAAACCAGATCCGCCTCCCGGGGAAGCCCGTTTGCATAGGCAAAAGACGTCACGAAAAGCCGAAGTTTCGGCCCATCGCCGCCACCGAAAATTTCTTTCAATTGCTGGCGCAACTCCCAGGGCGAAAACCGCGTCGTATCCAGGACCATGTCGGCGCGCTCGCGAAGAGGTGCCAGCAACAGCCGCTCGTGGGCGATTTCGTCCAGCACCGGCCGGTCGCCGCCCATCGGATGGCGGCGGCGCGTTTCCGTGTACCGGCGCAGCAGCGTCCCGTCGTCGCAATCGAGGAAAAGAAGCTGCAGAGCGAGGCCTTCGGATTCTCCCAGCGATTCGATTTCGTCCAGCAGGCTGTCCGCTTCGAAATCCCGCGTGCGGATGTCCACCCCGATCGCCAAGGGGCGCGCGAAACTATCCGGCGAAGAAAGAAGCCGCCGAAGAAGCGAGAGCGGCAAATTGTCGATCGCCTCGAAACCAAAATCTTCCAGCGCGCGCAAGCTCGTCGTATGACCGGCGCCGGAAAGGCCCGTCACCAAAAGGACACGTTGATCGGAAGGCGCTGCCATCTGCCGTCCGCGTCCTCAGGCTGCCCGGCCGTCGTTGCGGCTTGCCTCGATGGCATAACGCAACTTTGCCACGGCCGAGGCCTCGAAGGGGGCGATGGAAATGCGTGGCAGGGCAACGCCCAAATAGCTGCAATCCTCTTTTTCCGGCATGCGCGAGAGGGCCTCGGGCGAAACCAAATCCACGACCAGTTCAAGGGGCGTCGGCGGCGCGACCGGAACTTCGACAAGCCCCACGCCGCGAATTTCCAACAGGCCGGAAATCGGCGGCGGTGACGACGCGAGAAGCCGACCATCCTGCAGGGCAAGCGCCGTCTGATCGTCGGCGATGAGCTGCCCGTCCGCTTCGATCAGGCGCAGGGCCAAGTCGGACTTGCCGCTGCCGGAGGGCCCGCGCAGGAGAAGCGCCGCGCCCTTCCAAACGACGCTGGTACCATGAACTTGCAACATGCGGCGTTGGTCCTTGCCAATCTTGAAAGATTGTCCGACCGTGAAAGGATCGCAGGATTGCGGAACCGCCGCAAGCCCGGCCGGACGGCCCAAAGGGCGCCTAATGGCCGCCTTCTTCCCCATGTTCCATCGCGCCGGTATCCATCGCGCCGGCATCCGTCGCTCCAGGGCGCATCGCGCTAGGGCCCGCGGCGCCGAGGGCCAAAACCGGCACGGCAATTTCCATCGCCGGCGCCTGGGCGAAACGCAACCGCAGCGTCAGCGTCGCCCCTTCCTTCAAGGGCGCGCCAAGCCCCATCAGCATGATGTGGCGCCCCACTGGTGCAAGGGAAACGGCCTCGCCGACAGGCAAGGCAAGGGCCTCGATTTTCCGCATCCGCATAACGTCGCCATCCATTTGCATGCCGTGCAGCACCGCCCGTTCCGCCTGGGGAGAGGCGGCCCCCAAAAGCTGGTCCGCCGAGGGCCCGCCATTTTGCAGGGTCAGGTAAACGGCCCCCGTCCGCGCCCCATCCGGGGTCGCCCGGGCCCAGGCATCGGATAGGGCAATCCCGGCCTCGCCGGCCTCCTCACACGCCGAAAGGCCCAGCGCAAGCAGAAGGACCAGGAACCGTGTTTTGCGAAAAAAACTCATGGGAACGCTTCTCCTAAACGGCGATGGGGCACATGGATGGTCATCTAGCCACGATTTGACGGCCCAAGGAAGCCTCCGCAGGGGCCGCAAAAAAAATCCGGAGCCGCGGCTAAATCCCCTTGAAAAATAATACTTTTTTGTAAGCGCGCCCATTTGATTCAAACGTCCGCTTCCGGCATGATACAGGCCGCTTTGGAGAAGGGTCGCGGCGATAACGGCCCCCAAAATTTACGCAACACCTGCCCAAAAGGGGGAAGACCTTGCAGCAAACTGGCCCCGTACAAAGTCACCATGGCCTAGACCACCACGGCATCCGGAACGCTTCCGCGGTCCATTGGAATTACGCAACCGCGTCCCTTTACGAAGAAGCCATCCGGCGCGGCGAAGGCAAATTGGCCCATGGCGGCGCCTTCATCGCCCATACCGGCGTCCATACGGGCCGCTCGCCGAACGATAAATTCTTCACCAAGGAACCCGGAAGCGAAGCCAACATCGACTGGGGCAACGTCAACCGGCCCATTGAGCAAGCCCAATGCGAAGGCCTTTACACGCGCATGCTTGCTTATTTCGAAGGCCGCGAACTTTTCGTTCAGGATTGCTACGCCGGCGCCGATCCGGCGTTTCAGCTGCACGTGCGCGTCGTCACCGAAACGGCGTGGCACAATTTGTTTGCCCGCAACATGTTCATTCAGCCCGGGGGCGATGAGCTTCGCAATTTCACGCCGCAATTCACCATCCTGCACGCGCCGAACTTTCAGGCCGTGCCCGAGATCGATGGCACGAATTCGGACGTCTTCATCATTGCCGATTTTGCGAAACGCCTGATTCTGATCGGCGGCTCAAGCTATGCCGGCGAGATCAAGAAATCCGTCTTTAGCATTCTGAATTACTTGCTGCCGGAACGCGGCGTCCTGCCAATGCACTGCTCGGCGAATATTGGGCCAGACGGCGATACGGCCATCTTCTTCGGCCTTTCCGGAACCGGAAAGACGACCCTTTCCGCGGACGCAAAACGCACCCTGATCGGCGATGACGAGCATGGCTGGGGCGACAATGGCGTGTTCAATTTCGAGGGCGGCTGCTACGCGAAAGTCATTCGCCTGAGCCCAACGGCGGAGCCGGAAATTTTCGCCACCACGCGGCGTTTCGGCACGATCCTGGAAAACGTTGCTTTCAACGAAGGCAGCCGGATGCTGGATCTGGACGACGCGACGCTGACGGAGAACACGCGCGCCTCCTATCCCATCGACTTCATTCCGAATGCCAGCGAGACGGGCACGGGCGGGCATCCGCAAACGATCATCATGCTGACGGCGGATGCTTTTGGGGTGCTGCCTCCGATTAGCCACCTTTCGCCGGAACAGGCGATGTACCACTTCCTGTCCGGCTATACGGCGCGCGTCGCCGGTACCGAAAAAGGCGTCGGGGCCGAGCCTCAGGCCGCCTTCTCCACCTGCTTCGGCGCCCCCTTCATGCCGCGCCACCCAACGGTTTACGCGAAGCTGCTGCGGGACAAGATTGCCAAGAACAAGGTGAATTGCTGGCTCGTGAACACGGGCTGGAGCGGCGGCGGCTATGGCGTCGGCGAACGGATGAAGATCGGCTACACCCGGGCGATGGTCCATGCCGCCCTCGACGGCCGGCTGGCCCAGGCATCCATGGCGAAAGACCCGAATTTCGGTCTTCAGATTCCGGAAAGCTGCCCGAACGTGCCCGGCGAAGTGTTGAACCCGCGGCACACCTGGGCGGACAAGCAGGCCTATGACACAACGGCCCGCGACCTTACCCAGCGTTTCGAGAAAAACTTCAAGCAGTTCGAAAGCCACGTGGACGACAAGGTGAAAGCCGTTTCGATCCGCGCCGCATAAACGAACGTCCTTCAGGTCTTCTGGGAGGAGACGTGAAATGAGAAGCCGGTCCCTCTGGGGCCGGCTTCTTTTTTAATGGGCGGCGGCCCAGTCCGAAGCCCAGTTCGTCTCGACGACAATCGGCACGGAAAGCGTCACGGCGGGCGCCGCCGCCTGCTCCATCACCTCGGCGACAAGCTTCGCGGTGGCTTCGACTTCGGCATCCGGCGCCTCGAAAACAAGTTCGTCATGCACCTGCAGCAGCATCTTCGCGGCAAGCCCGGCCTTGGCCAACGCGTCCGGCATGCGGATCATCGCCCGCTTGATAATGTCGGCGGCGGAACCTTGAAGGGGCGCGTTGATGGCGGCGCGCTCGGAAAAATTCCGCCGCGCCGGGTTCTTGTCCTGGATTCCGGGAACGTAGCAGCGCCGCCCGAAAAGCGTCGTCACAAAGCCCTGCTCACGCGCCAGCGCCTTCGTCGCCTCCATGTAATCGCGGATGCCGGGGTAGCGCTGGAAATACGCTTCGATATAAGCCGCCGCGTCCCCTTGCGCGATCCCAAGCTGGCGGGCGAGGCCGAAGGGGCTGATGCCGTAGATGATCCCGAAATTGATGGCCTTCGCCTGGCGGCGCACCATCGGGTCCATGCCCTCGATCGGCACGCCGAACACCTGAGAGGCGGTCAGCGCATGAATATCGACCCCTTCCAGAAAGGCTTCGCGCAGGGTGGCGATGCCCGCCACTTCCGCCAGCAGGCGAAGTTCGATCTGCGAATAATCGGCGGAAAGAAGCTGCGAGCCTTTTTCCGGAACGAAGGCCTTGCGAATCTTGCGGCCCTCGGGCGTGCGGATGGGAATGTTCTGCAAATTCGGATCCGAAGACGCCAGCCTTCCCGTCGAGGTGCCCGCCATGGCAAACGACGTGTGCACCCGGCCCGTTTCGGGATGCACCTGCTCCATCAGGCTATCCGTATAGGTGCTTTTCAGCTTGGCGATTTGCCGCCATTCCAAAACCAGGCCCGGCAGCGCATGCCCCTCGGTCGCAAGATTCTCGAGCACGTCCGCCCCGGTGCCATAGGCGCCCGCTTTTCCCTTCTTGCCGCCCGCGAAACCCAGTTCGTCAAACAGCACTTCCCCAAGCTGCTTCGGCGAAGCCACGTTGAACGGATGACCGGCCGCCGCATGAATTTTTTCTTCCAGGCCCGCCATCCGCTTTGCAAAATCCGTACTTAATTTGCGCAGCTGCGCCTTGTCGACGCGAATGCCCGCGCGCTCCATCGCAACCAAAACCGGCACCAGCGGGCGTTCGATCGTTTCGTAGACCGTTGCCATCCGTTCCTTTGCAAGCCTGGGCTTCAGCAATCGGTAGAGCTTGCCCGTCACGTCCGCATCTTCGGCCGCGTATTCGCACGCCTGTTCGAGCCCGACCTCGTCGAAACGAAGCTTGCCTCGGCCGCTGCCAACGACGTCTTTGTATTTGATCGTCTCGACCCCAAGATGCAGGCGCGCAAGCTCGTCCATCCCATGGCCATGCCGGCCGCCCTCGAGAACATAGGAAAGCAGCATCGTGTCGTCGAAAGGGGCAATGGCGATGGCGTGGCGCGCCATCACCACCATGTCGTATTTCAGGTTCTGACCGACTTTAAGGACGCCCGGATTTTCAAGAAGCGGCTTCAGCACTTTCAAGGCCGCCTGAAAATCGATTTGCGAAAGCGGCCCTTCCGCCTCCCCTTCCAGCGCCAATGTCTCCGCCTCCGGCCGACGGTGGGCCAGCGGCACGTAGCAGGCTTTGTCCGGGGCGATGGACAAAGAAAAACCGACCAGTTCGGCCTGCATCGCGTTCAGGCTGGTCGTTTCCGTATCGAAGGCGACCACCCCCGCCGCCACCGCGGCGTCCACCCAGGCCTGCAAGTGCGGCGCCGTCTGCACCAGCTCATAGGTGTGGGGACCGGATGGCGGGGTTGGCGCCGCGTCGTCATGCGCCGGGCCCTCCCCCTCGACCCGCGCCGCCAGGGTCCGGAACCCCTGGGCCAACAGGAACGCCCGCAATTTCTCCGGGTTCAGCACCTTGACCCGGAAACTATCGATGGCCGCCGGCACCGGCACGTCGTCGCGAAGCTCGACCAGCCGCCGCGAGATGCGCGCCAGATCGGCGTTCTCCTGGAGCCGTTCGCGGCGCTTCGGCTGTTTGATCTCGCCCGCATGAGCGAGCAAATTTTCAAGGTCGCCATATTCCCGGATCAGTTCGGCCGCCGTCTTAACGCCGATGCCCGGAACCCCCGGCACGTTGTCGGTCGAATCGCCCGCCAGCGCCTGCACGTCCACCACCCGGTCGGGCGCGACGCCGAATTTTTCTTCTACTTCTTTCGGTCCGATTGTGCGATTGCCCATCGCATCGAACATCGTGATCTTTTCATCGACAAGCTGCATCAGATCCTTGTCGGAGGAGACGATCGTCACCTTCGCGCCCTCGCGCGCCGCAGCGCGGGCATAGGTTGCGATCAAATCGTCCGCCTCGAACCCTTTCAGCTCGATGACCGGCAAATCGAACGCTTGCGTCGCCTCGCGAATAAGAGGGAATTGCGGGATCAGGTCTTCCGGCGTTTCCGTCCGGTTCGCCTTGTAATCGGGATAAATATCGTTGCGGAAATTGATCCGGGCCGCGTCGAAAATAATGGCGATGTGATCGGCGTCCGTGTCCTCGATCAGTTTCATCAGCATCTGGGTGAAGCCATAGACGGCGCCGACCGGCGTGCCGTCCGGCCGCGTAAGCGCCGGCAGCGCATGATAGGCACGAAAAATGAATCCAGAGCCATCGACGAGAAAAACGTGCTTGGGCACCGCGTTCAAAACGTCGCGCCTAACGGCTTTTCTTGTCCAGAACGAAACGCTGCGAACAATAGGGGCAGACAATCTCTCCCTGGTCTTCCATGTCGAGAAAAACGCGGGGGTGCCCCGCCTCGCCGCCGCCATCGCATGCGACGATCGGCTTCTTCACGGAAATCGTTTCGTTTTCCATCTGGCTCGTCTTTCCTGTCTGGCCTGTCTGGGCCCGAATCCAGGCCCATGGCCTTGATCGCTTCGGCGATTCGACGGATGATAGCGATTGCAAGCGCACAATCAACTGTCCGCCCTCTTAAAGCCTGAGCCGAATGAACGCTTCCAGCAAAAACCCTGCGGCGACGCCGCCTTGCGAGAACGCCATCGCAATCCGCGGCCTGGAAAAAACCTATGGCGACGGCGTCCATGCCCTCGAGGCGTTCGACCTCACGATCCCGCGCGGCTCCTTTTTCGGCCTGCTGGGGCCAAACGGGGCCGGAAAATCGACCCTGATCAACGTGCTCGCCGGCCTCGCCATCAAGACGGCGGGCGATGTGAAAATCTGGGGGTTCGATCTCGACCGCGCCCCCAGGCACGCCCGCGCCGCCATCGGTGTTGTCCCCCAGGAATTGAACATCGACCCTTTTCTCACCCCGCGCGAGGCGCTGGAGGTGCAGGCCGGGTTTTACGGCGTGCCGAAGAAGGCGCGGCGTACGGACGAAATCCTGCGGGCGCTGCACCTTGCCGACAAGGCAGAGGCGTATGCCCGCGCGCTGTCGGGCGGCATGCAGCGCCGCCTGCTGATTGCCAAAGCCATGGTGCACAGCCCGCCCATTCTCGTTCTGGACGAGCCGACCGCCGGCGTCGACGTCGAACTTCGCCAGCAACTTTGGGAGCTGATCCGCGCCCTCAACGCAAAGGGCACGACGGTGCTGCTGACAACCCATTATCTGGAAGAAGCCGAACAGCTTTGCGACCGCATCGCCATCATCAATCAGGGCCAGCTTGTCGCCTGCGATCAGACGGAAGCTTTGCTCCGCCGGATGGACAAACGGGAAATGCTGGTCACCCTCGCCGAAGATTTGAGCGAAGTGCCTGCCGCGCTAAAGCGCTTTCAGGCCAGCCTGCAGCCGCCACGGGTTCTGCATTTCAAATTCCGCACCAGCGAGACCGGCATCGGCGATATTTTGAACGCCGTGCACGAAACGGGCCTCACCGTGTCCGACCTAACGACGCGCGAAAGCGATTTGCAGGACCTTTTCCTGCAACTCACGCGAAGCGCGGCCATCGGGAAAAAGGCGGGACGCGTTGCGAAGGCATAGCGTCTTCCTTTTTCTTTCCGTTCTGCTGGCCGCCTGCATGCCCCTTGCTCAAAACGCCGGGCCGCGCACCATCGCACCAAAACTTTTCGAAGACCGGATCCGCATGGCGGACGGCGTGGAATTGCCTCTCGCGCGCTTCTTTCCCGAAACGGCGCCAAAGGCCGTGCTGCTGGCGCTGCACGGCTTTAACGATTACCGCAACGCCTTTGCAGACCCGAGCGAAATTTTAAAAACAAAGGGCGTCGCCATCTACGCCTATGACCAACGTGGCTTTGGCGCGGCGCCCCAGCGCGGCATCTGGCCGGGGGAAGAAACTCTGGTCCAGGACCTGCGAACCGCCGCCGCCCTTGTGCGGGCGGCGCACCCGAAAACGCCGCTTTACCTTTTGGGCCACAGCATGGGCGGCGCCGTCGTGCTGGCCGCGATGGCGGATGCGCCCCTTGGCGCCGCGCCGCTTGGCGCTGCGCCGCTTGCGGTTACGCCGCTTGCGGTTACGCCGCTTGCGGTCGATGGCATCGTGCTGGCCGCGCCCGCCGTGCGGGCGCGCAAGACGATGTTTTTCCTGAAGCCCGCCTTGCTGTGGGTCGCCGCCCATACGATCCCCTGGGCAAAATTCTCGGGCCGCGATCTGGAAATTCGCCCCTCCGACAACGTCGCCATGCTGAAGAAGCTCGGCAAGGACCCCCTGGTCCTGAAGGAAAGCCGCGTCGATGCCGTCTGGGGCCTGTTGAACCTGATGGACCGGGGCTTCGCGGCGGCGGGGCGGATCAAGACCCCGGCGCTCTTCCTCTTTGGCGCACAGGACGAGCTGATCCCAAAAGACGCGTCCGAGGCGATGCTGGCGACGCTGCCGCGGCCAAGGCCCGAAAGCGTGCGCATCGCCATCTATGAAAAGGGCTACCACATGCTGCTGCGCGATTTGCAGGCGGAAACCGTGCTGAAGGATGTGGCCGCCTGGATTGCCGACCGCGAAGCGGCGCTGCCTTCCGGCGCCGAAGCGGTGGCGGCCAGCCCCGCGGGGGAGAAAAAATTACGCGCCGGCCCGTTTGCGGCGACGCCGCCTTTGGAGTAGGTTTTCTCGCCGGGATCAAACGGTCCGGCATAGGCACCCGTAGCTCAGCTGGATAGAGCGCTGCCCTCCGAAGGCAGAGGTCGTGAGTTCGAATCTCGCCGGGTGCGCCAAATTTTTCAGTGGGATCGTCGAAGCCACGGCCCCAGGATTAGGAAACAGGCGACCGCCGTTTATTTAAACCGCTTGCACTCGCGCGCGCCCTCGCCCCAGAAGTCCACGCATTGGGCCTTCGTCATGTCGCCCTTCTCTTTGATCTTGGCGATGACATAGGCCGAGACCCGCGCGATGTCGGCGTCGCTTAGACGTTTCGCCGGCTTCGGTGGTTTGTCCTCGCCAAGCTCGGCCGCCGTCATGCCGTAACAGTCATAGCCCTTATAGGCCTTGCGATGAAAAGCGGGCATGCCGGTGCCGGGGCGGCCGCAGGCAACCACTTCGACCAGCTGTTCTTCCGTCAAAATCGTCTCGCGCAGCGAAAGCGCCGCGCCGCCATACCCGCCGCCGCCGCCGCCATGCCATTTGTGGCAACCGACGCAATTTGCCTTTTTGTAAACCTGCTTGCCGCGATCCAGATCGGAACTGGCGCCGCCTTCGGCCAGGGCCTCGCCTGCCGCCGGCGCCGTTTCGGAAAGCTCCGCCGCCGTGGAAGCGCTTGGCTCCAGCTTTCCTCCAAACCAAAGCACGCTCAACATGCCGCAGGCCAACAGCACGGCAACGAAAGAGGGAAGAAAAGTACGAAAATTCATGGCGGGCGTTTCCTTAAATCCAGATGGGCTTGCTATGGGTCAGTTTAACACGGCCCAAAATAAAAAGGGGTGCTCCGCCTTTCGGCGGAGTACCCCTTCCCCCCTGAACCGTTCAAGCCGCTACGGCAATGCGAAAATGAAAAGCATGCCGCCTGGCTTTATCTTTTCCAGCCCCTTGGTGCCATCGACGAACCATTTCGGCCAGGCGCCGCCCAGACCAACGGCCAGCGCCACATATTGCTTTCCGTCCACCTCATAGGTAACCGGAGGCGCGTTGATGCCGGCCCCGGTTTCGAAGCGCCACAGCTCGTCGAGCGATTTCCCGTCCAGCGCCACCATGGCCCCTTCCGGATAGCCGACAAAGACCAAATCGCCAGCCGTCGCCAAAACGCCGCCCAGCATCGGATAGACGGTTTCCTGCTTGGCGGCGACCTTGCCGGTCGTCACGTCAACCGCCGTCACGCTGCCGGTAATCGGCTGAAACTGCTTCGGCCCGCCGCCGGTGAACCATTCCCGGTATTTATGGCTGCCCGGCTCGACCGGCTGGTTGTCGATCTGGTTGCAGCTTTCGATCACCGGAATGTAGACGAGCTTGCGCTCCGGGTTGTAGGCCATCGGCGGCCAGTTCTTGCCGCCCATATTGCCGGGGCAGGTGCGGCCCGTCTTGTCTTCGCGGGTCGGCGCCGTGCCGGGTTCGTATTTCTGAACATCCGCATTCGGATCGTAAGAATTCGGCCGGCCCGTCTTGGGGTCCAGCCCCTTCGTCCAGGTCACCTTTTTGACGAACTGGGTCGCCCATTGAAATTTTCCGGACTGGCGGTCGAAGGCATAGAGATAGCCGTTGCGATTGGCATGGAGCGCAAGCTTTTTCGCGCCATCCCCTTCCTCAAGATCGACCAGGACATGCTCGGAAACCGAATCGTAGTCATAGGGATCGTTCGGCGTGTATTGGAAGTGCCATTTGATTTCGCCGGTCGTCGCATCCAGCGCCAGCACGCTGTTCGTATAAAGATTGTCGCCGGGACGATAGGCGTTGTCCCAATCGGGGCTTGGATTGCCGATGCCCCAATAGAGGAGGTTCAACTCAGCGTCGTAAGAACCCGTCACCCAGGTCGGCCCGCCGCCGGTTTTCCAGGCTTCGTGGTCGTCCTTCCAGGTCTCGTGGCCGGGTTCGCCCGGCGCCGGCACCGTATAGGTGCGCCACACTTCCTTGCCGGTCATCAGGTCCGTCGCCGCCAGCCAGCCGCGAATCCCATATTCGCCCCCGGCAACCCCGGTGATGGCCAGGTTCTTGACGATCAACGGCGCCGCCGTAATCGTTTCGGATTTGTCGGGATCGGCAATCGTCCGCTCCCAGAGAAGCTCGCCGGTTTTCTTGTCGAGAACCAGCAGACGGCCATCGAGGACGTGGGAAATAACCTTGTCTTGCCAAAGGGCGACGCCGCGATTGTTCACCCCGCAACAGGTGACGTTGCCGGCCCAGTCGCGATCGACTTCCGGGTCGTATTGCCAAACGAGTTTCGGCTGGCCTTTGCGAACGTCGTATTTGTAGACGGTCCCCCAACCGTCGGGGAGATACAAATAGCCGTCTTCGACGATGGGCGTCGCCTCATGGCCGCCATGGGGCCAGATGCCGCCCGCCTCCATGCCGCCAAGGGCAATCGTGCCGGTAACCTGCAATTTTTTAACGTTCTTGCGGTTGATGTCGTCCAGACGGGAGAAACGATGGGCGCCGTAATTGCCGTGATGGGTGATCCAGTTTTCCGGCTCCCGATAGGCGTTCATGAGCCGTTCGTTGGTTACCTGCGCGCTGGCATCGTTCCGCTGCCCGCTCTCGACGAAGAGGGCCAGCGCCAACAGAACGCTGCCGACGCCCGCCAGAATCCAGGGCCATTTCTTTGCGCTTGTCTCCAATTTCATGGAGGACCTCCCCATCCTAACTGTGTTTTTTTTGCCACCGGCCGGGCCGGTCTTTGTCTTTGGGTTCTCATGATGCCGCCTTCTCGATGAACTGCCAAGCCCCTTTTCCGGGCCGGAAAATCGGTGCGTTTCCGTGATTTTTTTCAAGCCTGGCCCGGCCCAAACGGCGCAATTTTCGGTTGATGCGGGAGGGGCGCTGCCCCACACTCCCCTGGCTTCGCCGGGCCTTTAAGCCGCGGCGGGCGGACAACAAACGAGGAAACCCATGAACCGACAACAGCGCCGACAGCAGGCCCGCCAATCGCGGCAAAAGGAAAGCCAGCCCCAGGGCGGCGACGGCTTTTCGGACCAGCGCCTGGACGACGCGCTTCGCCTGCATCAGCGCGGCGAGTTGGAGCGGGCGGAGGCGATTTACCGGAACGTGCTGCGCCAGCAGCCGGACCATCCGGACGCGCTGCATCTTCTTGGCGTTCTCCGTCACCAGCGCGGCGCCAGCGAGGAAGCCCTTGGCCATATCGAACGCTCCCTTGCGGCGAAACCGAAATCGCCGGACGCTACCTACAACCTTGCCGACGTCCTGCTTTCCCTGGGAAGAACGGCGGAAGCCATTCAGCATTTTCAGCGCGCCCTTTCGCTGCGCGCCGATTTTCCCGAAGCGCAGATCAGCCTGGGCGTTGCCTACCGCGCCGCCGGCGACATGGAAAAGGCCCTCGACCAGCTTCGCGAAGCGGCGGCAAAACATCCGGATTACGCCGAAGCCCATTACAACCTCGGCGATACGCTGCGCGTTCAGAACGATTTTGCCGGTGCCAAGGCCGCCTTTGAAAAGGCACTGGAAGTTCGCGCCGATTTTCCCGAGGCCGAAAACAACCTCGCCACCCTCTTGCGAAACGCAGGCGACATCGAAGGCGCCGCCCGGCATATCGAAAACGCGCTTCGCATCAACCCCGACTTCGCCGAGGCCCACAACAACCTTGGCAATATCCGAAAGTCGGAAGGCGCCATCGAGGACGCGATCCCGCATTTTGAACAAGCGGTTCGTTTGCGCCCCGATTTTACCGAAGCCCATTGCAATCTGGGCAATGCCTATCTGGCGACGGGCCGGGCCGACGCGTCCGCCGATGCCTTCAAGAAGGCGCTTGCTCTGAACCCGGACCTTGAAAACGCGCGCGGCGGCCTTTCCGAAGCCCAGCAGCGCCAGGTACCGCGCTGGCATTTTGCCATGATGAACGACCGCGCCCGCAACGAAGCGTACGACCAGGCCATTCGAAAAAGCGTGACGGAAAACGCCACCGTTCTAGACATCGGCGCGGGCGGCGGCCTGCTTTCGATGATGGCCGCGCGCGCCGGCGCAAAACATGTCTATGGGTGCGAAACCGTAACGCCGATCGCAAACATGGCCACCCGCATCGTCGCCGAAAACGGCCTGGCCGAGCGCATCACCATCCTGCCAAAACATTCCTACAGCCTGAAAATGGGCGAGGATTTGCCCGAGCCCGCCGATCTGCTGGTGACAGAATTGTTAAATGCCGGCTTTCTTGGCGAGGGAATCTTGCAGGTAATCCAGCATGCGCGTGCAAATTTGTTGAAGCCCGACGCAAAGATCGTCCCGAAGGGCGGCACGGTTTATGCCATGCTGATCGAAAGCGCGGAATTGGCTGAAGAGGACCGGGTCAACGACGCCGCCGGATTCAACATGCGCCCCTTCAACGAATTCGCAAGCGCCGAATATCTGACAAAACGCCTGAACGCCTACCCCCACAAAATTCTTTCCGACTCGGCGGAAGTCTTTTCCTTCGACTTTCTGGACGCCCGGCCCATGCCCGAAACGAAGGAAATTTCGGTCCCGGTCACCGCCGACGGGCTTTGCCACGGGGTGTTGTTATGGTTCCGGCTAAACCTGACGGACGAAATTTCCCTGGAAACGAAGCCGCGCGCCGAAGACACCCATTGGCACCAGGCAATTTATCTCGAAGAAACGCCAAGGCCATTGCACAAAGGCGAGGCCGCCCGCCTTTCGGCGAGCCATGACTGCCGTTACATCTCGTTGAAACTGGCCGCCGGCTAACGGCGGACCCCCGCCGCCTCAGACAATGTCGCGCAAGCGCGCAAGCGCGTCTTCGCAAGTGGCATAGCGAAGGCGATAGCACGTGCCCGCTTTTGCGATCTGCAAAAGCCGGCTTACCTTTGCTTCCGCATCGATGCTTTGGGTAAAATTTCGCCGCATCAAATCGCGCAGCACGTCGCTTTTCCCGATCGGCTCAAGGGAAGCGGCGCCGCGTTCGACGCGCTCGGGCAGCACGATTGCCGCAATCGGCGCCGTCGCGCCAAAGCGGGCCACCTCGCCGGGCCTGAGCCCGACAAATTTTCCGTAACCATTGCCAAGCACGTCGCGGTCGTCGAGAAAGGCGCGAAAACCCTTCGTCACATTCGCGGGCAATGGCAGGCGAAGTCTGGGCGCCACGCCCAAGGAAACGCCAAGCCCCGCATCGTCTTGAACGGCTAGCACGTCGTCGGTGAAAAGAAGCGCGCCCGCCGCCGCGCCATGAACCGCCAGGGTACTTTTGCCCGCCTTGCCGCTTGCCGGAAAGACGAAAAGGCCATCTCCCATTTTTAGCGCCGCCGCATGAATACAGAGCAGCTCGGGATTGGCCGCAATGAAGGCGATGTAAAGCTCGGCGAAAAAACCCGCGATGGCCTCGTAGCGATCCGCATAATCATAGGACGTAAAGTCATGGACACGGGTTTCGACGCGATACCCCGTCTGGGTCCGCGCAAGGGTCAGGACCGGATCCGGCGCCGCCGTCTCCAAAATTGCGTGGGGCCAGGTTGAAATTGGCGGGCACAGAAAGGGAAGAAGCGGGTCGCACCCTAGAATGGAAACGGGCGCGGGCACCCCTTCAAAGCGAAACAGCATGATGGGTCAAAACCAGAGCGCGCCGTCGATGGAAAACGCGATCAGCTTGGCCGCGATGGCCCGCTTGGCCGCGATGGCCCACTTGGGCCGGAGGGCCGGCTTGGGCCGGAGGGCCCGCTTGGCCGCGATGGCCCACTTGGGCCGGAGGGCCGGCTTGGGCCGGAGGGCCCGCTCGGGCCGGAGGGCCCGCTTGGCCGCGTCGGCCGCGTCGGGCAAGGGCGGCCCTTGCCTTTGCCCTTGCCGCAGGGAGAAGGCTTGACCTTCGCCATGGCGCTGCCGTCAAGATGCAGCAGCACCGGCGCCGTATACGCAATGGCCGCGCCAATCCCAAGCCGGGTCAGCGCCTTGCGGCGGTTTACGGTTTTTTCTTTCGAGATCTCGCCCATCTTCAACTTCTTCCTTATCCGAACCCGACCTGCTTACAATGAGGTGGCGCCGGCCCGGCCTTTTTTCAAGACCCTTAGAGCATAGGCCGTTTCGGGCATGAAGAAAAGTTTCGTCGCGAAATTCGGGTTTTCCAACAGGCATATCAAGTTGTTAGGTGGATATTACGGCGCCGGCTTCACCAGCGCGTAGACCAGTTCGATGACCGGCGCGCCATATTCGCGCCGCAGCACTTCTTCCCCCGCCGCCGCGATCGAAAGACGATCCTGGATCACGCCGGGCAGGTAATCGGGATGGTGCGCGTACCGGCCGGACGCCTGCAAAGCAAAGCCGGGCGCCCGGCCCTTTTCAAGGCTTAGCAGAAAAACCCCGCCCGGCCGCAGCGCATCGGTCGCCGCCGCCATCACGGGCGCGAGGTCGCCTGTATAAACGAGGGAATCGCAAGCGATCATAAGGTCGAAGCATCCGGCCGGCATGTCGGCCAGAAAGGCCGTCGCCTCGGCGAGGTGCAGATGGTCATAAACGGCGAGCGCTTTTGCCTGCGCAAGCATTTCCGGCGAAAGGTCTACGCCCGTCAGGCTTTGGGCAAGCCCTCGAAATTTTTTCCCGGCCAGGCCCGTGCCGCAACCGATATCGAGAATGTCAAAACGGGCTTTCCGCCCGCCCATCGCACGCTTGGCATAATCGAAGAGAACGTCCGGCCCGCAATAATCCAGGTCGTTGCAAAGATGCGTGTCAAAGGTGCCGGCATAATTGTCGAAATAATGCTTCACATAGGCTTCCGGTGCGCGCGGCGGGGCGTCGGCGCCGCCAAGGGCGGCAATCATGTAGCGCACATCGCCATCCCGTGGATCAAGCTCCAGACAGCGGCGGTAACAGCGCAGCGCATCTGCCGGACGCTTTAGGTAACTGTAGCTTTCGCCAAGCCGCCAATGGGCCTTTCGGTAATCCGGCTGCAACGCGACGGCGCGCTCAAAGAAAGAGGCCGCGCGCCCATGCTCGCCCTCCGACGTCAGCGCCTTTCCAATCGCATAGGCGTTCTCCGCCTCCAGCGCCATCCGTTGACAATGGGTGGCGGAGGCCCCTTCCCCGTCGCCTTCCGCCTCCAGCAATGCTTCCAACGCCTCCAACGCGGCGAGGTGCTGGGGCACGGCCTGTAAAAGTTCGCGATAAAGGGCAATTGCCCGCTTCGGCCAGCCGGCTTTTCGGTGCTGTTCGGCGAGATGGTAGAGGCGCGTTGCCTCCGCGGTCGCCCCGCCCGCTTTTCCCGAGGTAGCCCTTGACGCCATCGGCGTCCCCTCGCTTTTCCTATTTCGCGATCCGGGTGATGGTGGCGCTGGTGCTCTGACCGGGAACAATTTCGGCCAACAGAATTTGGCCGCCATAGCTTTTTACAAAATCCCCGCCGACCACTTCGTCCTCCCGGTAATCCGCCCCCTTTACCAGCACGTCCGGGCGAAGTGCCTTCAAAAGGCGCACGGGCGTGTCCTCCGTAAAGATGACGACGATATCCACGTCGGCGATCGAGGCCAGCACCGTCGCCCGGGCCATCTCCGCCTGCACCGGCCGTTCGGGCCCTTTCAGGCGCGCAACCGAGGCGTCGCTGTTCAGGCCGATGATCAGCCGGTCGCACGCCGCTTTTGCCTGGCGCAGCAGCGCGACGTGGCCCGGATGCAGCAAATCGAAACAGCCATTCGTAAAGCCGATGCGAAACCCCTGCCGCCGCCAGCGCGCGACGGCGTCGTTCGCCTGTTCCAGCGAAACGCAGGCATCGGCGCTTTCAAGCAAATCGCGCTCGTGCAGCCCCGCGACAAGATCGTCCGGATGGACGACGGCGGTGCCCACTTTTCCGACAACGATGCCGGCGGCAACGTTCGCAAGATAAGCCGCGTCTGAAATGGAGGCGCCGCCAGCAAGGGCGGTGGCAAGGGTGGCCAGCACCGTGTCGCCGGCTCCGGAAACGTCGAAGACCTCGCGCGCCCGCGCCGACAGATGCAGCGCCTCTTTTCCTTTCGTCACCAGCGTCATGCCGGCAGCGCTTCGCGTAACCAGAATGGCGTTCACGCCGACGGCTTTCAGTAATTTTTCCGCCGCCGCGACGATCTCTTCATCCGTTGCAACCGGCAACAAGGTCGCCTCGTGCAATTCGCGCAAATTTGGCGTCAGCAGCGTTGCCCCACGGTAGCGGTCGTAGTCGAACCCCTTCGGGTCGATGACCACCGGCACCTTCGCTTTTTTGGCCAGGTCAAGGATACGCTTTGCCATGTCTCCGACCAAAAGCCCTTTGCCGTAATCGGAAAGCAGCAAAACATCCGCCGCCTGAAGCGCCTCTTCGATACCGCCGAGAAGTTTTCCGCGCGCCAAATCGCCAAGGGAAATCAACGTCTCGTGATCGGCCCGCAGAAGCTGCTGGCTTGCCGCGACGAAACGGTTCTTGATCGTCGTCCGGCGGCCTTCCTCGATGACGACGCCGTCATTGGCGGAACCCGATGCGTGGACAAGTTCGCGCAGTTCGTTTCCGGCCGCGTCGTTGCCGACGACCGAAAAGAAACGCACTTCCGCCCCATATGCCAAGAGATTGCGGAGCACGTTCCCGGCACCGCCAAGAACCGTCGTTTCGCGGCGCACATGCAGCACCGGGATGGGCGCTTCCGGCGAGACACGCTCGACATCGCCATAAACGAAGCGATCCAGCATGACGTCGCCAACGCAGACCACGCGGGCACCGCGAAAAGATTCCACTTCGGCTGCGAAGGCGGGTGCGTCGCCCGTTTCCTTGTTCATCTTCCTACTCCTCGACGAGGCCGAGTTCCTGCTCCAACGCCGCGCACAGCATATGGCCAAGCATAATATGCATTTCCTGAATGCGCGACGTACGGTCGCTTGGAACAAGCAACAAGGGATCGGCCAGGCCCTTCAATTTGCCGCCGTCCTTGCCGCCGAACGCCGCCGCGACAAGGCCCATCTCTCTGGCCTGCGCCAGACCGAGCAGGACGTTTTTGCTTTGGCCGGAGGTGCTGATCCCGATAGCGACGTCGCCCGGCTTGCCGAGCGCCTCCACCTGGCGCGCAAAAAGCGCATCGAAGCCAAGGTCGTTGCCGATCGCCGTCAGTGCCGAGCTGTCCGTCGTCAGCGCGATCGCGGCGATGGCCTTGCGGTTTTTCGAAAAGCGGACGACCAATTCCGTCGCCAGATGCTGGGCATCCGAGGCGCTGCCGCCATTGCCGAAGAAGAGAAGCTTGCCGCCTTCGCGGATCGCTTGCGCCGAGCGTTCGAGCAGGCTGCGAAAGGCCGCGGAAAGGGCTTGTTCCGTCGCCGCGGCGGTCGCGGCATGCTCGGCGAATTCCGCCGCGTAGAAGGCGTTTAAATCGAATTTTGTCATGCGTTGAAACGCCCGCTCCCCGGCCCCGTTTTGGAAAAAAGAGTGTACCAGATAAAGAGGCTGTTCGTGACCAGATAGCGCTTCCAAAGGCGCCCCGGCTCCGCGCACAACCGGAACAGCCATTCCAGACCGGCCGCCTGCATCCAGCGCGGGGCGCGGCGGACCGTGCCGGCGAGAAAATCAAAGGCGGCGCCGACGCCCACCAGAACGCCCGTAAGATGGGGCGCATAGGCCGCCATCCAATATTCCTGCTTCGGACAGCCAAGGCCGACAAAGACCAGACCGGCGCCCGTGGCGTTGATGCGGGCAACCGTCTTGGCATCTACCGCCGGCTCAAGGGGCAGCGCCGGCGGTGCCTCGATACCGGCAATGCGGAGCGTGGGAAAACGCGCCTCCAACATCTGGCGCAACGCCGCCGCCGTCGCGGCACCGCCGCCGAAAAAATAAACCGGCACCGCCGCCGCCGCGGCTTTTGCCAACAGGCGCGCCGTCAAATCGGGTCCGGCGACGCGGCCCGCCTCGCCATAGCCTTGGCGCCGCAAGGCCCAGACCAGGGGCATGCCGTCGCTGGTTACCCAAAACGCACCCTCCATGGCGGCCCGCAGGCGGCTGTCCTTTCTTGCCGTCGTCACCATGTGCACATTGGCGACGCAGACATAGCCGCCTTTCCCCGCCTTGGCCGCGTCCAGAATCGTTTCCGTGGCACCGGCAAGGTCCCCCACCGTCACCGGCGCCCCGACGACGTTTCCCCTAGGCTTCAACGCCGCCCTCCCGGTGTTTCCGTTCCCAGTTGAACGCCGTCTCGACGATGAAACGCAAATTGTCGTGTTTTGGCTGCCAGCCAAGGGCGGCCCGAATGCGCGACGCGTCGGCCACCAGCGCCGGCGGGTCGCCCGCCCGCCTTGGCCCTTCCGCAACGGTAAAATCGATACCGGACACCTGCTTCACCATCGCGACAACCTCGCGCACGCTGGCCCCATGGCCATAGCCGCAATTGAGAACGAGGCCCTCGCCGCCCGCCGCCAGATGGTCGAGAGCGGCGCGATGGGCCGCCGCCAGATCCGACACATGAATGTAATCGCGCACACAGGTGCCATCCGGCGTTGCATGGTCGGTGCCGAAAATTTCAATTTTCGGACGAACGCCGAGGGCCGCCTGCAAGGCGAGCGGAACGAGATGGGATTCCGGATCGTGGGCTTCGCCAATCCTGGCCTCCGGGTCCGCCCCGGCGGCATTGAAATAGCGCAGGATGACGCAACGCAAATCCGATGCGCGGGCCGTGTCCTGCAAGATCCGCTCGCTCATCATCTTCGAAGCGCCGTAAGGATTGATGGGAAGCAGGGCGGCCTCTTCGGAAACTTTTTCCCCTTCCGGCAGGCCATAGACCGCCGCCGTCGAAGAGAAGACAAAATGTTTGACGCCGAAACGGACACAGCGCGCAACCAGGGCCAGCGTGTTTTGCGTATTGTTCCGGTAATATTTCAACGGATCGGTAACGGATTCGCCAACTTCGATATGGGCGGCGAAATGCACGACCCCATCGAACGCGTTTTCCTGAAAAAGCACGTCCATCGCCGCGCCGTCCGCCAAATCGGCGACCACCAGCCTGCCGGCAAGCACCGCCCAAGGGTGGCCCGCCGAAAGATTGTCGACGACAACCAGATCGTGGCCGGCCGCGGCCAGATCCAAAACCGTATGGCTGCCGATATAGCCCGCGCCACCCGTTACCAATAGCCGCATGCTGCTCCCTCTACACGCGTGCCGCGCGGCTCTCCTTACACGCGCGCCGCGCGGCCTCGTAAATTTCCATCAGGCGCACATAGTTTACGTCCGCCGTGTAATTTTTCGCATACGCCTTTCGGGCATGGGCGCCCATGGCCGCCATGCTTTGCGGGTTGGCCGCCGCAAAGCGCACTTTTTTGGCCAGATCCGACGCGTCCCCCGGCGCAAAATGCAGGCCCGTTTTTCCGTCTTCCACAATTTCCGCCATTGCCCCCAATTTCGATGCGATCACCGGCAGCCCGGCCCGAAAGGCTTCCAGCAACACCATCGGGAAACCTTCGTACCATTCCGAGGGCAGCACAAGAAAGGCGGCGCGGCCCATTTCGCCGGCGATCGCCGCCCCCGGCAGCGCGCCGGCGACATCGATCCAATCGCCCTTGCGGCGGCGAACCGTTTCCAAAAGCGGCCCTTCGCCGACCAGCCGCAGCGGTATGTCCAGGCTCTCCCAGGCGTCGAGCAGGGTGCCAAGCCCCTTCTCCGGGCTTAACCGCCCGACGAAAAGGCCGCCGCGACGACCCGCAATATGCTCGGCCGCCGCGCGATCGTCGGGAAGAAAATTTGGCTTTACCTGAATGCGCGCCGCCGGCAAACCGCCCTCGACGAATTTTTGCTTGGCAAATTGCGTCAGCGCAATGAAACGGTCTGGCCGCGTTGCCCAGGTGTTCCGTTTCCGGTGATAGGAAACCATGCGCGCGACGGCAAAAGACCCCGGCTGCGAGCCGCGATAGCAGCCATGCAGAACGGCCCGGTAGGGCGAACGGTGAACGCATTCCTCGCAAATTTGGCCGTCGCGATAAAGCGTCGCCGCCGGACAGATGAGCCGGTAATTGTGCAGCGTCATCACCGAAGCAATGCGCGCGTCCCGGCAGGCATCGAAAATGGACGGCGTCAAAAGCGGAAAGAAATTATGCACATGCACAAGGTCCGGCGCATGTTCCGCCAGCGCCTTCGCCATCTGCCCGCGGGCCTTCGCCGAATAGGGCGCCGCCAGCGCCGTTTGCAAGGCCCCAAGCGGGCCCCGAATGGCGGCGTTGGCAATCGTAAACTCCCGAACGTCCTGCCCGTTGCCTTCCAGCAACGCCCGCTCATTGGCGAACACGGCGTCTTCGCCGCCGGCTTGCCGGTAAAAATTATGAACGAGCAGAACGCGCATGGGCATTGCCCCGAAAGAGGTCGCGAAGCGGCCGTCTGGCCATGAGGGGCGCCTTCAGCTTCGCCCGCAAATGCAAGGAATAATGCAAAACGATGCCCCAGAAGAAGTAATAGGGAATCGCATTAAAGGGCTTCTCAAACGCATCCTCGCCGATCCCATAAACCCAGATCAACATGAAATAGATGAGAAGAACGATCAGCCGCTCCTGCCCAAGACGATAACGCGCCCGACGGCATAGCCGCAGCGCGCGAAACCAGACGACAAGCAAGATCGCATGCATCCAGATAAAGGCAAGCAGACCAACCACGCCGGTTCGGGCGAATATTGAAATATAGGAATTGTGCGGCTCACGAATTGTTGCTCCGCCAGGCCCATAAAAATCGATTAATGGGAACCCATAGCCAAGGCCAAAAAGAAAATTCCCGGCACTAGACGTAACTCGCTCCCAAATACTAAGCCACCACCCGGTTCTGAGATCGACGCCGCCAGCAACGCCGGCCAATTCGCCTTCGCCTTCCCCCATAATCGTGCCGAAATGCGCGATGATAAAGTCAATGGAAATTGCGCCGCCAAGACGGCCTGTAAACTGAATGCCGAGCGCCGAGACAACAAGAAAGGCCATGGCGCCCAGAAGCAGCGCCGAAGACATTTTCACGAAAGAGCTTCGATACTGCCAGGCAAACAACAACAGCATCGCAATGACCTGAAGGTAAATCGTACGGGCCTGAAAGATGGCGACGACGTAGGCCAGCAAAAGAGGCGCCAACAACATAGGCCCAAGGGCGATGGTCTTCGGCCGAACGATCATAAGATAGGCGGCGGCCAACAGAATAAGAACGGATGTGTTCGTGTATTGGAAGAAGATTGCCGTCGATTTTCCCGCAGACGACAGGACGCTTGGTGAAAAAGATTTGAGAGTTTCCTGCAAGGGAAACCCAATCCCATACACGACCGAGATCCCCAATATCCATGGCAACCACCGGAAAAAACGCTCGATGTTCTCTTCCCTGGCCGCAAAGACAAAGCCAACCCACAAGAAAAGCGATTCGATCACATGGGTCGCGTCACGAATGGCAACCAGGCCATATTCCGGAAAGGCAAAATAGGCGCGCCCGATACCCGACACCCACCACGTCAGAAAGGGAAGCAGAAAAATGGTGTTGGAAAACCGCGGCAGCAGGCGCACCTCGTTTAGCCATAGCAAGTAGGTCATCAGCAAGATTTCACCGAACGGCACGCCAACGTTCGGCGGCATGCGAACCAGCATGAACCCATAATTCAGGATGAGATAAAGCGCGACGACGACCAGGGTCGCGGTTTCGCGAAGCCGCTGCGGCCTCACTGGCTTTCCACCTCTGCCAGAATTCGCGCCACTTTTTCTTTCCAGGAGAAGGCCGCAACGCGATCCTTCGCTCCCCTGGAAAGCCGCATGCGAAGCACCATATCGCCGGCAAGAGAACGCAGCGCACGCGACAAACCGCCGATAACTGCCTTGCGGTCCAGCCCGTCCGTCGCAACCACCCGGCCGCAAGCGTCGTTTGCGATCACGCCGGGGCCGCCACGATCCAGACAGACAACCGGAAGCCCCTGTTGCATCGCCTCCAGCACGACCATGCCGCCCGAATCCCGAAGGCTTGGAAAAAGCAGCACGTCATGGGCCGCATAGGCCGCCAAAAGTTCTTCCTGAGGCATCCAGCTATGCCAGGCGATCCGATCGGCGATGCCGAGATGCGACGCAAGACGCCGCCAGCGCCCTTCGGAAGGCCCGTCGCCAATCAAGGTAAGGCGGGCGTTCGGGTCCAATTGGCAAAGCCCGGCAAAAGCCGGCAGGCCGAGATGCATGCCCTTCAAATCCAGGAAATGGCCCACATAGAGAACCCGCAAGCCCTCGCCGGCTGCCTTCACGGGCGGCGCCACCGCCGGCGCATCGGAAGGGCCGGTACCGATGGCAAGGACGATGGACGTCTTCGGCCATTCGGACCGTGGAACGAAGCGGCAGTTTTCTTTCGATGTCAGATAAATTTTCGAGGCGCGGCGATAGGTGCGGCGCAGGAACGGGTCATAGCGGGCCAGCGCGTTCAGCGCGTCGCGGGCCAATTCTCCTATCCAGCCGCGAATGCTAAACCCAAACCGCAGACGGAACGGAGCCTTCTCGCCGCCGGCCACCGGACCAAAGACAAAGGGCACGCCAAGGCGCCCCAGAAAACTTGGCTGGCGGGCGCTGACCAGCGTCACATGGTGAACAAGGTCGAACGGCGTCTTGGCGTGTTCTTTTTTTGCAAGGGCGGCGGCACGCCACTGCCAGAGAAAATAATAAAGGTGGATGCCGCGCCGGCCTTTTTTCCACCAGCCCGCCCAACGGGGCAGATCGTAATAAAGAAAGTGCACACGTCCCGACGCCGCCTCCGGATCGTCGAGACCATGGGCGATAACGGGCGCGTTGTTGGCGCGGGTCAAGACCCAGACGTCGTGCCCGGCCCGGGCCAGATTTATCGCCCAATGCCAGCCAACCGCTGGCTCAGACCCCAGGCCCGGTTCGCAGGCATAGGCGGACAGCAAGATTCGTTTTTTCTGCGCAGGTGACGCCATTCCATAGCGCCGCCTTAGCGGACGCCTCCCCCCATCCGGCGCGACGCTCCGATCCTGATGCCCATACCGCTACGCATTTTGGGCCATCCTTGCGTCACTCCACGACCCGCAACCTTACCGCCGCTTTGCACACACGCGCAAACCCCCATACAGCGAAACTGCCTGTAGCAAACGGTGCAGCAGCCGTTTCGGTAAATTCCGGGTCGTCAAGGGTGAGAAGCGGATCATTCGAATATCGGAAAAGCCGCAGGCACGCAGCAGGCGGGAAAGGGATGCGAAATTGAACAGAACCAAATGGGTCGGCGCGACCGCCTCGCGCCAATTCACCCCGTGAAGGCGCGCCTGCAGGCCATCGCGGTTCGGCGTCGTAATGTAGAGGGTCCCGCCAGGCGCCAGCAATTCGCCAAGCGCCTGCAAGCTCTGCCAGGGCGCAGCCAAATGCTCGACCGCTTCGATCATCGCGATCGCATCGTAGCGACCCTTTTCCAACCGGTGGCTATCGGCGTGAAAGTGAAAGCCATGTTGCCGCCGAACCGCCTCGCGCGCGGAGGCGGAAGGCTCCACGCCCTCTACCTCGAATCCTCGATCCGCCAGATGCTTGACCAGCGTCCCAAGGCCGGCGCCAAAATCCAGCACCCGCGCACCTTCGCCCAACACGTCGCGCGCCAAATAGTCAGCATGGGCCTCCAAAGAAACCTCCGACGAAATCATGGTGGTGTCATCGGAAGCGATGCTTTCGTCCGAATAAAAACTTGCGTAAAGCGCGTTGAGCGCTTCTTCGCTGGGCATCGGGCTCCGGAAAACCAGCTTGCATTGCGGGCAAAACTTGAACGGCGAATCTTTACCTCGCCAGAAATCGGTGGGGGAATTACAAAACGGACAGTTTTCAGATCGTTTATTCATTTGAGAAAGAGTCATATAAAAATTCCGCATAGGCCTCGCCTGGAAAATCTTCCGAACAGATAATGGCACAGCGGTAGAATTTGGAAATCCGGTCGCCATATTCCGCATCGAGGGAAAAAGCGTCCAGCGAATCTTTCATCGGCACATCCGACTTCCGGTCGGAGAAAAGATAGCGCTGCATCCACATGAAATGCATCGCATCGAAAAGCGGAAGACCGAAAGGCTTTGCATATTCCCAATCGCAGGCGACCAGCCGATCCCCCTGAAGCAGCAAATTCCAGGGGGCAAAATCGCCATGCACCCAACAGGCGGGCAAGGGGGCCGGGTCGTCAAGCCCATCCATAATGGAACCAATCCTTTGCGCCTTCGTTTGCGGAAGCGAGGCAAGTTTCGGCCGCAGCCCTGCGACCGCCTCGCGCAGAGAGAGCGTTTTGCCAGGAATGCGCAGCCTTGCTAGAAATTCAAGATGCGCCGGCGTCCATTTGCGGCCCGTGCGCGCCGCTATCAATGCCTCCTCCGTTGCGATCCCCCGCCCGGCGTCGTGAAACAGCAGCCGCGGCGCAAGGCCGGGCCTTTCTTTGGCCAGGCGTTCCAGCACATCCGCCTCGCCCAGGATGCGACGCCGGGCGTCCGCGCCGATCGGGATTTTGGCGACGGCCAGGGCGCGTTTTTGCATCGTGTCTACCAGCATGGCGACGGCGCGTTGGGCGCGGCTTGGCGTGCCGATATAAATCACCGGCTTCGGCGGCCGCGCGCCGGGCCAACCAAGATGCGCCCAATCCGCCGCCGCCGGAACGGCGATGGCAATTTTTTCGACCCCCGGCACCAGGCCTAGCAGGCCGGCGCGGTACGTTCCCATCAAGACGCCCCACTTCACGCGAGAGGCGGCGTCATAGGGCCGCCAGCCCCGAAGCCCCGGCCAGCCATGGACGGGATTGGCAGGCAAAACCCAGCGCGGCCCCCCCCTACCCGGAACCACGAGGAAAGGGGCCGCCGAGGCATCGACGGCGGCACAAAGGCGGCTTCCCTTGGGAAACAGCCCATCGATCAGCCCGTTAAAAAGGTTCGAGTCCAAACCGGCCCCGCGTCCGTTTTTCCAACCGGTCGAGAATATGCGATTCCACGTCGCGAACCACCGTTTCCAAAGGCTGGCTTGCATCCACCAAGGCCACATCGGAAAAGCGCTGCGTTACCGACCGATAGGCTTCGCGTTGCCGTGCGGCTTCTGCCAAAGGCACCTCGCCCTTCCGGGCCACGACCACTTCGGCCGGCGCATCCAAAACAACCCAAAGATCGGGTCTTGGAAGGATCGCGCCGAAAAGCCGTGCCAGCCACATCGCGCCGCCATAGCGGTAGCGTTTTGGATCCACAAGCAAATCGTGAAAATAGCGATCAAAGAGAACAAGCGTCGAGCGCACAAGCTTTGGATGCAATCGAAACGCATAACCAAAAACGTAATCGAACAAAAAATAGAAAAGTTTCGCCGTCGAAAGCAAATGTCCGCGCGGATCCGCCCCATGGGGATCGGTTACCGGGCCGGAGGCTATGGCCGCACCCCGCCCAAGATGGGGCCGCAGATGGAAATAGGCCTCGCGCCGAAAAGCCGGCGCCAGATCTTCGCCAACCCGGCGAAGCACGCTTGTCTTGCCAACCCCATCCGGCCCAAGGAAGACAACCCAAAACCCCGTCGGACGAAAGAAACGCTGCCAGGCCCTCGCAACAACCTGCCCCAATAGGGAAAGGCTCAATGGCGCGTGCGCGCGCAGCTCCTTTTGCAACCGGGGCAGATCGGCACGAACTTTTTCCCAGGTATTTTTTTCTGCCGCCTCCAAAATGGCGTCCCCCACAGGCCCAGGCCAAAAGCGCCGCACCTGTCGCGCCGCACCTGTTGGATCGCTTTGCCATTGCGCGCTTAAATGTTTCTCTTCGCGCGCCCCAAGGCTGCCTTTGTCGATCCGCTTCAAAAGATAGTAAAGAAACTCCGAAGCGGGCGCGGGAACCGAAAAGCTGCGCGCGTTGCCGTTCGCATCGCGTGCCAATTCGGCCCCGGCAAGAATCTCGCGCGCCGTTAAGAAACGCCGGCCGCGCCGAAGGTAATCGCTGCAAACGTCCGGATGCAGGAACTGCAATTTCTTCGCCCCATCACGCCAGCAAAATGCGTAATAGGTTGCCGTTGGCTCATGCTGCAACGCCTGAACCAGGCGAAAGCCCCGATCGTTGCAAAAACGGCCAAGCGCAACCGCAAAAGCCCTTTCCAGACCGGACGCGACAACGATATCCAGATCCCCCGGTATCTTTTCCGGCAAATCTTCCGCAATGCCGACGACGCAACAGCTTTCTCCCCATTGCGCAAGATAAGAGAAAAGCGCCGCCGCCGCTTCGCCACGTCTGCCGGAAAACGCCGCTTTTCTAGCGTTTGTCATGGTTTGCCATTTCGCGGCGATACCCGCCTGCAAGCACGCCAATCATGAGAAGATTCGCCCCCAAAAGCCCCGCTACGGCGCCCATCATGCCAAGCGCCTGGATGAGCGGCGCGGCCAAAAGGGCAGAAAAAACAGCGGAAACCGCCGTCGCAAGAAAAATTGCCCGCGTCTTTTCCATCGCCCGCAGACCCGCGCGCAGGGGAAGCGCCAAGAACATGACCGCATAGATAATGGCGTACCAGTAAAGAAGGTGCCCATAGGCCGCGAAAGACTCTCCGAAAACAAGCCGTAGCCAGAACTCGGGCGCAAGCGCCGCCGCGACGCCAACCAGGATGGTCGCGCCGCTGCCAACCCAGGCAACCCGGCGAAGGTACGTACGCAGCGCCGGCGGGCCTTCCTGCGTCAGACGTTCGGCGGCATGGGGCGGCACAACGTTTTCCAGCCCCTGAAAGAAAATGCGGTTGACCCCGATCAGGGTTTCCGCGGCGCGAAGGGCGCCCACGGCTGCCGTGCCCAGAAGGCCTCCCGTTACAACCAGAAAAAGATTGGTCGATACCCATTGAAACAGGGTGGAAGCGCCCATCCATTTCGAGAAATGCCAATGCCGCCTGCAAACGCCGGTAAAGGCGTTTCCCCGCCACGAAAGACGTTCCAGAAAAAGCGTGCCCGTTAGAGCCGCGGCGGCAGAGGCGCCGCCAACAAGCCAAAGAACGTCTGCGCTATCGAAACGAAAGCGCGGAAGCAACAGAAACAACAAAAGAAGAAGGCCAAGATAGCCGATAGCGTCGCCCGCAAAGGCAATGGCGGGACGTTTGCGCGTGAAAAAATAACGCCGAAAAAAATCGCGCAGTTGAAAAAGAACCGCCGTGACCGCCAAAGGAACCGCCAGAACGCGCAAATCCCATTGGGGGCGGATCTGGGCTGCAAAATGCACGCCCGCAAGAACAAGAAGAAAGGTAAGCGTTACGAAGATCAGCAGTTGCAGGAAAAGCGCGCCAAAATAAGCGGGCGCGTCTTCCGGCCGCTGCTTCGGGCCAATGCTCATCATAGGCGAGATAACCATCGCCATCTGCAGGCTTGCCGTAAAAAGGACGACCAGCCAGGCGAGGGTAAAACGTCCAAACTCTTCGATGCCCAAATGACGGGCAATCAAAATGGTCGTGAGAAAATTCGCGGCGCTCACCATTCCCTGGTCCAAAAGCGCCCAGTTCACGTGGTGGTGACGCTTGGCCATTGCGAAGATTCGGTCGAACATTATCCGCTTTCCGGACCGGATGGCTTAATCGCCCAGTCTAGCATCCTAGGCAACAGGCGTCCCCTTTCCGGGGGGCAAACCGCCATAGGGACGAACCAGACCACGCAGCCGGCGCCAATTGCGATAGAGGCCAACGCGCAAATCCGTCGCCAGAAGAAGCTCGCGGCGCAAGCTGCGCAGATGCCCCGGCTCGGTCGGGAAAAGGGTTTCGTAATCGCGGACCAGGCCCGCAAATTCGCACGCCGGAAGCCCACGAAAAGGCCGCAGCAGGCCCACGGGCGCGGGCCCGAGCCGGCCGCCAAGCCGTTCCAGCAATTGGAGAAAGCTTCTCGCCGCCCGGCTAAGCCGCCCCTGGATCACCAGCGCCTCGAGCCGCTCCCAATCCAGCGCCTCCGTGCGTTCCAACATGCGAATCGCATCGACGCTCTTGCGCACGCTTGCCGGTCCGAAGGCGCCCTTCGCCGCGTTCGTCAAACTAAGAAAAAAGTGATGCTCCGGGGAAGGCACGCGCAGGCGCAAGCCGTCGATTTCCAGCCGGCGCGATTCGGAAAAAACGGCCTCCGTCGAAAGTGAAAGCGTGGCCGGGTAGGCATCGGGCGCAATGTGCAAATCAAGATTGGCGCTGGCATCTTCGGAAACGAAGGGCAGAAAGCTGACATCGGAAATAAATCCCCAGGGCGAACGCGCCTCGCCGCGAAAGCGAAACCCGTGGCCGGAGAGAAAATGAATAAGCGCGTCCAGATCCTTCGCACGAAGCAGCAGATCCAGATCGCCAATCGTGCGCGCGTCCGGATCGTCATAAAGGCTGTGCGCGCTGGCAAACCCCTTTATGTAAACGACATCGAACCCCGCCTCGCCGATCTTGCGCACCCAGTGCAATTGGCTATGCCGCAGAAACCGGTTGTACAGCAGCCCCTTATCGGCCAGCTCCGGATCGATCCATTCGCGCTTCAGCTTCGCCGCGGCCGGGCGCAGCAATTCGCGCGCAAGAGCCGGCGAAAGAAGGTCCGCAAACCGCCGCAGCCTAGCGGGCGTCGCGGCCGAAACGTGCAGCTCCGCCGCCTCCGGGCATGTGACAAGCGTCCAGAACTTGGCTGCCACGTTGCTTGTACTTTCTTGCGATTGCGACAAAGAAGCCCGTTATCCGGTTTGCAAGACCCGCCGCTCACGCCCCTCCAGAACAAGGGCCGTTAGCTGCCCGCTTGCATAGGCGCCGGTATCGATGCCGATTCTGTTCGGCAGAAATTCCGGCTTCGGCGCGATCGTATGGCCGTGCACAACGACTTTGCCAAAGTCCTCTGCGGAAAAAAGAAAGGCGTCTCGAATCCAAAGCAAATCCTCTTCCGTTTGCTCCTGCAGGGAACGGCCGGGGCGAACCCCGGCATGGACAAAGTAATAATCGCCCTCCTCATGGAACGGACGCAAACCGCGCAGAAAATCGAGATGCCGGTCGGAAAGCCTTTCCGCGAATTCCGCCTGCAGGACGGCAAGCTTTTCCGGAGTCATGGGTGGGCGCGGCACCGAAACGCCATAACTATAAAGCGTCGCATCGCCGCCATAGGCCAACCAGCTGGGGCCGATGTCGGCATCTTCAAGAAATTTGAGCATGGCGTCTTCATGATTGCCTTTTAGATAGACGTGCACAAACCCAAAAAGCGGCGCTTCGAGCAGACAGTCGATGACCTCCCGGGATTGCAGCTCGCGATCCACGTAATCGCCTAAATAAATAACGACGTTGCGCGCCGATTCGCTTGCGCGCGCGTCCTCTTGGATCTGCCCATGCAAATCGGTCAACAAATCCAGGCGGCCGTGAATGTCGCCAATGGCATAGACGCGGGTTCCCTCCGGCACCGCGGCCGCGCCATCCGTTGGCTCCGATTGCCGAAAAGGGCTGGAAAAATTATCCTGCATGCGAAATAGCCGCCTCCAATGCTACGATAGCGCCAGAAGAAAGCGGGCCGCAACCGAACCGCCAGGCCCGGCGCGGCAGCGAGAATACCCCGAAAAGGGAAAAACGGGCCATTTTGAGGCGCCTTTTCTTCCCCTTGATCGGGCCAAAGAGTGACGTATCCTTAAGCGTGCAAACAAATCATACCACCTTCTCCCGCAGGGCTTCGACCGACCTGCAGACATTCCTGATGGGCTTTCTGCGCGTCGGCGATCTCGCCATGGTAGTTTTTGCCGGAATCCTCGCTTACCGGATTCGCGAGCAGAACTTTGATCTTCCCGCTGCCTACCAGATCGCCTTGGCCCTTGGGACGCTGCTGACGCTCAACTATTTTCATTTTGCCCGTCTCTACCGCGATCTCAGCTTTACCTCGACCCTCGAACCCCTGGGACGCCTGGCCCTGTCATGGATCCTCGTGGTCGTGACATTGATTTTCATCGCCTATTTCACAAAGACCTCGGAAGACTACTCCCGCATATGGGTTACTCTTTGGTTTTCCCTAAGCTTTGCAGGCTTCCTTCTTCTTCGCTCCCTTGCCATGCTTTTGGTGCGCCGCTGGCGCAAGACCGGGCAGCTCACCCTGAACGTCGCCATTATTGGAGCAGGCGGCCTTGCCCGGTTGCTTGCCGATCACCTGACAGAAAACCACCGCACCGGCATCCATCTGGTGGGTCTCTTCGACGATGGAAAGGCGGCGCTGCCGGAAAAAATCGGCGAGCATGCCGTCCTTGGCACGGTTGATGACCTGCTGGATTACAGCAGGGATCATAAAATCGACGAGGTCATTCTCGCCATTCCCTGGTCGGAAAGCGAAAAACTATTGGGTGTTTTGAAAAAATTGCACACCCTTCCCAGCAGCGTCTATTTGTGCCCGGAAATCGTCGGTGCCCCCATTCCAATCCACAAATTCGGGAAAATTGCCGGATGGCCGATGCTGGCCGTTCAAGAGCGCCCCCTAAGCGGCTGGGACCTTCTTGCAAAAACGGTCGAGGATTATATTCTCGGAAGCCTTCTTCTTCTTCTTGCCGCGCCGCTGATGCTGGCCATCGCCATCGCCATCAAATGCGACAGCGCTGGCCCAATTTTTTTCCGCCAAAAGCGCTATGGCTTCAACAACCGAATGATCAATATCTATAAATTTCGCTCCATGCGCCACACGAAGGAGAGCGAAGCCGCCTCCGCCGCCGAGGAGGAATTGGCGCAAGCAACCCAGAACGATCCAAGAGTGACGCGTGTCGGGCGTTTTTTACGCCGCACAAGCCTCGACGAATTGCCGCAGCTCATCAACGTGCTGCAACGCCGCATGTCCCTGATAGGGCCAAGGCCCCATGCCGTCATTCACAACGAACAATACGCCGCCATCATCGACAACTACCTCAGCCGCCACCGCATGAAGCCAGGCATCACCGGCTGGGCGCAGGTGAACGGATTCCGAGGCGAAACGGATACCTATGAAAAGATGCAAAGAAGGGTTCAATACGATCTCTACTATGTCGACAATTGGTCCCTTTTCTTCGATTTAAAGATCTTGTTTCTGACGTTCTTCGTTCCCTTTATGCAGGAAAATGCCTATTGAACCCGCGCGTTTTCATCTTTTGGTCGTTGCTTGCGGTCGTCACCCTTGCGCCGCTACCCTTTGGAAGCAACCGCCCCTGGTCCTGGTCGCTGCTGAGCCTATCCATCGGATTGTTCGTTCTTTTCTGGGCCATTGCCGCTTTCCGTGACCGCCGCCTGATCCTGATCGAGTGGCAACGCGCGCGCCTAATCCTGGTGCCGTTTTCCCTTCTCGTGCTTTGGTTCCTTGTGCAGGCAAGCGGGCTGACGCCCGAAATCTGGGACCACCCCTTTTGGAAAGACGCGTCCAACGCTCTCGGCATGCCGCTTGCTGGCGCGATCAGCCTGAACCCCGAAGCAAGCCATACGGCGCTGATGCGGCTTCTAGCCTATGGCGGTGTTTTCTGGCTGGCCTTTCAATTCGGCCGCCATGAAAAACACACAAAACAAATATTCTGGGCCATTGCGATTGCGGGCACGCTATATGCCCTCTATGGCCTCGCCGCCCATCTAAGCGGCAGTGAAAAAATCCTTTGGTATCAAAAATGGGCTTACAAAAATTCGCTCACCAGCACCTTCGTCAACCGCAACAATTATGCGACCTATGCCGGCATCACCCTGATTGCCACGCTCACCTTGCTGTTGGCCGAAATTCGCCATGTGCTGCGCTATAGCCCTATTTCTTCGGGCGATGTTCTCGGCTTTTTTGATGCGTGCGGGTTCCGTTTTTATTACCTCATCGCTACGGCGGGCACTATTTTCACTACCCTCTTGCTGACTCACTCGCGTGGCGGATTCTTAAGCGCCGCCATTGGGCTAACGGCCTTTGCCATTGTTTCCAATATGCGCATTCGAAGGCGCGGGAAAATCTTCGCGCTTTTGCCAATTGCCATTGCCGGAGCGTTTGCCTGCGGGATCGTCGGTGCCATCTTTTTCGTAAGCGGGGGGCAAACCCTTGACCGGATGAACAAGGGCTTCGGCACCACGGATGACCGCCTGGCAATTTATGAACAAACCCTGACGGCCACGCAGGATGCCCCGGCAACGGGGATAGGCATTGGCGCTTTCAAGGAAGGCTTTCGCCTGTACCGGGATGAGGATCTGCGTTTTTACGTTGGAACGGTTGGTTTCGCCCACAACACCTATCTGGAATTGGCGCTTGAGGCAGGGATCCCGGCTTTGTTTCTTATAGGGATATTGTTCTCCTATCTCACCTTGCTGTGCCTTCTTGGCGCGCTCCACCGCGTGCGAAACGCGCTTTACCCGGCGGCGGGCGTGGCGATCACCGCGCTGGTCGGCACCCACGCCCTGGTCGATTTCAGCCTGCAGATCCCAGCGGTCGCCGTAACCTATCTTCTGCTGTTCGGCGGCGCATGCGCGCAATCCTGGTCGACACGGGCGTTTCCCGTCGAAGGCGATTAGAGAGCGCTATAGATTCGGTCAAACCGGCTGCGAAGCGCCGGCTCCCCCGCCAAGGCATCGCGAATGATTTTCAGCGCATAGCGCTTTTTGGTCATCACCGCCAATCGGGTAGGAAAGTAGCGCGCCGCAATCAATGCCTGTTCCTTAAGAAGCCCCAGGGCCTGTGCATCCAGAAAGGTCCAGAAAGAGAGCCCAACCGCCAAACGGTGCATAACAAGGCGAGGCTCGGTCGGCCCGGCGCGAACGGCCATGGTGAAAAGCGGGCTCAACGCCGCCGAGGGCCCCTCGAGCGCCAGGCGCCCCTGAAGGAGTTGCACCCAGCCATAGGGCTGCACCGGCGAAAGGCTTAGGCTTTGTCGCTCGAAGGCCAGGCTTTCTTCAAGAAGGCGCCGCCCTTCCGATGTGGCGTATCCCGCATTTTTTGCCTGCACGAGACGAAGGCCGCCAAGCCTGGAAAGCGGCTCCGGCGCCGCATGCCAGGCGGCCGCGTCGAGATGGGCGTCAACCGCCCGTGTTATTGCCCCATCGGAAACGGCTTTTCCCTTGCCGATGGCCCGCACCGTCTCCTGGGAAGGAAGCAGCAAAAAGCTTGAAGCAAGCCTCGGAACGGCAAAGGAAAGAGCGAGAAGGGCAAAGAAGAAGGGAAAAGCCAGAAGAAGAAGGGAGTCGGAAATTTTCGGCACGGCACCCCTCCTTAGGTCTCTTTATAATAACGATCGTAGCGTTCGTGGTACGAAGACCGCCCCCCGCGCCCAGATTCATATTGAACGCTTTTACGAACGTCGACGAGACTTAAGATAAGCCCGCCAATGTTGGCGCCAGCCTCCACCAGCTGCTTGAGGCCGGCATTAACGGTGCTGCGGTCCGTCTTTGCCCAACGGACCATGAAAATGGTTTTATCGACGCTGCGAACGAGAACCAGCGCGTCGGATACGGCAAGAAGCGGCGGCGCATCCAAAATAATAAAATCGAACACGCCTTCCAGGCGGCGCAGAAGATTGCGCATCTCTTGAGAACCCAACAGATCCGTCGGATGCGGCACGGACGGACCCGCCGGGATCACGCGCAATCCAGAGCGGAGATCCGCCTCAATCACCTCGCCAAGCTCGTCCTGCCCGGCGAGATAGCTGCTCAGCCCCTTGGTGTTTTTTAGGCCGAGCACGGCGTGAACGCTGGGATGGCGAAAATCACAATCGACAAGAATGCATTTTTGACCGGACCGGGCCGCGGAAACGGCAAGGGCCGTCGAGGCGGACGTCTTTCCCTCTTCCGGCACGGAGGAAGTGACCAGCAGCGTCTTCGGCGCGCCCTGGACACTCGAAAGCGCGAGCGCCGTGCGGATGCGCCGCACCGCCTCGCCGAACACGCTGTTTGGCTGGTCGACGACAACCTTATGGGGCGTCTGGTTTGCCTCGATCTGCGGGAAAATACCCAACACCGGCTGCCCCGTCAGATTTTCCAGCTGTTCGACCGTACGAAAACCGGAGTCGAGATATTCAAGAACAAACGCCAAAGCAATGCCGCCCGCCAGCGAGGCAAAAAGCGCGGCCATCACCATCAGTTTTTTCTTTGGGTAGTATGGCGAGCTGGGTTCAACGGCGCGGGAAATGACACGCGCATTCGCTTGAATCAGATCTTGGTCCTGCACTTCCGTTTCCTGAAAACGGTTCAGCACGGTTTCATAGAGTTCCTGATTGGCTTTGATCTCGCTGGCAAGGGAGTTCAGGGTGACTTCGGCTTCGGCCTGTTCCTCGATTTTTTTTTGCAAGCTGGAAATTTCCGCCTGCAAATTTGCTTCCCGCACACGGGAAATTTCGAGCTCGTTCCCCAAATTAAGGGCGATTTTGTCGACTTCCGTTGAAATCTTCTGCCGAAGATCCTTCAACTCGTTCGCGGCAAGCACCATGCGCGGATGCCCTTCGCGCAACCGGGTCTTGTCCTCGGAAATCCGGCGAAGAAGCTGCGCTTCCTGCTCGCGGAGTTTTTGAATGAGCGGCGCGTCCATCACGGCAGCCGAAGATTCGATGTTGCCCGATTCGGCCTTCAGCTTCTGCACCTGCGCATATTGCGCCTCGGCTTCGGCCCGCTTCGTCCGGGCAACGATAAGCTCAGAGCTTAAATCGGCCAGTTGATTTTGATAAACGTTCGTTCTGCCAACTTCGACAATGCCGGAGGCGCGACGAAATTCTTCGAAGCGGCGCTCCGAATCGATGACCCGGCGACGCAATTGATCGACGCGCTCGCTCAACCAATCCGTGGCACGAACGGTGGCAGCGCCGCGCGTTTCAAGCTGATCCAGGATGTAAATCTCGGCCGCCGTGTTGGCAAACCGGGCGGCAACAGCAGGGTCTTCGGATGAATATTGAACGGCAATAATGCGCGAAGACAGCGACGGCGAAACCGACAGACCAGAAAGGTAATAATCCGTCGTAAGTTCAAGGGTATAGGCCTGCACGTCTTCCGGCGACATCCCGGCTGTCCAGTCCGCCTCCGTTGCATCCCCCCCCATAAACCAGGCAAGAACCCTGTCGCGAAGGCCCGGCACCTGAGGCGCGAGGAGCGGGTTGAACGCCGGATCGTCCACAAGCCCAAGGCGCTCTACCGTCTTAATGGCCAACTCCCGCGAGCCAATAACGGCTGCCTCCGTCTCGTTGGTGTAGTAGTCCGTGCGCAGGCCCTGGGTGACGGCATCGACGTTGAGGACGTTTTGCTGATTTTCTTCCAGCACCAGCAACGCCTCCGCCATGTAAAGCGGCGTGATCTGGGTTACGAAAAGGGCGGTGAAGCTGGTTACCAAAAAAGCGATTCCGGCGATCAGATATTTCCGCCGGCGGATCACGCCGAGGAGGTAGAGAAGGTCGAGCTGCTCTTCCTCCCCGCCGAACATCTCGGCCGAGTCACGCAATTGCGATTTTCCATCGCCAGGAAATGGACGAATGTTCGGCATCGGGTCCACGTTCGTTCCTATAACCGACTTTGTATGCGGCAGCCTCTAAGCGGCAACCCAGTTCTCTGCGCCTCGGAGACAGCCCCCAAGCGCAGCGATATCGATGGCCACTATAGTTTGATTTTTGCAGGTATTTCTTTATATTTTTAAGGGGCTTGGATCAATAAACGGTGAAAGCACCTTAAGTCCGGACGGCGGCGGCTTGCCAAGCCACACGGCTTTTTCTTATTCTTCAATGTATTAGATGGCTTTTTCGGCCATTTCCATGCTGGCCCCGCAACGCCCTACCGGCGCTCAAAACAGGGCCTAAAAAAGGCGGCGCTCGACCTCGATCGTGTCGCCAGGCAATACCGGCACGTCGAGGGTGGCGCGGTAGCGAATCTTGCCTTCCGACGTGCGGCGGATCAAAACGACGGCGCCCGTCTTCGCCCGGCGCGTAAACCCGCCGCCAATGGCCACCGCCTGGCGAATGTCGATGCCGCTTTGATAGGGGTAGCTTCCCGGCTTGTTCACCTGGCCGAGGATGAAGAAGGGGCGAAAATTTCGAACCTCGATGCTGACCCTGGGGTCGACGATATATTTCTGATCGAGGCGCGCCTCGATCTGGCTTTGCAATTGCCCGATGGTCCGGTCCGCCGCTTCGATCTGGCCAAGCAGCGGAAGCGAGATAGAGCCGGCAACGTCGATTTCGAATTCGCCCGAGAGATCCTCGTGCCCAAAAACGATGACGTTCAGCTTGTCGCCGGGGCCTAAATAATATTCCACGGCCTTTGTATCGGTCGGCGTTTGCGCCTTGGGCGAGACGACAAAGGCCCCCGCCGCAAAAAACAGGCCCACCAACAAGCCAAGGGCGGCCTGACACGTCCGCCACCAGGTCGAACGCCGGCCGGGGCCTGCGCGCGCCACGCCACGCGCCCCTGCCGCCATCCTATTTTGCCTTAAAGCCGTATGGTGAAATTCGCCGTCCATCGGTTGTCCTTGTAACTTTCGCCAATCTCATTCGAGTCGCGTTTTTCAAAACGATATTTTAGTTCCGTTACAAAATTCGGATGGATGAGATACTTTGCCCCAAATTTGAATTTGATTGTATCTTCTTCTCGAGAGGCGCCTTCAAATTTCTCATTTGTGACCGACCCGCCGATATTGAAAATCAAATTTTCAAGCGGATCGTAATCGACCTCCAGATTCCATTCCGTATCTAGAATGCCGGTCGCATCTTCGATCGTCGTCTCCTTGACGTCACGGGACAAGCCGCTCGTAATCGTAACGAGATCCGTCGCATTCCAAACCAGATCGCCGCTGAAAGAAACGCCGCTGATCGTCTTCAAAAGCGTGTCGTCGCGTTTTTGCTCGAGAAATCCTGCACCGAGTTCAAGAAACGTAACGCCCGAAACGTCCCAGGAAAACCCGGCCAGCACTTCATAGCCACTGCCGCTGCGTTGCAGGCCCCCATCGTCAATCGCGTCTTTGTAATCGACGATGTTGTAACTGGGTTCGACAAAGAGCGTCGTGCCAACGACAAATTCATAGCCGGCCCGAAGGCTGGTCTCATATTCCGAGCGATCCTGGTCGTCGTTGTTGACCGGGCCGGCATCCCGAAAATCCAGGATGCTGGCCTTCCCCTTATAAAGAAAAGAAAAGCGTTCCCCCTTGAAGGCGGCGCTCAAATTGTATTTGGTTTCAAAGCTTTCTGTCAGCGGAACGCCCAAGCCGCTATCGTCGGGGGAACTTCTGGCCGTGTGGACTTTCGCAAAAGCAACGCCGCCCCCCACATTTGTACGCTCCGACAAATCCAGCCGGCCGGATGTGCCGAGATTGAAGTCCTCGTAATCTTCGCTGGTGTTGCTGTTGTAGCGCCCGATATCCCCGCCCGCGTTGAAATTCAAGGCGTGGTTGTCCCAATCCGATTGGACGCGAACAGAGGGCCTGAAAAGAAAAATGGTGTCGGAGCGCTCGTCCTCTTCGATGCGAAAAATATTGTCGTCATAGGCCGTGCCCATGTCGACCTTGGGAAAAATCAGAAAACTGCCCGTTACAGGATTTGTCGCGATGCCCAAGCGGTCGAGCAAATCGCGGGATTCGATTCCAAGCGGGTCGTAATCCGGGCGGGCGCGCTTCGCTACCGAATCCTCTTTCGCCGTTTGGGCGAAGGCGGGCGAAAGGCTGAAAACGCCGAAAACGCCCAAAAGGCCAACGCATATTTTACGAGAAAGGGCGACAGCCCGCTTTCCGCGAACGGGGCGGCCACGTTGAAACTCGCAGAGACTGGAATCAGCTGGGGCTTGCGAGCTGCTCATCCTCAAGAACCGGCTCCGGCAGATCGAGTATCTCCAATTTCTTTTTCTCTCCTGCCTCCGGGACGAGCTCGGCAACCACTTTGGCCACCTTAAGGCCAATATCCGCTTCGGCCTGCAGGCGCCTTTCGTCCGAATAAACGGCTTCTTCTGCTTCCGGCGGCAGATCGAGAATGCTTTCCTGATCCGCCGGCTCGAAGATCGCGCCGGTCAAATAGGTTTGGTTGTTCCCATTGGCTTTGGCCTTGAAAGCAATTTCAAGAACGTTGCCGGGAACATTGACTTCCAGAATGATGATGCCGCCGGCAAACCGCGCCGACGACGCGCCATCCCCCGGATTAAAAATTTCGGCAGACGAATCGCCGCCTTCCTTCAAACGCGCCACCCGCACCCAATCGTCCGGCAAGGCCGCCGAAATTGGAATCTCGACCCCGTTCACAATAATTGACGCGCCGAACGGCGCCGTGACAGAGCCGCCCTCGCCGACGGCCTCGGTCATCAAAATAATCCGCCAACGGCCGCTCTTCGTCATTTTCACTTTGAGCTTGTTCACGCCAAGCAGGCCGTCCGACTGCAAGCCATCCTGGCCCGGCCGGCGAATGGCCTGCAGGCCGCCCTGGCCGCCCGCCTCAACCCGCGCGTCCTGGTTCGTTACCCGCTCAAACCCTTCGGCCAGATGCCCGTCCGCGGGACCGAAATCCAGGGCGATCACGCCCTCCGGCGGAACGAAGCGGGTGCTGGGCGCGAATTCAACGACCTTGGCGCCGCCCCCCACATTCGAGACGGCGGCCTCGATGATGCGGTCGGCGGCCGTCATCACCGCCGTCGCGTCCTCGATGAAGCCCGCTTCTTTCAATTGCTGCAACAGGCCCTTCGCCCGCGACGTGATTTCTTCCGTGCCGGCCCCGCCTTCGGTAAGCAGCGCGTTCAGGGCCTTCAGGCCATCTTCCGTGCCGGTCGCGGCGCCGAGCAGGGCGTTGCGCTCGGCCTCCGAAATAACGGGCGCTTCCGTCCCCGGCCCTTCCTCGGCTTCCTGGGCGCCAAGAGGCGCGGCCAGAAGAAGCCCGGCGAAAAAGGGCGCGGCGAAGGCCCGCCAAAGGCCGGCTGGTTTTGTGTAAGCCATAAAAAAACCTACCAGAATTGCCCCTCTCGGGAAATCAAAAAGCAGGCCCGGCGCCACACCCGCCGGAAAAACCCCGTGCCTTCAAAAGGTTGGACCAAACCCCCGCTGTTCAAGCGGCCGGGTCCTTCCTTTCAGGAGGCCGCGCCGATCCCTCCAAGGAGGTAGGCCGCCCCTGTCCAAAAGGACAGGTTTCTGGATTGTTTCTAAAGGAACGATTACCGTCGATATCGGGGAAGCGAAACCGGCGCGCAAAAGAAACGCACGCCTTGGTCAAGAACCGTGCCTAGGGACACCGGATCACGCCTGCCGCAACGCGGCGCCAGGGAAGGAACGCAGGCCAAGCCAGCCGCAACGCGAAGGCCGGCTTCCAAGGCCGGTTTCTGCATACGCGCCCTTCAGGCGCTGTGCCGCCAGACCGGCAAACCCTTTGACGCCGACCATGTGCGGGGCCTTTTGCCATCCGCTGGAAAAAACGTTACGGGCGAGGCTTTTGCCCGGGCCGCCGAGGCGCTTGGATATCGGGCCGTTGCAAAGCGCGCGGCGCCGGCGCGGCTGCACCCGCCTTTCCTGCGTATCGGCGCGAAGGGCGCCGCAAAATCGCTGCTGCTCGCCCGGCACGGCAAAGACTTTCTTCTCTTCGATCTGGTGCGCGGGACGGAACGGCGCGAGCCTGTGCAAGCGCTGCGCAAGGCTGAAGACGTCCTGCTTTTAAGGCCAAGGCGCCGCGGCGCATTGCCGGATCGCGCGGGCGGGCTTCGCCCCTTTTTCGGCAAACGGTTTCGAGGCGTTTTTTTCGAAATCCTGCTCGCCTCTTTCATGATCAATCTTTTCGCGCTGGCGACGCCCCTGTTCGTCATGACCGTTTACAACAAGGTGATCGCGCACGCCGCGCTCGACACGCTGCACGTTCTCGTTCTCGGCATGGCGACGCTCTATGTTTTCGACATGGTGCTTCGCGGCATTCGCGGCTACGTCGTCAGCCATACGGGCGGCCGTATCGACGCCATCCTCGGCAGCGAAACGATGCGGCGTCTGCTCAACCTTCCCTACCGGGCCCTGGAAGCCGCGCCCGCCGGCGCGCTGAACGAACGCCTGCGTCAGATCGACACGCTTAGGGAGTTCTTCGCGGGCGCCGTGCCGGTTTTGCTGGTCGATCAATTGTTTGTCTTGCCCTTTCTCCTCGTTCTTTTCCTGTTAAGCCCATTGCTCGGCACCATCGCACTGATCGCCCTGCCGATGTTCGCGCTGGTTTCCTTCGCGTTGTATCGAATCCAGCGCGGATTTTACGCGGACCGCTTTCAAGCCCTTAGCGAACGCACGTCCACCTATCTTGAGACGCTGCAAAATGCGCTGACGGTAAAATCCCTTGGCCTTGAACCGGAAATCACCCGCCGCTGGGAAGCGCGCGTGGCGAAGGCCGCGGCCATCGGCTTTCAAGCCGGCAACCTCACGGCGATGGCGAACGCCGCCGCCGCTTTGCTGCAACAGGGGGTAAGCCTGGCGATCGTTTTTCTTGGCGCCAAACTCGTCATCGGCGGCGACCTCAGCATCGGCGCGCTGGTTGCGGCAAACCTTCTTGCCATGCGGGCCATTGCCCCGATGCGCCAAACCGTTCTTGCCTGGAACCAGTTGCAGGAAACCCGCCATGCCCTTCGGGAGTTGGAGGCGTTCTTCGAACCGGGCCCGCAGGAAGCGCCCGGCGCCGATGCCCCCTTTTCCCCCGCCGGTGCCATCCGGCTTGAGAATGTAAGTTTTCGTTATGCCCCCGATACAAGCCCCGTTCTGGACCGCGTCCAGCTGGAGGTCCCAAAGGAAAGCATCCTGGCCGTCGTCGGGCCGGCCGGGTCCGGGAAAAGCACCTTGGCAAAATTGCTGCTGGGACTCTATGCCCCCTCCGAAGGCCGCGTCCTGTTCGACGAAACGGACCTTGCCCATCTCCCGCCCGCGGCGCTGCACCGAAACGTGGCAAGCGTGCCTCAGGAAAACCAACTCTTTTCCGGAACGGTTCAGGAAAACCTTCTTTTCGGGCTTCGCGACGTGCCGGCGGAGCGCGCCATCGCGGCGGCAAAATTTGTCGGCGCCCATGCTTTTATTCAACGCCTCCCGAAAGGCTACGAGACGCCCATTGGCGAGGGCGGGCAAAATCTTTCCGCCGGGCAAAAACAAATGCTCTGCATCGCCCGCACCCTGGTCCGGAACCCGAAAATTCTTTTGCTCGACGAGGCGACGAACGCCATCGACCCGGCCGCCGAAGAAGCGCTGCTGCGCAAGCTTCGCCAAAAAGCGAAAGGGCACACGCTGTTGCTGCTGACGAACCGGCTGGCGCCCGCCTCGATCGCCGATCGCATCGCCCTGCTTGTCGACGGCCGGATCGAACGCGTCGGCACGCGCGCGGAAATGATCGATTTCGCCCGCGCGCGCCTGGCCGAGCTTGCGGAAAAGAGGGCGCCCGGATGAACAACCCCACCCGCAAAGCGCCCCGCTTTCCCCCCGCTTCCATGGCGGCCATGGAAGCCGAGCCCGCGCCGCTTGCCCGCCTGCTGCTGCTGACGATTGCGCTTTTTCTTGGGCTTGCCCTGGTCTGGGCAAGCCTTGGCACCGTCGAACAGGTGGCCAACGCTTCCGGCCATGTGCGGCCCTTTGGCCGGGTCAAAATCGTCAACCATCCGGAAGGCGGCCGCATCACCGCCATCCATGTCCGCGAGGGCGAGGCGGTCGAACGGGGCCAACCCCTGCTCGCCCTCGACGCCAGCGCGCTGAACGAAGAAATCGCCCATCTCACGGATCGATGGCAAAACCTCGCCGTTGAGATCGCGCGCCTCGAAGCAGAAGCCGCCGGCACGGCGCCCGCCTTCGATCCCGCCATCGCCGAGGCCCGCGCCGATCTTGTGCGGTTGCACACCCGCCTTTTCGATTCCCATTTGAACGCCCTTGAAAGCGAAAAAGAAATCGCCGAGCGCATCGTCGAGCAGCGCTACAGCGATGCCGAGGGGCTGACACGAAAAGTCGAGGAACACAAAGGCAGTCTCGCCATTCTGAAAAAGCAGGAGCGTTCCGTCGGCGCCCTGGCCGATAAAGGCTATTTCCCGGAACTGCGCTACCTTTCCATACAACGTCAGCGGGCCGAGGCGGAAGGGGCGCTGGCAAAAACCCAGGAAGAATTAATTGCCGCCTTCGCCGCCCTGGCCGAGGCAAGAGAGCGGCGAAAAACCCTCGACCGCAAATGGCAGGCGGACACCCTCGACCGGCTGGCCGCGGCGAAGAGAGAGCACGACCAGACTTTCGGTGCGCTGACCCAGTTGCAGACGCGGCGAAAAGCCCTGGTGATCGCCGCCCCGTCCGCCGGCATCGTCCAGAATTTGCAGATCACCAGCGTCGGCCAGGCGATCGGAAAGAACGAGCCCTTGATGAATCTCGTGCCGACGGCGGATCGTCTTATCGTCGAAGCGCGCGTTCAAAACCGCGACATCGGCTACGTCTCCGTCGGACAAAAGGCGCGGATAAAATTTCGCACCTATGATTTTCTTCGCTTCGGCAGCCTCGACGGCACCGTCGAACAGGTGGCGGCAAATGCCCTGAACCCACCGGGCGGGGGCGCGTCTTATTTTCCGGTCGTCATTCGTACGTCGCGCGACTATCTCGGCAGCCTGCCGGAAGAAAGGCCGGTGCAGCCGGGCATGGCGGTCGATGTCGATCTTCGGATCGGCGAGAAATCCGTTCTCTCCTACCTTACGGATCGGATTTTCCGGACCCGGGCGGGCGCGTTTCAGGAGCGATAACGACCAGCCCCCGTGCGACCATGTCCTCAAAGGCGGCGGCAACGTCGCGGGCAATTTCCTCCGCCGCCACTTCGGGAAAGGCCTCCGAATAGATGCGCAAAATGGCGTCGCGCGGCAGCGGCGTCTCCAGCAAACGCCAGATGCCGCTGGTAACGGCGTCCAGGTAATAAACGTCCTGGCCTTCGGGCTCGACCAGAAAAAGATCGGCCTCAACCGCCGTCGCGCTGACGGCGGGATTGCGCCAATAGCTTTTTTCATCTGCCGTCATGGCCCGCCTTTCCCAACAAAAATGCCCGCCAAACTATGAAACGCCGGCACAGGCGATGCAAGGCGGCAGATCCCTCTTGCCAGAACGCCGACAGGACTTCTTACTTGCGGGATGACGGAAATGGCAGTCCAGGTCGAAGGCCTCACAAAACGCTACGGCGCGATTCACGCCATCGATGGCCTTGCCTTCACCGTGCGGCGCGGCAGCACCATGGGCATCCTCGGCGGCAATGGCGCCGGCAAGACGACGACCCTGGCCATCTTGCTTGGCCTGCTGCTGCCCACCAGCGGGCGGGCCCTGGTGCTTGGCTGCGACATGCAAAAGCACCGCTACCGCGCGCTGCCGGACATGAACTTTTCCTCGCCTTACGTCGATTTGCCGCGGCGGCTGACGGCGGCGGAAAATTTGAAAGTCTATGCCCGCCTCTATGGCATTCCCAATGTGCGCGAGCGGATCGAGACCTTGGCCGGCGAGCTTGACCTGCACGCCTTTTTGCACCGGCCCATCGGCAGCCTTTCTTCCGGCCAGCGCACACGCGTCGCCCTGGCCAAGGCCATGCTGAACCGGCCGACGCTGCTGCTGCTTGACGAGCCGACCGCCTCTCTCGATCCGGCGACGGCCGATTGGGTGCGCGGCTATCTGGAACGTTACCGCGCGCAAACGGGCGCAACTATTTTGCTTGCGTCCCACAACATGGCCGAGGTGGAGCGGCTTTGCGACGACGTGATCGTGCTGCGCCAGGGCCGGGTCGTCGACCGGGGAAGCCCCGACACCCTGATCGAACGCCATGGGCGCGCCTCCCTCGAAGAAGTGTTCCTGGCGATCGCGCGCAACGAACGGGCGGAACGAACATGACGGACCGGTCAAACCCGTTTTTCTCGTGGACACGCGCGACCGCGTTGCTGCTTCGCTATCTCTACCTGCTTCGAGGCTCCTGGCCGCGCCTTCTTGAACTTGCCTATTGGCCGACGGTGCAGATGATCCTCTGGGGTTTGATCACCCAGTTTTTTCTTACCAACAGCGCCTGGCTGATGCAGGCGGGCGGCGTGTTGATCGCCGCAGTGCTTTTGTGGGACGTGCTGTTTCGAAGCCAGCTTGGCGTTTCGATTTCCTTTCTCGAGGAAATGTGGTCGCGCAATCTGGGCCAGCTTTTCGTTAGCCCGCTCCGGCCGTGGGAATTCGTTGCCTCGCTTTTGGCGACAAGCCTGCTTCGAACCCTGATTGGCGTCATCCCGGCGGCCTTTCTGGCAATCTTGCTGTACCGCTATTCCGTTTTCGATCTGGGGCTGCCTTTGCTTGCGTTCTTTACGAACCTGCTCGTCATGGGATGGGCCATCGGCCTTTTCGTCTCGGCCGTCATTTTGCGCTATGGCCTCGGCGCGGAAAGCCTGGCCTGGCTTGCCATCTTTGCGATCGCGCCCTTAAGCGGCATTTACTACCCCATCGACGTCCTGCCGAACTGGCTTCAACCCATTGCCTACGCGCTGCCCGCGTCCCACGTGTTCGAAGGCATGCGGGCCGTGATGTTCGAGCAAGTTTTCCGTTGGGACCATTTTGCCTGGGCGGCGGCGCTCAACCTTTGCTACCTCGGCGGCGGCATCGCCAGCCTGCTGTTTGCCTTTCGCATCGCCCGCATCCGCGGCCTGTTGCTGCAAATCGGCGAATAGCGCGCAAAACCCTTCGAACCCGCAAACATCTGGAGCAAAATTGGCGGTTGGCAAAAAACTGCCCTATAACGAAATCGGACGCACCCCGGGCCGGATGAGCAAGCTTTTGATGTTCCCCGCTTTTTATCTTTCGAGGCAGCCATGACCGGCTCCACCCGCTGGTGGTGGGTCCGCCACGCCCCGGCGCAATATCACGATGGGCGCGTTTACGGCAGTTCGATCGACGTCGACGTCGACACGGCGGACCCCGCCCCCTTTCGCGCGCTGGCGCAACATTTGCCGAAGGACGCCGTCTTGGTGCAATCGGCGCTCCGCCGTACCCAGCAAACGGCGGCGGCGATTTGCGCACAAGGGTTTCAACCTGCTCTTTCGCGCATCGCCGAAACCATGGGCGAGCTGAACTTCGGCGATTGGCAGGGCATGACCTATGCCGACCTTCACGAAATCAGCGGCGGCCATCCGGTTTGGTTCACCCCCCTCGACGTGGTGCCGCCAGGGGGCGAAAGCTTTCTCCAGATGCGCACGCGCGTCCTTTCCGCCATCGAAGCGCTAACGGAAGAATTCGCCGGGCGCGACATCGTCTCCGTCTCCCATGGCGGACCCATTCGGGCCGCCATCGGCCATGCGCTTGGCCTAACGCCGGAACGTTCCGTGCATTTCCGTGTCGACAACCTTTCCCTTACCCGGACCGACTATCGCCAAACGGCGGATGGCGAAAAAGGCACTTGGCACGTTGGCTGTGTAAACAAACAAACCGAGGAATTGGCGCAGCCCTAAGGCGGCGCCGGACAAAACTTCTTTCTTGCAAGCCGGAGGGCATTTCGATGCGAAAACAGATCCGTAGATTGGCCGCTTTTTTTCTTGTGGGCGCAATGCTTGCGGCAAACAGCCTGCCGGCGAAGGCCGGTTCCGAACAGCAAGAACTGATCGACAGCGCCAAATACACCATGGAGCGCATGCTGGAGGATAAGTTTTTCTCGCAAGTGCCGGCCTATCTGACCCGGGCGAAGGCCATTTTGATTGTGCCCTCGTTGTTCAAGGCCGGTTTCTTCTTCGGCGCCGAAGGCGGAAACGGCGTGCTGCTTGCCAAGGATGACGAGGGCGCGTGGAGCTACCCCGCCTTCTACACGATGGCCGCCGCCAGCTTCGGCTTGCAGTTCGGCGCCCAGGATTCGGAAGTGCTGCTGGTTATCCTGACCGATGGCGGCCTTGATTCCGTGCTGCGTTCAGAGGTCAAGCTCGGCGCCGATGCCAGCTTTGCCGTGGGGCCCGTCGGCGCCGGCATCGAAGGTGCCACGACGGCCAATCTCGGCGCGGACATCATCGCCTTCTCGCGGGCCGTCGGCCTCTTTGGCGGCGTCGCCGGCGAAGGCACGGTGATCTATGCCCGGGATTCGTGGAACCAGCTTTATTACGACCCGGAAGCAACGCCCCGAAAAATTGTCCAGGAAAACGCGGCCCAAAACAGCGGCGCGGATGCGCTTCGTGGTGTCCTCGCTGGGAAATAACGCCTCACGCGTCCCGGCCCTGATGCTCCAGGGCACCGGGTCGGACGTCGGAAAATCGCTTCTCGTGGCCGGGCTTTGCCGCGTCTTTGCCCGGCGCGGGCTGCGCGTTCAGCCCTTCAAGCCCCAGAACATGTCGAACAACGCCGCCGTGACCGTCGAAGGTGGCGAGATCGGCCGGGCCCAGGCCTTGCAGGCGCGGGCCGCCGGCGTCCCCCCCAGCGTGCACATGAACCCGGTTCTCCTAAAGCCCGAGACGGACACCGGCGCCCAGATCGTCGTGCAGGGGCAAATTGCCGGCCGCGCCGAGGCGCGCGCCTATCAAGGGAAGAAACCGGATCTGCTGCCAAGCGTGCTCGAAAGTTTCGCGGCCCTTTCTGAAGAGGCCGACCTTCTCCTGGTCGAAGGCGCGGGCAGCCCGGCCGAGGTAAATCTGCGCGCAGGCGACATCGCCAATATGGGATTTGCCGAGGCCGCCGATCTGCCGGTCGCGCTGGTTGGCGATATCGAACGCGGCGGGGTCATCGCCGCCATCGTCGGCACCAGAGAAGTCATCGCCCCTTCGGAGCGGGACCGCATTCGGGGCTTCATCGTCAACAAATTCCGCGGCGACGTGACGCTGTTCGAAGAGGGCGTCACAATTTTGGAAGCGCGCACCCACTGGCCCTGTTTCGGCATCGTGCCCTTTCTTTCGGAGGCGCGGTTGCTGCCGGCGGAGGACTCCCTTCCCCTTGCCGCCTACCGGGAAAGCGAAGGCCGCCCCATTCGCGTGCTCGTCCCGGTGCTTTCGCGGCTTGCCAATTTCGACGATTTCGATCCGCTGCTTGCCGAGCCGGACGTCAGCATCGAAATCGTACCGCCCGGCAAGCGGCTGCCCGAAGGCGCCGATCTGGTCATCCTTGGCGGCACAAAGGCAACCCTTGCCGATTTGCGTTTCTTGCGCGCCCAGGGCTGGGAGGAAGATTTGCACGCCCATCATGCCCATGGCGGGCGGATTCTGGGCATCTGCGGCGGTTATCAGATGTTGGGCCGGTGCGTACGCGACCCGGCCGGGATCGAGGGCGAACGCGGCGAGGCGCCGGGGCTTGGCTTTCTCGATTTTGAAACCGTGCTGGACCGGGAAAAGCGGCTCCACTCCATTGCCGGAACCGAAATCGCAAGCGGCGCGCCCGTGCAGGGCTATGAAATGCATGTCGGCGTTTCGAAAGGCCCGGCCCTGGCGCGGCCGCTTTTCAAGCTTGCGGGCCAGCCGGAAGGGGCCCGCTCCAAGGACGGGCGCATTCTTGGCACCTATCTCCACGGCCTTTTCGCTTCGGATGCTTACCGCCACGCGTTCCTCAACCGCATTCGGCCGCGCGAACCGAGCCGCGTGCATTTCGAACGGCGGGTCGATCAATTGCTGGGCCAGCTTGCCGATCGGCTGGAGGAGACCCTGGACGTCGAACGGCTTTACGCCATCGCATCGTCGCGGGGCAAGAAAAACTAAACCGCGTACAGGGCCGCCGTCGCGCCGAAAAGAAGAAAGGCGGCAACGGCAAAAAGGTAAAGGGCGCGGTGAAGGTCCTGAAAGCCCAGACGCGCCCGGCCGGTTCCGATCCAGGGGACCCCGTGCGCTTGGACCGTTTCTTCCCCGCCCTCGCCAGGCTCGCCATGGCCGGGGCCAAGCAGGGCAACGTCCAGGGCGCCGGCCGTCGCCGCCACCGGCCAGCCGGCGTTGCCGTCCGGATGCCGGCCCGCCGCGTTTATCAGCACGCGAAAACTTCGGATCGGGTTCGCCGTCGGCGTGAAAATCGCCGCGCCTACGAAAAAAATACCCGCCAGACGAACCGGCAGCAGGCCAAGCGCCGCGTCGAATTGCCGGGCCGCAAAACCAAAGGCCTGATGGCGCGGGTCCGTGCCGCCAAGATGCGTACAAAGCACGCGCGCCGCGCGGGAAAGCATCACGCCCGGAAGGCCTAAAAGCACAAACCAGAAAACGGGCGCCAGAACGTCCATGCCGAAACGCACGCTTACCCGTTCGATCCCCAGACGGGCATAGAGATGCGGATCGCCCTTGGGCCCGCCGGCCAGAAAGGGAAAGGCGGCCGGCGAAACGCGGCCGGCTTTGAGGGCCTTCGCAAGCGCCCGGCCCTCATCGAAAACCGGCCGCAAGGGAATGAGCAGAGCCAGCAGAAAAATCTCGCCATACCGCCCAAAGGGCGCATCGCTGGCAAAATCGAGCAGCACCATGCCGACGCCGAAGGCGAGGGCGGCCAGCATCAAAACGACAAGGGCGCCGCGAATGGTGCGGTTCCGCGCGCTGCGTTTCTCGCGGTTGAGGCGCCGGTCGAACCCGTCTGTCAGCCGCCCGAAAAGCACCTCCGGATGCCAGGGCCGGAGGACGGGAAGCGAAAGCCCGCCGAAAAGCGCGTTGACGGCCAGGGCAATCAGAAGGAAAAACAGGGAGTCGGAGCCCCCGCCGGGCAAGGAAATCGGCATGGAGCGCAGCATGGGCCGAAGCGCACCGGGGCGTCAATGCCGGACCCAAAGCCCCGGCCGGAGAGCGTGGAAACAGATGAACGAACCCTTCGCCGTTCTTCTTTGCGGCCATGGCAGCCGCGAGGCGGAAACCCTTCGGGAAGTCGACGTGCTCGTGAACGTTTTGCGCGACCGCCTTTCCGGCATGCGCATCGGCCACGGCTTTCTCGAATTTGCCGAGCCGACCATCGCCCAGGGCCTGACCCAATTGCACCAGGAAGGCGCACGCGAAATTCTCGTCCTGCCGCTCACCCTGTTCGAAGGCAAGCACGCACAAGACGACATCCCAGCACTGCTTCGCGATTTCGGCGCGGCCCATCCGGGGCTTCGCCTGCGTTACGGCCAGGGCTTCGACGCCGAGGAAACCTTCTTCGCCATCGCGGCGGACCGCGTCCGGGCGGCGGCGGCGGCAAACCCGGCGGCAGGCCCGGAAAGCACGTTTCTTTTGCTCGTTGCCCGCGGCACGAACAAAGCCGGCGCGCAAGACGCCATGGAGAAAATGGCGCGCCGCCTGCAAAAAACCTTCGGCTTCGCCGACGCCCTGGCCGCCTTCAGCGGGTTGGCCGCGCCTTCTTTGGCGGAAGGCTTGGCGCACGCCGCGCGGTCCGGCACCGCGCAAGTGTTGGTCGTTCCCTATTTTCTGTTTACCGGCAGGCTGTTGCAGGAAGTGCACGCAAAGGTCCAAACCGCCGCGCGGGCAAGCGCCACGCGCTACTATGTCGCCGAGCATCTTTTCGGCCATCCCCTTCTCGAAGCCGCCCTGATCGCCCGCATTCGGGAAAACGCCGGGGACGGCGGCGCCTAATTCCGGCCGCCGCCGCCAGCGGTCGTTCCGCAACGTCTCTTCCGGTTGATCCCTACGCCCACCAATTTACGGAACGGGCTTCTCGGCGTTTGCGCGGCAGAGTACTCTTGCGCCATGAACGACGTTTCCTTGACCTTTCCCCCGTTCCAGGCGGGCTCGGTATGGCTGGTGGGCGCCGGGCCGGGAGACCCCGGCCTTTTGACCCTGCTGGCAAGCCACGCGCTTCGATCTGCCGATGTCGTCATCTACGACGCGTTGGTGGATCGGCGCATCTTGAAGCTCATCAACCCGAAGGCGGCGCTCGAAGCCGCCGGCAAGCGGGGCGGACGCCCATCGGCGAAGCAGCCGGATATTTCAAAAAGCCTGATTGCCAGGGCGCGGGAGGGAAAACGCGTCCTGCGCCTGAAGGGCGGCGATCCCTTCGTCTTTGGGCGCGGCGGCGAAGAAGCCCTGGCCCTGGCCCAAGCGGGCATCCCCTTCCGCCTGGTGCCGGGCGTGACGGCGGCCATCGGCGGCCTCGCCTATGCCGGCGTGCCGGCCACCCATCGCGGCACGAATTCCGCCGTGACGTTTCTCACCGGCCACGCCGATGACGGCGGGCTGCCCGACGACGTCGATTGGGAAGGGCTGGTAAAAGGCTCCCCCTTGCTGGTCGTCTATATGCCGATCGGCAATCTCGAGCGCCTCTCCCAACGCCTGATCGAGGCCGGCCGGCCGGCGGACGAGCCCGCCCTGTTGATCAGCAAGGCAACGACCCCGGACCAAAACGTCGTCGCAACGACCTTGGCCCAATGCGTTGCCGACGTGGCAAAAAGCGGCGTCGTGCCGCCCGCGCTTTTCGTGGTGGGAACCGGCGTCGCCTTGCACGAACAGCTGGATTGGTACCGCGCCTGGCTTTCCGGCAACGAAAAAGGAGGAAGCACGTGAACAAACCCCCCGCACGCCTTTGGCTGCCCCTGGCCTTTCTCGCCGCCATTGCCCTTGGCTTTCTTCTGCTGCAGATGCTGCCCCCGGCCGAGCCGGAACGGACCGGGGGAGAGGCACAAATCGGCGGCGCCTTCGAACTCATCGACACGACCGGCACGCAGCGCAAAGCCAGCGACTTTCGCGGCCAATATATGCTTCTTTTCTTTGGCTACACCTTCTGCCCGGACGTCTGCCCGGTCACGCTGCAAACGGTCAGCCGCGCGATGGAAAAACTGGGCGCCAAGGGAAAAAAGGTCACGCCGATTTTCATTACCCTGGACCCGGAACGCGACAGCGTCGAAATCATGCGCGCCTATATCGGCAATTTCCATCCCCGCTTCGTGGGCCTGACCGGAACGCCGGAGCAGATTGCAAAGGCCGCAAAGGCCTATCACGTCTATTACGCGAAAGCGGGCGAAGGCGAGGACTACCTCGTCGATCACAGTTCCATTCTTTTTTTCATGGGCCCGGACGGCAAATTTCAAACCCATTTCAGCCATGGGGCAACGGCCGAGAAAATCGCCGGGGAAATTTCGCGCCGGATCGATTAAGGCCTTCGAAAAAAACGCCTTAAACGTCCAGATTGACGACCTTGAGGGCGTTTTCTTGAATGAAGTTGCGCCTGGGTTCGACGACGTCGCCCATTAGGGTCGAGAAAATTTTCCCCGCCTCTTCCACGTGGTTCACCTTGACGCGAAGCAAGGTGCGCACGTTCGGGTCCAGGGTGGTGTCCCAAAGCTGTTCCGGGTTCATCTCGCCAAGGCCTTTGTAGCGTTGAATGGCGAGCCCCTTGCGTCCCGCCTCGGCCGTCGCCTCGACCAGGGCGACGGGCCCGGGGATGACCCGGTTGTCGTCTTTCCGGGAAAGCGTGGCATGGC
>Ga0209273_10000297_pt1 | contig 74099 bp, 64 predicted proteins | sample tdAd471_FD_187126 | JGI IMG/M metagenome (GOLD analysis project Ga0209273, IMG submission 187126) | Marine sediment microbial communities from the Atlantic coast under amendment with organic carbon and nitrate - tdAd47.1 (SPAdes)... | ecosystem: Environmental > Aquatic > Marine > Coastal >...
CTGCTCGAAGCGTGACATCCGCGCGGCGATTTTGATGGTACTCATGCGTGCTGTTTCCTCTCCCACGTGCCCGATTGCTTTACGACGTTCCGAGGAGTGCATCAACACCCCTGTTGCTCCAACACCGCCATCGCGAGCTAGATTTTTGCGAATGTAATTTTTCGATATGCAGCGAAGATAAACTCGCGCAAAGTGCGGCTGAAACCACCGTTCAGAAGGTGACGCCATGACCGCGCCGATGATTTCGATTTCCCGCCGTCTCCGCTCTACACCGTTCAGCCGCCGCGTCGACGCCGCCGGGGTGAAGGGCTATACCGTTTACAATCACATGCTGCTGCCGACGCTGTTCGACAGTATCGAGGCCGATTACCACCACCTGAAACGGCACGTACAGGTCTGGGATGTGGCATGCGAACGCCAGATCGAAATCCGCGGCCCCGATGCGGCGCGGCTGATGCAAATGCTGACGCCCCGCGATCTGCGCGGCATGACGCCGGGACAGTGTTATTACGTGCCCATCGTCGACGAGACCGGCGGTATGATGAACGATCCGGTGGCGCTGAAATTTTCCGACGAGCGGTTTTATATCTCGATTGCCGACAGCGACCTGTTGTTCTGGGCCAAGGGTCTGGCGTACGGGTTCCGGCTCGACGTCGACGTCAACGAACCCGACGTCTCGCCGCTTGCCATACAAGGCCCCAAGGCGGAAGAACTGATGGCCCGTGTCTTCGGCGATCAGGTCCGCGACATAAAATTCTTCCGCTTTTCCATGATCAGCGTCGACGGCGTCGACATGGCGATTGCACGGTCCGGATATTCCAAGCAGGGCGGCTTCGAGATTTATGTCGACGGCACGGAACACGGCGAAGCAATCTGGGACAGCCTTATGGCGGCGGGCGAGGACCTTGAGGTGCGCGCCGGATGCCCCAACCTGATCGAACGGATCGAGGCACGGCTGCTGTCTTACGGCAACGACATGACCCGCGAGAACACGCCGCACGAATGCGGCCTCGGCAAATTCTGCGACACCTTTACCGCCATCGGCTGTGTTGGTCGTGATGCATTGCTGCGCGTTGCACAGGAGGGTCCCATCCGCCAGATGCGAAGCTATGCCATTGACGGCGACGCAGTGCCGCCATGCATGGATATCTGGCCGGTCTTTGCCAACGGCGAACGGGTCGGGCGTGTGACGTCGGCAGTCTGGTCGCCGGATTTCCAGACCAACGTCGCCATTGGCATGATCCGCATGACGCACTGGAAAGACGGCACCCGCGTCGAGGTCGAGACGCCCGACGGCATGCGCACGGCGACGGTCAAGGAACAGTCGTTTATCTGAAGCCCCCTCACCTAACCTCTCCCCCTGAAAGGGGGAGAGGGATAAGAAAAGCTGTGCATCGGTCCGAGAGTCCTTCTCCCCTACGCAGTGGGGGAGAGGACAGGAGAGGGGGCTATTGCCGGCCGGCGGCCTTGTTGATCTCGTCGTGAGTCATGCGGACCTTCGCCGGCCAGGTCGATTTGATGTATGACAGCGCCGCCAGGATTTCGCGGTCCGTCAGCACGCCTTCGAAGGCCGGCATATCGCTTTCATAATTCGGCCCGGCGACGAATTGCGGGCCGTGCTTGGTCAGCTTGAACAGCGCCGCATCGGCATGGTGCCAGGTATGGCCGGTTTCGTCGTGCGGCGGCGCCGGCAGACGGCCGTTGGCGTTGCGTTCACGCCAGTTGTTCTGCCCTTCGAGACCGATGCCGTGGCAACTCGCGCAATGCGCGTCATAGACGGCCTTGCCCTCGGCAACGAACTGCACGTCATCGGGGTGCAGCGTCATGTCCACGGCGTCGATCTTCGGCGCATACAGCTTGTAGACCAGCAGCGTGCCGAGCAGAATCGCCGCCGCAATCAGCGGGATCGGTGTGCGGCCGGAAAACGCCATGACCCCCTCCCCTCAGCGCACGAAGTTGTCGACGTAGTCCGCACCAAGGCCGACGTCGATGAAGTGCTTGCGACACGCTTCCAGGCGGTCGAACACATCGGTCGAGCCGGTGATCTTGCCGTTCTCGTCGCAATACAATAGCGCGCCGGTGTTGTGGAAAAGCGTGATCATCTCGTCACAATTCTCGTCGACGACAAGCGTATGGATCTCGCCCGGCGGCTCGTACAGGTAAGACCCCGGCCCGGCGACCCAATCCTTTTCCAGATAGCGCCACGAGCCTTTGATGACGAAGCCGTGCACGGGTGCGGGGTGGCGGTGGCGCGACAGGAACCCGCCGCCGACGACCTTGGTCAGATGCACCCAATAGCCCTGCGAGACATTGAGGCACAGCGGGCGCGACCAGCGGCCCGGCGCCAGCGGCACCCACAACCGTTCGTCGTCGTTCGCGAAGGCGTCCTGAATAAAAATCTCGGCGATCCCATCGGTCACGTTGGGGCCGGTATAGGGATCGGGAATTTGCGGTTTGCCCGTCATGTCTCTGGCGTCGTCCATCTCTCAGCCCCCGTTCTTCTTGAATGCGTCGTAGCGCGCCATGGTTTCGTCGTTCGGCGGATACAAACCCGGCAGCGGATAGCCTTCCTCGACCTGCGTCACGATCCAGGCTTCGAGATGGTCCTGCGCCACGGCGGCCTCGGCGACGTCCTCGACCATCGCCTTCGGGATCACCACCGCGCCGTCCGCATCGGCGACGATGATATCGTCCGGAAAGATCGTTGTGCCGCCGCAGCCGATGGGTTCCTGCCAGCCGACGAAAACCATTTTATGCACCGCCGCCGGGGCCGCCGTGCCGTTGCACCAGATCGGCAACCCGACCGCCTTGACGCCGGCCGCATCGCGCATCATGCCGTCCGTGACCATGGCGACGACACCGCGCTTTTTCATCCGCGCGGCAAGGATATCACCCATCACGCCCGCCGCGTCCTCGCCCCGGGAATCGATCACGCAGATACATCCCTCGGGCATCTCCTCGATCGCGGCGCGGGTCGACGTCGGGGACGACCACGCGGCAGGCGACGACAGGTCTTCGCGGGCCGGGGCATAGCGCATGGTGAAGGCCGGACCGACGACGCGCTTGTCGGTGAAGCAATACGGCATCGTGCCCTTGATCCAGGTCGTGGCGATGCCTTTCTTGAACATCACGGTGGTCAGCGTCGCCACGGCGACGTTTTCCAGCTTTTGGCGCAACTCGGCGTCCATGAACAATTCTCCCATATCGCCGGTGCGGGTTGTTTGACCGGCCTCAAGTCCCAACGTATGAAACCAAGATAAGCAACGCGCGCCGAAATTACGAGAGAGCGAGAGAAAATGTCGAACACCCAGGTCCTGTTCAAAAGCCAGCCCGACGGCATGCCGACGCCGGATAACTTCGAGATCGTCGAAGCGCCGATGCCGACCGTCGCCGACGGCCAGTTTTTGCTGAAGAACCTGTATCTCTCGCTCGATCCTTATCAACGCATGCTGATGGGCGGTGGCTGGACCTATGCGCCGCGCTTTTTGCAGCCGGGCGATCTGATGATCGGGCGCGTGCTGGGCGAGATCGTCGAAAGCAGGAACCCGGACTTCCCGGTCGGCACGCATGTCGTCGGCAGGCTCGGCTGGCAGACCTTCGTGGTATCCGACGGCACGGACCTGGATTTCGTCGTCGAACCCAGGGACGGCGTGCCGTTGAGCGCGTATCTCGGCGCCTGCGGCTCGACCGGCACCACGGCGTGGGTCGGCCTCAAGATCACCGGCCAGCCGAAGCCGGGCGAAACCGTTCTGGTCTCGGCCGCCGCCGGCTCGGTCGGCAGCGTCGTCGGTCAGTTGGCCAAGGCATGGGGCTGCAAGGCCGTCGGCATCGCCGGCGGACCGGACAAATGCAAACTGGTCGAGGACACCTTCGGCTTCGATGCCTGCGTCGATTACAAGGCACCGAACCTTGAAGGCCAAATCCGCGCTGCCGCGCCCGACGGCGTCGATATCTATTTCGACAATGTCGGCGGCCAGGTGCTCGAAGCATCGCTCGCCAACATGAACAAGTTCGGGCGCATCCCGGTGTGCGGCGTGCTGTCGGCGTACAACGAGCAGGGCGAACATTACGGCGTCAAGAACCTGCACCTGTTCTTCGACAAGTCGCTCAAGATGGAAGGCTTCGTGCTGAATGCGCACAAGGAAGTCTGGCCCGACGCGCGCAACGAGATCGCCGATCTGATCGCCGCGGGCAAGCTTGTGTCGCTGGAAACCATTGCGGACGGGATCGAAACTGCCCCGAGCGCCTTCATCGGCATGCTGGAGGGCAAGAATACCGGCAAGCAGTTGGTGAAACTGGCGTAACGCATTGCTGACCTTCATCACCGCCGTCTTTTTTCTGATCATCACGCCCGGACCGGGGGTGCTGACCGTCGCCGGCAACGCGGCGGCGTACGGCTTCCGCCACGGCATACCCTATGCGCTGGGCGTCGTCAGCGGCTCTCTGGTGGTCATGGGTCTGGTCGCCAGCGGGCTGGCGGCGCTGGTCTTTTCCATGCCGTACGTGCGCGAAGTGCTGCTGACGGCATCGCTCGGCTATCTGCTGTATCTGGGGTGGCGGATTGCGTCGTCGGGCAGCGGCGTCGCGATCATTGAAACCGATAAGCCCTTGCGGTTCGCGAACGGCTTCACATTGTCGCTGATCAATCCCAAGGGCTATGCGGTGTTCACCACCATCGTCGGCGGCTTCAATTTCTATCCCGATGACGCGCTGATCGAAATCGCCATGAAGTTCGTGATCTTTACTTCGATGTCAGTGCCGATCCACCTTTTGTGGAACGGCATGGGCGCGAGCCTCAAGAAACTACCCCTGGGACCCCGAGGCCACCGCATCGTCAACATCGCCATGGCGGTGTCGATGCTCGCTGTCGTCGGCCTGGCGGTCTATTTCGAGAGTGTGCGGTAGGAAGCCCCCTCACCTGTCCTCTCCCCCACAAGTGGTGGAGAGGGACTCACGCATCAACACACAGCTCCGCTCTTATCCCTCTCCCCCTTTAAGGGGGAGAGGTTAGGTGAGGGGGTGCTGATCACATCAGGTTGCGGTATTCCTTGGGCAGCGACACGACCAGCCCGTCGAGATCGGCGGTCATGCGGATCTGACAGCCGAGCCGCGAGGTTTTCTTGAGACCGAACGTCAGGTCGAGCATGTCTTCCTCTTCCTCGACCGCGGGCTCCAACTTGTCGAACCATGCCGCATCGACGATGACGTGACAGGTCGAGCACGCCATGGAGCCTTCGCACGCCCCTTCGATGTCGATCATGTTGCGGTGCGCGACTTCCAGCACCGAGAGGCCTTCCGGCGCCTCGCACACTTTCTCTGTGCCGTCCGGCAGGACGAAGGTCATTTTATACATGCTCATGGACGTTCTAGACCGAGAAGCTCTCGCCACAACCGCAGCGGCTTTTTTCGTTCGGGTTGTTGAAGGTGAAGCCCGAGCGCAGTGCGCCTTCTTCGTAATCCATCTCGGCGCCGACCAGGAACATGGTGGCCATGGGATCAATGAAGATACGTGCGCCGTCGTGGTCGACTTCTTCCTCGAACGGGCGTTTTTCGTCTGCATATTCAAAGACATAGGAAAGTCCGGAGCAGCCCTTGGTGGAGACGCTGACGCGCAGCCCGGCGACCGGTGTGTCGCTTTTGCTCATCAGCGCGCGCACATGCTCGGCGGCGGCGTCGGTGAGGCTGATCAACTGCGGTTTGCTCTGCTCGGTCATCTTTGATGCTCCAAAATTCTTCTACTTAGGTAATGCGATCCGCGTTTCGGATCAACCCTGCCCTATCCTTCGAGACGCTCGTTTCACTCGCGCCTCAGGATGAGGGTTCTTTATCTGTCCTCATGCTGAGGAGCGCCGGACCCTGTCCGGGGCGTCTCGAAGCATGAGGGGGCCGTCAAAACCCCATACCAAGCGCAAGCTTGGCGTCCTCGGACATACGTTCGGGCGTCCATTGCGGTTCCCAGACCAGCGTCACCTCAATCTCGCCGGCCCCGTCCACCAGTTCGACGGCGCGCGCCACCATCCCCGGCATCTCGCCCGCCACGGGACAGCCCGGCGCGGTCAGGGTCATATCGATCTTGACCTCGCCCTTGTCGGAAATTTCGAGGCCGTAAATCAGCCCAAGGTCATAGATATTCACCGGAATTTCCGGGTCATACACGGTCTGCAACGCGGCAACGATGGCTTCCTCGGACGCCGGAGTGACACCGTCTTCGAGCGGCTGGCCACCGGTTGCCTTGAATTCCTCGTTCGGATCGACGGGCGAATAGTCGAAACCCGGAATGCCGCTGGGGCCGCCCGGGGTCATGCCGTGCATCGACGGTGGCGGCACGAACGTATCTCGCTCGACCTGCTCGCGGGTGACGAGGGAATCGCGGACCTTTTGCTCGGCGGCGGAAATTTCGTCCGCCGACTTTGCCTCGTTGTCCGACGCGTTGTCATCGTTGCCCACGCTGGCCACCTCTTCCGTCTTTTTCTTTTTGAACATTCCGAACATCACGCAAACATCTCTTTCACAAGCAGCAATGAGTCATAAAGCGCATCGATTTCTTCGCGGGTGTTGTAAAGCCCGAACGAAGCCCGCGCCGTACCGGGAATCCCGAAGCGGTCCATCAGCGGCTGCGCGCAATGGTGCCCGACGCGAACCGCGACACCGGCCCGGTCGATGATGGTGCCGATATCGGAAATATGCACATCGTCCATGACGAACGACACGATGGAGGCCTTTTCGTCCGCAGTGCCGACGATCTTCAGCCCCTCGATACTCGACAGCCGCTCGGTGGCATAGTGCAGCAGCCCCATTTCATGGGCGTGGATGTTATCGAGGCCGATGCTTTCGACATAATCCACGGCAGCGCCGAAACCGATCGCCTCGACGATGGCCGGCGTGCCCGCCTCGAAGCGGTGCGGTGTGTCCTGAAACGTGGTTTCCTCGAAGGTGACACGGTCGATCATATCGCCGCCGCCCTGATACGGCGGCATCGAGTTCAACAGCTCCTTCGGTGCCCACAAAATGCCGGACCCGGTCGGCCCGTACAGCTTGTGGCTTGAAAACACGAAGAAATCCGCGCCCAGCGTCTGCACGTCGATTTTCGTATGCGGCACCGACTGGCAGCCGTCGAGCAGAACCTTGGCGCCGACCTCGTGGGCCTTGCGGATGATCTCTTCGACCGGCAGCACGGTGCCAAGCACGTTGGAGATATGCGCCACCGCGACGATCCTGGTCTTGTCCGACAGCAGTTCCTCGAACTGATCCATACGGAAATTGCCGGCGTCGTCGCAATAGACAACCTTGAGGACAATGCCCTTTTCGGCGCGCAGCAACTGCCACGGTACGATATTGGCGTGGTGCTCCATGACCGTGACGATGACCTCGTCCCCGGCGTTCAGGTACTTGCGGCCATAGCTGGCGGCGACGAGATTGATGGCCTCGGTCCCACCCTTGGTGAAGACAACCTCGTGGTGGTCCGGCGCGTTCAGAAACCGGGCGATCTTTTCGCGTGATTCTTCATACGCCACGGTCGATAGCTGGCTCATGCGGTGATTACCGCGGTGTACGTTGGAGTAAAAGTGCTCCATGCAACCCGTCATCGCCTCGATCACCTGGCGCGGCTTCTGCGCACTGGCACCGTTGTCCAGGTACACCAGCGGCTTGTCGTAGACCTTTTCGTTCAGGATCGGAAAATCCTCACGAATGCGCTCCACGTCATAGGCACGCATGGAATTGTCGCCCGCGCCCGCTTTTGCGGCGAGTTCGTTCATCACGCGGTTTCCTTCCATTCACCGGCCAGGAAGCAATGCGCCGGCAGCCAGTGCACGACCCGGTCCAGCAGGGCCTCGCGGACATGCGCGTCGGTGATTTCCTCCAGCGCATCGCCGAGGAACGACTGCACCAGCATGTTCCGCGCCAGCGCTTCGGGAATGCCGCGAGAGCGCAGATAGAACAGCGCCGTGGTGTCGAGCTCGCCGCTGGTCGCGCCGTGCGCGCACTGCACGTCGTCGGCATAGATTTCCAGTTCCGGCTTCATGTCGATTTCGGCGCCGTTCGACAGCAAGAGCGTCTTGTTGAGCATGCGCCCATCGGCTTTCTGTGCGTCCCGGGCAACGTGGATTTTGCCCTGGAACACGGCCCGGGCCTCGTCATCGAGCACGCCCTTGAATACCTGCTTGCAGGTGGTGTGCGGCACCGCCATGTCGATGTACGACGTGTTATCGCAATGTTCGTTGCCGCGCATCATGTAGGCACCGTGATAGCCGCAGTGCGCGCCTTCACCGGCAAGCGTGATCCGCGCATCGGTGCGCGACAGCAACCCGCCGACGGAAAGCCCGAAGCTTTCATACGTCGCATCCCGGCCGACGCGGGCATGCACGGTCGCGACATGGGTCGCGTAAATGTTTTCTGCCTGCACCTTGTAGTGCTTGAAGATCGCGCCGTCGGCGACATCGATTTCCGTCGCCGCATTGGCGAAGTACGCGCCGACACCGCGCCCGACGTGGTGCTTGACCAGCGTCGCCTGGGCGTTCGGCTCGATCACGATCAGATTGCGCGGGAAATAGGCGACCGCCGTGTCCGTCAGCCCGCCGACATAGACGACCTCGACCGGCTTGCTCAGCTGCACGCCCTTGGCGACATGCAAAACGAAGCCGCTGTCCATCATCGCGTCGTTGAGCGCCAACATGGCCTGGTCCGCGTCGTCGGCAATGCTGCCCAGGTGCGCTTCCGCCCACGCCGGATCGTCGGCAAGGATATCGCCGATGGGGCCGAAACGGACCCCATCCGGTAAGTCCGAGAAATCGCTCAGATCGACGCGCAGCTTGCCGTTGATGAAAACGATGCGCGCCGCGACATCACCGATACTCGGCAGATCGGCGACGTCTGTCGCATCGGCATCATCGCCGATCGGCGTGTAGCAGGTATCGTCGAGCGGGCGCAGCCGGGTGTATTTCCAGCTTTCCAGTTTCGGCGTCGGCAGCCCAAGCGCGGCGAAACGCTCGGCACCCGCCTCGCGCCGGGCCTTGAGCCAGGAAAGCCCCTCGCCCGGCAGCGTGCGGCTGCCGCCGAGACCGCCTTCGAGAAACGAAACAGCCGACATCAGGCAGCCTCCCCGACGAAGTCGGCGTAGCCTTTTTCTTCCAGTTCCAGCGCCAGTTCCTTGCCGCCGGTTTTCTGAATCTGCCCTCTGGCAAGCACGTGCACCTTGTCCGGCACGATGTAATCCAACAGCCGCTGGTAGTGCGTGATGACCAGACTTGAGCGTTCCGGCGAACGCAGCGCGTTGACGCCGTCGGCAACGATCTTCAACGCATCGATGTCGAGGCCGCTGTCCGTTTCGTCGAGGATCGACAGCTTCGGCTCCAGCACCGCCATCTGCAGCACTTCGTTACGCTTTTTCTCGCCACCCGAGAAACCGACATTGACGGCGCGTTTCAGCATCTCGTCGGACATGTTCAGTTCCTTGGTCTTGGCGCGCAGCATCTTGATGAACTGAATCTTGTCCAGCTCGTCCTCGCCCCGGTAACGACGGACCGCATTGATCGCTTCGTTGAGAAACGTCGAGTTCGGCACACCGGGAATTTCAACCGGATACTGGAACGCAAGGAAGATGCCCTTGGCGGCGCGCTCTTCGGGTTCGAGACCCGTCAGGTCCTCACCTTCATAAATGATCCGCCCACCCGTGACCTCGTAACCCTCGCGGCCCGCCAGCACGTACGACAGCGTCGACTTGCCGGACCCGTTCGGCCCCATGATCGCGTGCACCTCGCCCGGCATGACGGTCAGGTTAAGCCCCTTGAGGATTTCCTTGCCGTCGACGGTGGCGTGCAGGTCTTTGATTTCCAACATTCGTAATCGTCCTTCTACGTTCTCTTTTTCGCGTCATCCTGAACTTGATTCAGGATCCATGGTCTGTTGCGCTTATGGGCCCTGAATCAAGTTCAGGGCGACGGGTTAAAACTTTTTCTAGCCAACACTTCCCTCTAGCGAAATGCCGACAAGCTTTTGCGCCTCGACGGCGAACTCCATCGGCAACTGCTGCATCACTTCGCGGCAGAAGCCGTTGACCACCAGCGCAACGGCGGCCTCTGCCGGGATGCCGCGCTGACGCAGATAGAAAAGCTGATCTTCGGAAATCGTCGACGTCGTCGCTTCGTGCTCGACGATGGCGGCTTTGTTCTTGCTCTCGATGTACGGCACGGTGTGCGCGCCGCAGGTATCGCCGATCAGCAAAGAGTCGCACTGGGTATAATTGCGCGCGCCCTCGGCCTTTGGCGAGATTTTGACGAGCCCGCGATAGGTCTGGTCCGACTTTCCCGCCGAGATGCCCTTGGAAATGATTTTCGACGTGGTGTTCTTGCCGAGATGGATCATCTTGGTACCGGTGTCGGCCTGCTGCGCATTGTTGGTGATGGCGATGGAATAGAACTCACCGACCGAATTGTCGCCCTGCAGGATGCAGCTCGGATACTTCCACGTGATCGCTGAGCCGGTTTCGACCTGGGTCCAGGAAATCTTCGAGTTCGTACCGCGGCACGCGCCACGCTTGGTGACGAAGTTGTAAATCCCGCCCTTGCCGTCTTCGTCGCCCGGGTACCAGTTCTGCACCGTCGAATATTTGATTTCTGCATCGTCCAGCGCCACCAGTTCGACGACGGCGGCATGCAGTTGGTTTTCGTCACGCATCGGCGCCGTGCAGCCTTCGAGGTAGCTGACGTACGAGCCCTTGTCGGCGACGATCAACGTGCGTTCGAACTGGCCGGTGTTCATTTCGTTGATGCGGAAATACGTCGACAGCTCCATCGGGCATTTCACGCCCGGCGGAATATAGACGAACGAGCCGTCGGTGAAGACCGCCGAATTCAGACACGCGTGCTTGTTATCGGCGACCGGCACCACGGTGCCCAGGTACTTGCGCACCAGATCGGGGCAGCGTTCCAGTGCCTCGGAAATCGGGCAGAAGATAACGCCGACTTCTTCCAGCTTCTTCTTGAACGTGGTGGCGACGGAAACACTGTCGAACACGTAGTCCATGGCGACATTGGCAACGCCGGCCAGCACTTCCTGCTCGCGGATCGGAATACCGAGCTTTTCGTACGTCGCCAGCAATTCCGGATCGACCTCGTCCAGGCTTTTCGGCTTGTCGTCGTCGCTCTTGGGCGCGGAATAATAGTGATACTGCTGATAATCGATCGGCGGGAACTGCACCTTCGACCATTGCGGCTCGGGCATTTCCAGCCAACGGCGGTATGCCTTCAGACGCCAATCGAGCAACCATTCCGGCTCGTTCTTCTTGGCCGAGATAAAGCGCACGATGTCTTCGTTCAGCCCCATCGGCGCCTTGTCGGCGGCAATATCGGTGACAAAGCCGTACTTGTACTTCTCGCCCGATATCGAGTGAACCTGATCGACTGTTTCGGCAGTTGCTGACATTTCTGTTCCTCTAAAACCCTGTAATTCTCACGCCACGGACGCGGCGGACGTGCCGCCCCGCAGCATCGCAACCGCATCGGCGATTGCTTCGATTGCCGTTTCGACCTCGTCCGGCGTCGTCATGCGCCCGACACACAGGCGCACCGACGCGTGCGCGTCCTCGTCGCTCAAGCCGATGGCGCGCAGCACGTAGCTCGGCTCGACCGCCGCCGACGTGCACGCAGAACCGCTGGAAAGCGCGATGCTGTCCTTGAGCGCGTCCATCAGTGCCTCGGAGGAGATACCCTTGAAGCCGATATTCAGATTGCCGGCAACACGGTGTTCCATGCTGCCGTTGACATAGAGATCGGGGGTGCGCTGTTGCAACCCCTTGAGCAGCCGGTCGCGCAGATCGCCGATACGTGTCGCTTCAATGTCACGCTCCGACGTCACGATCTGCGCCGCGGCGCCAAACCCGACGACCAGCGGTGCCGGCAGCGTGCCCGAGCGCAACGTGCGTTCCTGACCGCCGCCGTCGAACAGCGGCTCAAGGCGCACCCGCGGCTTGCGGCGCACGTAAAGCGCACCGATCCCCATGGGGCCGTACATTTTGTGTCCGCTGAGGCTCAGCAGATCGATGTTCATCGCGGCGACGTCAATGCCGGTCTTGCCCGCCGCCTGCGCGGCGTCGGTGTGCAGATAGACGCCCGCTTCGCGGCAGACCGCGCCGATCTCGGCTATCGGCTGAATGACGCCGATCTCGTTGTTGACCTGCATGACACTGACCAGCGCGGTGTCGTCGCGGATCGCATCCTTGACCGCCGCCGGGTCGATAAGGCCGTCTGCGCCGACCGCAAGCCAGGTGATGTCGTAGCCCAGCTTCTGGGCGTACTTCGCCGATTCCAGCACGCACTTGTGCTCGGTGACCGGCACGATCATGTGACCCTTGCGGCCCTCGAAGAACCGAGCCACGCCCTTGATCGCCATGTTGTTGCTTTCCGTCGCGCCGGAGGTGAAGACCACTTCGCGCGGATCGGCGTTGATCATGGTTGCGACCAGACGGCGGGCGTCCTCGACCGCATCGCGCGCTTCCCAGCCATAGCTGTGCGACGTCGAATGCGGGTTGCCGAAGGCTTCGGTGAAGAACGGCAGCATGGCGTCCATGACGCGCGCATCGACCGGCGTCGTCGCCTGATAATCCAGATAGACGGGGCGGCGTGTGTCGCTCATGCGGCCTCCCCGGCGCGGCCGGTGCGCGCATGCAGATCGCGCCACGCGGCGATAAAGGTCTGCGTTTCGTCTTCGGTGCTGTCCGGGCCGAGCGATACGCGGATCGCCTCGGCGGCCTCGCTTTCGCTGGCCCCCATGGCCAGCAGAACGTGGCTCGGTTCGACCTTGCCGCTGGAACATGCAGACCCGGCGGAAACCGCGATCCCAGCCAGATCGAATGCCATGACCTGCGTTTCCGCGGCAACGCCCGGCATGGCGATGCACGTCGTGTTGGCGAGGCGGTCCGCATCCTTGGCGTAAATACGCGCCGCATCGCCGAGCGCTTTTTCGATGCCGTCGCGCAACCCGGCCAGTTTCGCATGATCGCCGACGGCGTTCATGGCCGCGTCGGCGGCCGCGCCCATACCGGCGATGGCGATGACGTTTTCCGTCCCGGCACGGCGGCGGCGTTCCTGCCCTCCGCCCCGGATCAACGGCTCGAAGGCGACGCCGTCCTTGACGACAATCGCACCGACGCCTTGCGGGCCGGCGAACTTGTGCGCGCTCAGGCTCATGGCGTCGGCATAGGCGGAAATCTCGAATAGCGGCCGCTTACCGGCCCACTGGATCGCATCGACGTGTAAAAGCGCGTCGTGTTCCTTGACGAGCCGGGCGATCTCGGCGATCGGCTGTACCGCGCCGGTTTCATTGTTGGCCGCCATCACGGAAACCAGAATCCGCCCCGTGGCACCTTCGAGCGTCAAGGCCAGCGCATCCAGGCGAATGATGCCGTTCGCGTCCACCGGGATACGCAGCGCATCCGCGGCATCCAAAACAGAGGCATGTTCGACGCTGCTGGTGATCCGCATCGCATCGATCCCGCGCAGGATGGTGTTGTTGGCCTCCGATCCGCCGGACGTGAAGATGACGTTGGCCGGTGCGACACCGCTCAGCGCCGCAACGCTGGCGCGGGCATCTTCAACGATCTTGCGCGCGGCGCGGCCAAAGGCATGCACCGACGACGCGTTGCCTGTGACCTCCATCGCACGCGCCATCGCTTCGCGGGCAGGCGTGCCCAGCGGCGTCGTCGCGTTATGATCAAGGTAACAGGCCGTCATCAGAGGCGTCCCTTATTCGCCGGCGGCGATATGCTGGTCGCGGCTTTCCGCATAAAGAATGCCGCTGGCGCCGAGCACGCGGCGGGTTGCCACGTCGTCCAGCGAGACCGAGCTCAAAAACAGATAAATCTGGTTGCCGAGTTCTTCCCACAGATCATGGGTCAGGCAGCGCTGCTGGCGTCCCTGACAGCCGGACGGGCTGCCGGGCGTACATCGCGTCGCCTTGATCGGCTCGTCGACCGCCATAATGACGTCGGCGACACGGATCTCAGCCGCATCGCGGGCCAGCAGATAACCGCCGCCCGGACCGCGCACGCTTTTGACAAGCTGATTGCGGCGCAGACGACCGAAAAGCTGTTCCAGGTACGACAGCGAGATTTCCTGACGCTCCGCCACATCGGCCAGCGCGATCGGCTTGCCGTCGGATTGGGTCGCGAGATCGACCATCGCCATCACGGCGTATCGTCCCTTGGTTGAAAGTTTCACGGTGTCGCTCCTTTAGCTCTTAGGCCACTGAGGATTTACGGCTGCCCTCGCCGTCATCGTCTTCATTTTCATCCAGTTTCTTGCGCAGTTCGTCGCGCTCGCTTTCCAGTTCGTCGACGCGGCCCTGCAGATCGACAAGGCTCTGGCGCATCTGGTCGAGCACCTGCTGCACCGGATCGGGCACACCGTCCGGCGTCGTCGCGTAAGCGCGGAATTCCCCGGCCTTCGACTTGTCTTTCGGCATCACGATGCGGGCCGGAATCCCGACCGCGGTGACACCCGCCGGGACGTCCGACGTGACGACCGCATTGGCGCCGACGCGGGCGTTGTCGCCGACGGTGATGGGGCCCAAAATTTGCGCCCCCGAGCCGACGATGACATTGTTGCCCAATGTCGGGTGGCGTTTGACGCCGACCTGTTCATGGCTGTCGACGCTCGGCGCAACACCGCCCAGCGTGACGTCGTGGTACAGCGTTACGTTGTCGCCGATCTCAGCGGTTTCGCCGACAACGACGCCCGAGCCGTGGTCGATCACGAAGCAGCAACCGATGGTCGCGCCGGGGTGAATTTCGATGCCCGTGAACAGGCGCCCGATCTGCGACACGAAACGGCCGAGAAAGCGCAGGTTTTGGCCCCACAGCCAGTGCGCGGTGCGGTAAAACACCACGGCGTGGAAGCCCTGATACAAAATAACCACCTCCAGACGCGAACGCGCAGCGGGGTCGCGTTCGAGAAAGGCGTCCAGGTCGGCCTTTAATCTCTTGAAAAGCATGGCATGATCTTTATCTTCACTTCGCCCCGGGGTTGCGCCAAGACCCGGTCACGACGATATCGTGGCTGATAAGCGCAATTTCTTAAGGGTTATATAAGAAAGCCGAGTAACGTGGTCAAGTATTTCGAGCCTAAATTTAGTTATGCCCTGTGGGCAAAAGTCGTGGCTTTTTAAAATTAACCGACGTTTGCGCTCGACCTTTTAATTTCGTTCTTAGTGAGGTTCCCACCCATGCCCGACGTGATTTTCAACGGACCGGAAGGCCGCCTTGAGGGGCGCTACCAGCATGCGAAGCGCGATGACGCGCCGGTCGCGCTGATTTTGCATCCGCATCCGCAGCATGGCGGCACCATGAACAACAAGGTGGTGTATTCGCTGTACCACGCGTTTTCACGCCGCGGATTCTCGACGCTACGCTTCAACTTTCGCGGTGTCGGCCGTTCCCAGGGCGAATTCGACAGCGGCCTCGGCGAACTTTCCGACGCCGCCGCCGCCCTCGACTGGATGCAGGGTCACAACCCGAACGCCACGGGCTGCTGGATCGCCGGTTTCTCGTTCGGGGCATGGATCGCCATGCAGCTGATGATGCGCCGCCCGGAAATCAACGGCTTCATTGCCATTGCGCCGCCGGCCAGCATCCACGATTTCTCGTTCCTCGCCCCCTGCCCGGCGTCCGGCCTGATGGTGCACGGCGACAGCGACGACATCATTCCGGAAGAATCGGTGGCCAAGCTCGCCGACAAACTCGGCAAGCAGAAGAACATCACCATCGACTACAACGTGGTGAAGGGCTGCGACCATTTCTTCCGCGAGCATCTGGAAACGATGGAAAAGCACGTCGACAAATACCTCGACGCGAATCTCGCCCCGGTGGAGTAAGCTCCCAATTTGTCATCCCGGACGCGGGTTTTCGCCGAGCGCAAGCGAGGACAGGAAAGCCAGCGATCCGGGACCCATCCCGACACCGCACCAAGCCCATCGATGGGTCCCGGGTCGCAAGGATCGCATCCGCACGCGTTCCGCGTCCGGGCGATGCCTAACACCCGGGATGACGGTGTTAAGATTGTCCGCTTCCAACCCCGAAATGACGTAACCTACGGCCGATGCAGCACCCCGCCCGGCATCGGCTCCGTGACGCCGGTCGTTGACGGCAGACTCAGCGGCAGCCCGTACAGTGAACGCACCGCCAGATAGGCGAACGCCTGTGCCTCCATCGCATCGCCGGACCAGCCCGCTGCCTCGACCGGCTCGACCGGGCGGTCCAGCGCCTGCCTCAGCGCCGCCATCATCACCGGGTTGTGCCGCCCGCCGCCGGTCACCAGCCAGCGTTCCGGCAGCGCCGGCAGCATGGCCTGGGCGCGCGCCACGGCATGCGCCGAAAACGCCACCAGCGTTGCCGCGCCGTCTTCGAGCGTGAGGCCCATCACCGGCGACGGGTCGAAGTGATCGCGGTCGAGGGATTTGGGATAGGGCTGATCGAAGTAGTCGTTGGCCAGAAGTTCCGCCAGCGCGTTTTCGTCGACGCGGCCTTTGCGTGAAATTTGGCCGTCCTCGTCCATCGACTGCCCCGTCGCGGCAGCCACCCAGTCATCGACCAGCGCGTTTGCCGGACCGGTATCGAAGGCGACGATGCCGCCGTCCGGGCTGATCCATGTCAGATTACCGACGCCCCCCAGGTTGAGCACACAGATCGGCGGCTGCAGCGGTTTCGCCAGCGCGGCGTGATACAGCGGCGCAAACGGTGCCCCCTCGCCCCCCGCCGCCACGTCGGCGCTGCGAAAATCGTTCACCACCGCGATACCGAGCCGCGACGCCAGGCGCGCGCCGTCGCCCAACTGCACCGTCACGCCGTTCTGTGGATCATGAAACACCGTCTGGCCGTGAAAGCCGACGACATCGACATCGTGCCGGGCGAGCCCGGCGCGGCCCATGAAATCCTCCACCGCCTCGGCATGAGCATCGGTGATATCTCGCACCACGGCACCCAGCGCGTCACCGGGTTCCGGCTTGTGGCCGGTGACGGCCTGCACGCGTTTTCTCAAGGACGCTTCATACGGATAAGCGCCAAAGGCGCCGCGCCGTTTCACGGTTTCGCCGTCGGTGTCGATGACGGCAACGTCGATGCCATCCATCGAGGTGCCGCTCATCAGGCCGATGGCGGTCAGGGTGCGGCCTTTTGCCGGGCCGGCTGCGTCGTCTGTATCGTTGTGCGGCAGGGTCTGCATGTGCTAATCATCCGCGCCTCTATTAAAAACAGCAAGACCCCACATGACCCAGTACAAGTCAGATTTCATCCCCAGCCTGACCGAACGTCAGTTCATGCACCAATGCACCGACCTGGATGCGCTCGACGCCAAGTGCGCCGCAGGGCCGGTGACGGCCTATATCGGCTTCGACTGCACCGCGCCCAGCCTGCACGTGGGCTCGCTTGTGTCGATCATGCTGCTCCGGCTGTTCCAAAAGACCGGCAACAAGCCGGTCGTACTGATGGGCGGCGGCACGACGCGGATCGGCGATCCGTCCGGCAAGGACGAAAGCCGCAAGCTGCTGACCGACGCCGATATCACGGCCAACATGGACGGCATCAAGACGGTGTTCGAAAAGTTTCTGACCTTTGGCGACGGGCCGACCGACGCGGTCATGGTCAACAACGCCGACTGGCTGGACGAGCTGAATTACATCGAACTGCTGCGCGACATCGGCCCGCATTTCACGATCAACCGCATGCTCGGCTTCGACAGCGTCAAGCTGCGTCTCGAGCGCGAACAGCCGCTGACGTTCCTCGAATTCAACTACATGATCCTGCAGGCCTACGACTTCGTTGAACTGTCCAAGCGCCTCGACTGCACGCTGCAGATGGGCGGATCGGACCAGTGGGGCAACATCGTCAACGGCGTCGAGTTGGGCCGCCGCATCGCCGAAAAGCAGCTGTACGGGCTGACGACGCCGCTTCTGACGACGGCGTCCGGCGCGAAGATGGGCAAGACCGCCGACGGCGCGGTCTGGCTCAACGACGATGCGCTCAGCCACTACGATTACTGGCAGTTCTGGCGCAACACCGAGGACGCCGACGTCGGCAAGTTCCTGCGCCTGTTCACGGAACTGCCGATGGACGAGATTGCGCGCCTCGAAGCCCTGGAAGGGGCAGAAATCAACGACGCCAAGAAAATCCTCGCCGACGAAGCGAGCAAACTGTGCCGGGGTGCGGACGCCGCTGCCGAGGCGCGGCGCACCGCCGAAACCACGTTCGAACAGGGCGGCATGGGCGAGACACTGCCCAGCTTCGACATCGACGGCGGAAGGCTCGATGAAGGGATCGGCGTGTTGACGCTGTTCGTCGACGCAAACCTGGCTGCCTCCAACGGCGAAGCGCGCCGGCTGATCAAGGGCGGCGGTGCAAAGATCAACGACGCCGCAGTCAATGACGAGCGCGCGGTCATCGGTCGCGACGCGGTCAATGCCGACGGCGTCATCAAGCTGTCTGCGGGCAAGAAACGCCACGCACTGATCAAGCCTGTCTGAAGACTTCCTGAAATCGGCTCATCCTTCGAGACGCTCGTTTCACTCGCTCCTCAGGATGAGGCTACGTACATAAACCTCATCCTGAGGAGCCCCGGGCTTGATCCGGGGCGTCTCGAAGGATGGCGGCGCAGATAAAACGAATTCAACGGGTCGGTGCGGGCAGCGGTTCCGGACTGATCAATGGCGATTTCGCGCCGTCCGATGCTGACGGCGACAGTGCGCCGAACAGATTCCTGAGAATTCCCGGCGTCAACGCCGACAGCGGATTGACGGTGGTGTTCGGGTCCTCGATCGGTCCCGAGATCGAGAAATTGGCGGCAAAAACCCCGCCGCCGTCTTCGCTGCCGGTCAGGATGTTGCCGAGCAAGGGAATCTTGCCGAGAAACGAATTGATCGCATAGGCCGGCACCACCGTGCCTTCGATGTTCAACACATCGGCGTGCGTATAGACCGTGCCCGACGCAGTGAAACCGATGGATGCGCCCGTCGCCTTGGCGTCGGCGATCTGCACCTCGCCGTCGGTATAGGTGAACGGAATGTCCAGTTCGGCGAAGTTCAGCCCTTCGCCCGTCAGTGCATCGACGATCCCGGTCAGCGCCATGATCGACAGCACCCGCGTCAGCAGCGGTGCATTGCGCACCCGGTAATTGACGACGCGCAATTTGCCGCGCAACGGCCGCGTCGGCGCGGCATCGTCATAACGACCGCGCATTTCGAGCTGCCCGCCGTGCAGGTTCTCGAACAGATCGAAGAAACGCAGCGCGTCGCCCGCGTTCTCGGCCTTGACGCTGAGGATACGGTTGCCCTGCGGATCGGGCGCCATGTTGACGTTCAGAGACGGACCGCCGTTCAGCTTGGCGTCGAGCAGCGCCGTGCGCCAGATACCCCGCTTGTGCACAAAAGTGCCGGACACCCCGGTTACGAATTTCTGCTGTTCGACCCACATCTTGTCCAGCTCGACGGCGATGGTCAGATCCGGCAGACTCAAGTCATCCTGTCCGGGACGGTCGCCGATCAGCCGTTCCCACAGCGGCGAGAATTCCAGTTCACGCCCTTGCAGACCGATTTCCCAACCGCCGTCGGGCCGGGAAATCACCGCGCCGGAAACATCGGTGCGGCCAAACAAAACCTGTTTCAGATTGACGCGTTCGAGGCCTAGTCCCGCCGGGCCGTACTTCACGTCGCCCTTCACCGTCAGATCGCCGGCCACCACATCGAAGCTCGGCACGCTTTTGACGAGACCGTTTTCAAGCAGGATCGTCACGTCGACCCACCCGGAATCTCCGGCGGCCTTGCGCCATTCCATCACCGGCACCCGCAACTCGGCACGTTCCAGATTGGCGTTGACGTCGACCCGCCCGCTGCGGTCGTCAAAAACCGTGTAGCGCACCGTGGCATCGACGCCTCCGGAAACGAAATCACCCGCCGGACCGGGATCGACACCAAGGTCGCGGACATTCGACAGATCGTCGATCCTGGCTGCCAGCACGTACTGCGAGCGGAACGGCGCGCGCTCGTCGAAGTTCTGATCCCAGACCAGCGCCACCGGCACCTTGCCCATCAGGACATTGCCGTCGACTTCCATTTTCTTTGTATCAACGACGAGGTTGAGCTCACCGTTATGGATATCGCGGCCAAGCACGACGTTCTTCATTTCGACGCCTGTAAGTGCCGCTTCGGCATTCACGTCGACATCGTCCACGGCCAGATCCTTGGCCAGCAGAAAGCGCATCTTCAGACCCACTTTGGCGTCGCCCGACGTCCCCTTGGGGTCGATTTTCATCGCCGATGCGAAGCCGAACGGCTTGCGGTCGATCAACTCCAGGGCGTCCCGGACCGGCGAGTCCGCCTGCAGATCGATGTTGATGTACTGGTCGACGGCCTGCAGACCGTCGATGTGTATCTCGGCCCCGGTGACGCTGATATTGCCGCTGACGCCACGCTCGACGCTGATGTCAAAGGTATCGGCATCGAACTTCATGTTCGCGTGTACATCCTTGACCGTCGGCATGCCGTGCAGATAGGTCACGTCCACGCCTTCGGCCCGCATGGTGCCGTTCAACGCGTCGAGAACATAGCTGCCGTCGTCGCGGACACGGAGCGCCAGCGCCGCATCGGCGCGGACCATGCGCCCGTTTTCCATGTGCGTGGTGACCCAGTTATAGGGATCGGGTCCAAGCTCCGCCGGCCAGTACGTCTTGAGATCGCGGACCGCGACATCGGCCAGCGTGGTTTCCGCCTTGATCCGCATTTCGCTTGCGCCGATGCCTTCGGCGCGGGCTTTCAGATCGAACACCGGACCGTTCAGGTTGAGGCTCAGACGATCAATGTCCGCCACACCCGATTTCAGGTCGATGTTGCCGGCCATGGCCACGCTGCGCAGCGGAAAGTCATGGTTGATCGGCGCGGGAATGGTCAGCTTCGTGCCTTCCGGCAGCGTTACTTCGGCGCTGTCGAGCGTCACCGACCCGGCACGGCCATTGTATATACCGTCGAGCGCGATGTTCTCGACGCTGATGACCTGTTCGAACGGCGCCGGAAGCACAAGTGTGCCGTCGTCGCCGTTGACCTTGAAACCGATGCTGTTGACGCCTTCGTCGAGCGAGATACCGACGATCAGACGACCGCTCAACGGCATGCTGATGCTTTGCAGGGCGGCGAACTTGGGGTCCAGCGAGGCGAACGACGCCGGGGAAATATCGCCGAAGGTCGCCGTCAGATCGAGCCGCCGGTCCTCGCCGTGGAACGAGCCATGCAGGGAAATGTCTGCGACCCGGTCCTCGACCTCGATCTGCAACGATCCTTCGGCCAGCAGTCCGTGCGGTGCGCGCGTCAACGTCAGATAACCGACCGGGGCCTGCCACACGCGATCCGTCATGCGGTCATCAAGCAACATCGTGGCGCCGTTGATGCGGACGGTTTCGAGATAGCTCATCGGCGAGCCGGGCTCGGGCTTCTTGATCAACCAGCCGAGCAATCCGGTGGCGAAGCGCTCGCCGCTCGGATCACCACCGGCGGCGACCTCGATGCCGAGCGCGCCGGTCGTTTCACGCCGCACCCGGATTTCCGGCCCCAGCAATTCGATGAACTTGGGCGCAAGATTGCCGCGCAAGAGCGCGCGACCGCTGAGCGACAGTGACAATTCCGGGATGCGGGCCTGGGCTGCGCCGTTTTCGCCGATGGCGCGGACGTTCTTGACCCGCAACTCGATGGCCCGGTCCCAGCCGGCCCACGTCAGCGTGGTGTCGTCGATGGCAAGGCGGAAGCTGCGGTGCCCGTCATTCAGAGCACGTTCGACGTACGGGGTCAGGAACGACAGTGACACCGGACCTTTTTGCAGTTGCCACGCAATCAATAGCGTGATGATCGCAAGCCCCGCGCCGAGGCCCCCGATCAACTGCACAAATCCGATACATGTCCGCTTGAACAACAACGCTCAAATATAACCTGTCAGACACACCTGTACGCCGGGAAATCCGAGCGAAACGATGCACTTAGTATGCATAACCGGCACTTAACGCAGAGTAAACCTAGTATAAGTGCAGCCCCGATCCTGTTTCCCGCCTGTTTTCGGCTGAATTCCGGGGAATCTCTTTTGCCTCGACCGCCAGGATGCCGTATTTCACATGGTATGAGCGACGCGTTTCCAATCGATACCGCACAATTACCCGTGGTTGCCGACGCAGAGGCTGCCGCGCGCGGCATCGCCGATTTCGACGAACGCTGCGAAGCGGACCGCGAAAATGCGCCGGACGAAATTGCGGCGGCGCAGACATTTGCCGCAACCCAGGCCGGAAAGGCCCTGCTCGAAGCGGTCTTTTCAGGCAGCCCGTTTCTCACCCAATCGCTGATGCGCGAACCGGCGTGGCTCGGGCGACTGGCCCGCGAAGGCGCCGATCACCTCGCCACCGGCATCATTGCCGAGACCCGGGGCGCGACGTCGGCGCTGAGCGACGAGGCGCAGATCATGCGCGCGCTCCGGATCGCCAAACGCCGCCTTGCGCTGACTGCGGCGCTCGCCGATATCGCCGGGCAGTGGACGTTGTATCAGGTGACCGGCGCGCTTTCCGACTTCGCCGATGCCGCCGCCGGTGCCGCAGCGAGCTTCGTCGTACGCCGCGCCGCCGAGCGCGGGGCTTTCCGGCTCAAACATGCTGACGACCCGCAAAAGCAGTCCGGCTTCATCGTCATCGGCATGGGCAAGCTGGGCGCGCGCGAGTTGAACTACTCCAGCGACATCGACCTCATCTGCCTGTACGACCACGAAATCGTCGACACCGAAAATCACGACGGCCTGCAGCAGCATGCCATCCGCATGACACGCACGCTGGCAAAAATCCTCGATGAACGCACACAAGACGGATATGTGTTCCGCGTCGATCTCAGGCTGCGTCCGGACCCGGGCTCGACACCGTTGGCGATTTCGGTGCTGGCGGCGGAGACGTACTACGAGAGTCTCGGCCAGAACTGGGAACGCGCGGCGATGATCAAGGCGCGCCCGATTGCCGGCGACATCGACGCGGGCAATGCTTTCCTGCACCACTTGCGGCCCTTCGTCTGGCGCAAAAGCCTCGACTTCGCGGCAATCCAGGACATCCATTCGATCAAGCGACAGATACATGCGCACAAGGGCGGCGGCACGGTCGCCATCAACGGCCATGACATCAAAACCGGACGCGGCGGCATCCGCGAAATCGAATTTTTCGCGCAGACCCAGCAACTGATCTGGGGCGGGCGCGAGCCGTCGGCCAGATGCAGCCGTACCATCGACGCGATCCGCCACCTGGTCGGCATGGGCCTGGTCGATGCGGCGGCCGCCGATGAACTGAACGACGCCTATGAATTTCTCCGCCGCGTCGAACACCGCCTGCAGATGCAACGTGATGAACAGACACAAACCCTGCCCGCCGACGATGACGGTATCGCGCAATTGGGGGCGTTCTGCGGCTACGCCGAAGCGTCCGCGTTCCGTGCCGATCTGCTGCACCATCTGCAGACCGTACAAGGCCATTACGTCGATCTGTTCGAAGACGCCCCGGCGCTGACGGCGGAAAACGGTCACGCCGGGAACCTTGCCTTCACCGGCGCCGAAAGCGATCCGGAAACCCTGAAGACGCTGTCGAAATTCGGCTTCGCCGACCCGGCCCTGATCGATAAGTCGATCCGCGCCTGGCACCACGGGCGCGTTCGCGCCACACGGTCGACCCGCGCTCGCGAACTGCTGACGGAACTGACCCCGGCGTTGCTTTCCGCCATCGGCAAGCAGCCGGACCCGGATGCGACATTTATACGTTTCGACGCCTTCGTTTCCAGCCTGCCTGCGGGCGTGCAGTTGTTTTCGATGTTTCAGGCCTACCCCGACTTGTTGCAGCTTCTCGCCGAGATCATGGGCGAAGCGCCCCGGCTGGCGGCGCATCTGAGCCGCCGCCCGAGCCTGCTTGAAAGCGTGCTCAGCGCCGATTTCTACGATCCGTTGCCGGACGTCGACGCGCTCCGCGCCGATTGCGCCGAAGCTTTGACCGATGTCATGTTCTTCGAGGATATCCTCGATGCGACGCGGCGCTGGAACGCCGATCGCCGTTTTCAGATCGGCGTGCAACTGTTGCGTGGCGTCATCGGCGCCGGCGATGCGGCACGTTGCTTCAGCGATGTCGCCGATGCCGTCCTGCAAACGCTGATTCCGGAAGTGATCCGCGAGTTCGAGAAAGCGCACGGGCGGGTCGCCGGCGGGGCGCTTTGCGTGCTTGCGCTCGGCAAGCTGGGGTCACGCGAACTGACGCCGTCGAGCGACCTCGACCTGATTTTCGTCTATGGCGCCGACGCGCCGGATGCGACGTCCGACGGCGCACGGTCGCTCGCCGTATCGCAATATTTCAGCCGCCTCGGCCAGCGCATCATCAACGCCGTCATGTCGATGACGGCGGAAGGCACGCTGTACGAAATCGACATGCGGCTTCGGCCCAGCGGCAACAAGGGGCCGGTGGCGACGGCGCTGGACGGCTTCGAGCGCTACTACGAAGAAACCGCCTGGACGTGGGAGCACATGGCGATGGTCCGGGCGCGCGTGGTGTTCGAAACCGGTGCCATCGGCGAACGCGTCCGAGCCGTGGTGCAACAGGCCACCACAAAGACCCGCGATGCAAAGACCACGGCGAACGAAGTCGCCGCCATGCGCGGACGCATTGAAAAGGCCTACGGCACCGAGTGCATATGGGCCATCAAGCAGGTTGCGGGCGGTCAGGTCGACGTCGATTTTCTGGCGCAGTACCTGGTTCTGGCGCACGGCGCGAACCATCCTGCCGTGGTTTCCACCGATGCGGTCCGCGTCTTCGAGGAAGCCGGCGCGCTCGGCCTGATCGATGCTGCGGACGCTTCGGCGCTGGCCGACGCGAAACGCCTTTACCGCGACCTGCAAACGTTTCTGGCACTGACCATCGAAGGCGACATGACCGACGCCAAGGCCGACAAGTTTTCAGCGCCGCTACGCGAGGGTCTCGCGGAAATCACCGAAAGCGCATCGTACGAAGATCTGACGGTTCGGCTTCGGCGCACCGAAGAAACCGTGCGCGACATCTTCATCCGCTCCCTGGGCGATCCGCGAAATGCCGGTGCCGGCGAAGCCGACGGCGATGCCGCAGGGCCGGACCTTTGATCCGTTTACACATGCCAAACGTATCGTTCTAATAAGACCCGAAACAGGAGACCGCACATGCTTGAAGCTGGCGACAAGGCCCCCGAATTCAACCTGCCCGTAAACGGCGACGCGATGTTGTCGTCAAAGGATCTGCGCGGCAAGACGGTGGTTATGTATTTTTACCCGAAGGACATGACCCCCGGATGCACCACGGAATCCCAGGATTTCCGCGACCGCTTCAAGGATTTTGAAAAAGCCGGCGCCGTCGTGCTCGGCGTATCCAAGGACAGCGTCAAACGTCACGACAAGTTCGTCGAAAAACAGGACCTGCCGTTTCAACTCGTGTCCGACGAAAACGGCACGCTATGCGAAGATTTCGGCGTCTGGGTCGAAAAGAACATGTACGGTCGCAAGTACATGGGTATCCAACGCGCAACCTTTGTCATCGACGCCAAGGGCGTGATTTGCCATGTCTGGCCGAAGGTCAAGGTAAAGGACCATGCGGCTGCGGTTCTCGAAGTTGTGAAGAACCTTTAACGCATTGAAATAAAGTGTTTTTTCTCATCCGCGCTCGACGATTCGGCCGTTTATCCCGATATTGCACCGCGCGGGTGAGAAAGTGCGTTATGATATCGGTCGCTGACGCCGTGGAGAGCCGCGCCATATGAACGAACGCACGCACACCCACTCTTCCGACTCACGCCTTGTCGTCGGGATTTCATTGCTTTTGGCGATCGCGTTTTCGGCGTTTCTATATGTGAGCTATGACCGGGTCAGCGGCATCAATGCCGCCTGGCAATCGCAACAAGCGCACGAAACCCGGAAATCCAACGCCCTCGCGGAACTCTATCGCCACATGGGCTACACGGGGCTGATCCACAATTTCAAAAACTACGTGCTGCGCCAGGACGATACTTATCGCCAGAAAGCGGAAGTCGACATCGCGCTGTCCCTTGATGCCGTTCAGCAACTGCTGGATCTGAACCCGACGCCCGTTGAAAGAGACGCCATCGACACTGTCCGGGATGTCATCGAGACCTACCGCGACCGTCTCGGCGACGCGCACCTGGCTTTCGCCGGAGGGCTTACGCCACGCGAAGTGGATGCCCTTGTCCGCGTCGACGACAAGGCGGCATCGCGCGCCATGACGCAGATGCAGGAAGTCTCGATACGCCTGAGCGAGGACTCACTGGAAGCAACCGATCACGCAATCAAGGAAACCTTGCGGCTTCTGATCGGCGGGCTCGCGGTATTGCCGGTGATCATGATCGGCGCTTTCGTTATCATCCGCTTTATCTATAAGGTCGACGACATGCGCATCCAGAACAAGCGCCAGAGCGACCTTCTGGAGCGGACTCTGGAGACCGTCAACCAGGGCATTTCGATGGTTGACGACAAGTTGAACCTCGTCGTCATGAACAACCGCTTTTACGAGCTTCTGGACTTCCCCAAAGACAAGATGCCGCCCGGCACGCCGCTCGAAGTCGCGTTTCGCATCAACGCCGAACGCGGCGAATACGGCACCGGGAATTTACAGGCGCAAATCGACGAGCGCCTGGAACTGGCGCGGAAATTCGAACCGCACGAGTTTACCCGTGAACGCCCGGACGGCACTATTCTAGAAATTCGCGGCATGCCCATCCCGGGCGGCGGGTTCGTCACCACATATGCCGACATCACGCGCCGGGTCCGCGCCGAAAAAGAAGCCGAAGCCGCCCGTAACAAGTTGATCGACGCCATTGCCGTGATGGACGAGGCCTTCGTCTATTTCGACGCCGACGACAAGCTGGTGATGTGCAACGAGAAATACCGGGAATATTATCCAAAATCCGCCGATTTGTTCGTCCCCGGCAACACTTTCGAACACATTATCCGCGAAGGCGCCAAGCGGGGCGAATACCTGATTGCAGAAGAAGAAATCGACGACTGGGTGCGTGAACGAACCGCCGAACACAAGGTCTCCGACCGCACGTTCGAACGAAAAATGGCATCGGGACGCTGGCTGAAGGTAACCGACCGGAAAACCCCCGACGGTGGCTCGATCGGCTTTCGGGTCGATATTACGGAACTCAAGGAGGCACGGGAATCCGCGGAGGCAGCCAACGTCGCCAAATCGTCGTTCCTCGCCAACATGAGCCACGAAATCCGCACCCCGATGAACGCCATCATCGGGCTTAGCCGACTGGCATTGAAAACCGACATCCCGCCGCGTACCCGCGACTACCTGGAAAAGGTTTCCAACTCCGCGCAGGCACTGCTCGGCATCATCAACGACATTCTCGATTTCTCGAAACTGGAAGCCGGCCGGATCGATATCGAACACGTACCGTTCCGCCTCGACGACGTGTTGCAGAACGTTGCCACGCTGATCAGCGAACCGGCCCAGAAAAAGAACATCGAAGTGCTGTTCCGCACCGACCGCGACGTATCACGCGCAGTGATCGGCGACCCGCTTCGGTTGGGGCAGGTTCTGACCAACCTCGTCAGCAATGCCGTCAAGTTCACGGACACCGGCGAGGTTGCGGTGCACGTCGCGCTGGTCGACGGCGCCAAGGATCGCGGGCACTTCCGTTTCTCCGTACGCGACACCGGCATCGGCATGAACGAGGAACAGCAAAGAAAATTGTTCACGCCATTTACCCAAGCCGACACCTCGACGACGCGCGAATACGGCGGCACCGGCCTCGGCCTGACGATCACCAAGGAACTGGTGGAATTGATGGGCGGCACCATCGCGCTTGAAAGCACACCGGGCAAAGGCAGCATGTTCACCGTCGAATTGCCGTTCGACCTGCAAAATGACGATGCGCGGCGCGCGTTGCCGACCTATATCGCGCCCGACAAGTTGCGGGTTCTGATCGTCGACGACAATGTGACGGCACTGGATATACTCGCCGACACGCTCCGCAGCCTGCACTTTAAAAGGATCGATTGCGAAACCGATCCGAAAGCCGCCATCGGCATGTTCCGCGACAGCATCGAAAAAGACGCCGCCTATGACATCGTGATCGTCGATTGGCGCATGCCCGACATGGACGGCCTCGACGTTGCCCGTAAGATCAAGAAGCTTTGCGGCGCCGACAGGACGCCGGCGATATTCCTGGTTTCCGCGCACGACCGTCTCGATACCATGCGTCAGGCCGATCAGGCCGGATTGGCCGGGTTCCTGGTCAAGCCGATCAACACGTCGCTGCTGATCGATGCGATTGCCGAGTATTTCTCCGATGATATCTCGAAGGGTTCGAACGGTCGCCCCGATGCGTTCGCCGACGAAAAGGTGCTGAGCGCGATCAACGGTCTCAAGGTTCTGGTCGCCGAAGACAACGACATCAACCAGCAGGTCGCCGCCGGTATTCTCGACGAAGCGGGCGTACTCTACGAGATGGCGGACAATGGCCGTATCGCGTTTGAATACATGCGCGATACCCCGAAAGACATCGATATGATCCTGATGGATCTGCAGATGCCGGAAATGGACGGCTACGAGGCGACACGGCAAATTCGCACCCTGCCCGGCATGGCCACGATCCCGATCATCGCCATGACCGCACATGCCATGAACGAGGAACGCGACGCGTGTATGCAGGCCGGAATGAACGATCACATACCGAAACCGATCGATGCCAATTACCTGTTCAAGACCATCGCATTATGGGCGCCCACCGAGAAAACCCGGCCGGCCGGAAGCAAAGCAGGGGCACCGCCGGAACCGGACAGCAAGACCGCCGATGCGGACGCGGGGAACGGTGATGCCGAGGACCTCAACGCCACCCTGACCTCAAGCGACTCCGATGCCTTCGATTTCGAAGGAGCCAAGGCGAGGCTGGGGCTCGACAAAGCGTTCTTCGTCCGTCTGCTCGGGGACTTCAATGCCAAGTATGCGAACTTCGATGCCGAACTCACGGACGCCATCGCCGCCGGCGATATCAAAACCGCATCTCGGCTGGCGCATACTGTCGGCGGCCTTGCCGGCACCATCGGCGCGGAAGAGCTGCAGCGCGAATGCCGGGCGCTCGAAAAAGCATTCGACGACGGCGTCGGTGCGGATGCGGACACCGCCCCGGTCATTGCCGCGCATGTCCGGGTCAAGGATATCCTGGACAAGATGGTCCCGGACGAGAGCGAAAGGTCGCCTGTTGCCGCACCGCCGCCCTCCGCACCCACGAATCTCAGTCGTCTGATCGAGGAATTGGACGGCGCGCTTAAATCCAGGCGGATTTCGGCGCGAAACCATCTGAATGAGCTGGAAAATGCACTCCACGGCGCGGCCCCGGCAACTTTCAAGGATCTCAAGCAAGCCGCCGACAGTCTCGACTTTGATAAAGCGCGCGAAATCCTTCATAAACTAGGGAAGGAAGTCAGCGGACACGAGGGTGGTACTGCGTGAACATACCTGAGAGCGAATCGAAAATTCTCATCGTCGATGACGAACCTTTGAATATCGAGGTGTTGGGCAGCACGCTGGAAGCGCTTGGCGAAGTACTTTTCGCCACCTCCGGTGCGGAAGCGATCGAACTGGCCGTTCAGGAAAATCCCGACATCATCATTCTCGATGTGAACATGCCGGACATGGACGGTTATGAGACGTGTCGCACGCTCAAGGAAACGCCGGGCGCGGAAAACATCCCCGTCATCTTCGCCACCGCAAATTCCGACGCCACGGACGAGGCCAAAGGCTTTGAGATCGGCGCCGTCGATTACGTTTCGAAGCCGGTCAGCGCAGCGGTCGTCGTTGCGCGGGTCAAAAACCACCTGCAACTGAAACGATATCGGGATTACCTGGAAACCATCGCCTTTGTCGACGGCCTCACGGGGGTTCCCAACCGCCGCAGTTTCGACCAGCACATCCGCGCTGAATGGCAGCGGGCGACGCGCGGCGGCACCGAGCTTTCGCTGCTGCTGATCGATATCGATCACTTCAAGCAATACAACGACACCTATGGCCACCAAGCCGGCGATGCCTGTCTGACGTTGGTAGCCAAGGCGCTGTCGTCATCGGTACATCGACCGGGCGACCAGGTGGCGCGGTACGGCGGCGAGGAATTCGTCTGCGTCCTGCCGTCGACCAACCTCGAAGGCGCCGAGCAAATCGGCGCAACGCTTCGCGATGCCGTGAACTTCCTGAAAATCCCGCACAAGTCGTCGAGCGTCTGCGGCCATGTGACGATCAGCGTCGGCGGCGCGACCGTCGCGCCGGATCAATCCATCGACATCGGCGATCTGATCGGCGCCGCGGATGCCAATCTTTACAAAGCAAAATCCGAAGGCCGCGACCGGGTCATCGTATCCTGAACGTGCGGCGCCCGCAGCGCCACCCGGCCCTCCCCTCTCACAGCCTTCCAACCGGCGCTGAGAGCGGTTAGTCTCTCCGTCACACAATTTATCCCGGCAAATCAGGAGGCCGCTCATGGCCGAAGAAAACGGTGCGAAGCGCAAAAAGGGCAAGGGCAAGAAGAAAGCCTCGAAGGCCAAACTGCTTATTCCGATCCTTGGCGGGATATTTATTTTTATCGCGGCAGGCGGTGGCGGCGCATACTACATGGGCTGGATACACGCCATCATGGGGTGGCAGCAGCCGCGCAGCCATGCCGAGCTGGAACTCGGCAAGCCGGTCTTTCATCCGCTGCCGGAAATTCGCACCGACCTGAAAACCGGCGAATGCCGCGCGCCGTTCATGCGCGCCGTCATTCATGTGCAATTGATGCCGGAAGACGTCAACCGGCTGCAGGATGCCGAAATGCAGGTGATGGACGCGATCCTGACGCACCTGCGCGGTCAGGAGCGTCAGCACGTGGTCGGCAAGGCAGGCTCGGAACGGCTGCGCTTCGAGCTGGTGCAGATCATCCAGAACATCATTGCACCGGCGCAGGTACACACCGTGCTGTTCAAGGAGCTGGTGGTGCAATGACGGGGCGGCTCAACGGAAAGACGGCGGTCATCACCGGCGCCGGGTCGCCGGACGGCATCGGCCGCGCCACGGCAAGGCTGTTCGCGGCCGAGGGCGCGGCCTGCGCGCTCATCGACATCAACGAGGCGGGCCTGAAAGAAGCGGCGGCGGAACTGGGGCCTGCGCACCGCAGCTATGTCTGTGACGTCGCCGACGCGGCCGCCGTCAAGGCGACGGCTGCAAGCATCACTGCCGACTTCGGGCGCATAGACATCCTGATCAACAATGCCGGCATCGTGATGGGAACGCCGTTTGCCGAGATTTCCGAAGACGAACTCGACAATGTGCTCGGCGTCAATCTCAAGGGTAATTTCTTCATGGCCCAGGCTTGCCTGCCGGCGATGTCTGACGGCGGCGCCATCGTCTGCATCGCTTCCATCGCCGGGCAGAACGGCGGCGGCGTCTTCGGGCGCTCGCACTACGCGGCCGCCAAGGCCGGAATCATGGGGCTCGCCAAAGCCCTGGGCCGCGAACTCGCACCACAAGGTATCCGGGCGAACGCCGTCGCCGCAGGCCCCGTCGACAACGACTTTACCGGCGGACGCATGACGGCCGAGATAAAGGCCGATCTCGCGGCCAAAGTGCCGCTCGGCCGCCTCGGCACATCGGATGACATCGCCAACGCGTGCCTGTTTCTCGCAAGCGACATGTCGTCGTTCATCACCGGCAGCGTGCTCGACGTCAACGGCGGGCTGCATATCCACTAGGAAGTGCGAAGCTACGCCGCGCTTTCTTCGGTGTCCTTGATCTTCGCCGCCAGCGCCGCTTCCAGGAACATGTCGATGTCGCCGTCCAGCACCGCACCGGTGTTCGACGTTTCCGCCTCGGTGCGCAGATCCTTGACCATCTGATAGGGCTGCAGCACGTAGGAACGGATCTGCCTGCCCCAGCCGATTTCGGTCTTGGTATCTTCGGTTGCCTGCGCCGCATCCTCGCGCTTTTTCAGCTCCATCTCGTACAAGCGCGCACGCAACATGGCCATCGCCTGGGCACGGTTCTTGTGCTGCGAACGGTCGTTCTGGCACTGCACGACGATGCCGGACGGCTGGTGCGTGATGCGGATCGCGCTTTCCGTCTTGTTGACGTGCTGCCCGCCGGCGCCGGACGCGCGGTACGTGTCGACGCGCAAGTCCTTGTCGTCGATGTCGATATCGATGTTGTCGTCGATCACCGGCGATATCCATGCGGATGAAAAGCTGGTGTGGCGGCGTGCCGACGAATCGTACGGCGAAATGCGCACCAGACGGTGCACGCCGCTTTCGGTCTTGAGCCAGCCATAGGCGTTTTCGCCGGAAATCTTCAACGTCGCCGACTTGATCCCGGCTTCTTCACCGGGGCTTTCTTCGAGCCATTCGACCGCATAGCCGTGCTTGTCCGCCCAGCGCGTATACATGCGCAAAAGCATTTCCGCCCAGTCCTGCGCCTCGGTGCCGCCGGCCCCGGCCTGAACCTGAAGGAAGCAGTCGTTCTCGTCGGCTTCGCCCGACAGCAGTGTCTTGAGCTGCGCCTTCTGGGCGCGTCCGAGCAGTTCCTTCATGGACTCCTCGGCTTCGGCCATGACGTCATTGTCGCCTTCGGCCTCGGCGAGTTCCAAAAGGTCACAGGTGTCTTGCAGGTCGTTGTATAGACCGTCGACTTCCTTGATACCGGATTCGACCTTGGTACGCTCGCGCATCAGCGCCTGCGCCTTGTCGGGGTCGTCCCAGAGATCAGGGCTTTCGGCGAGCGCGTTCAGTTCTTCGAGACGGAGTTTTGCCTGATCGTAGTCAAAGATGCCTCCTTAGCAGTCCTGCGGACTGCTCGATCTCGTCGGCCATGGATTGAAGTTCTGCGCGCATGCGGGGATGTCCCTTCGTTATGTTCCGGATGTCTATTTAGCGGTCGCAACGCCCAGGCTCAAGGCCGGTCGTTATCGTCCCCCTCACCCGGCGCTTCACGCCACCCTCTCCCTAGGGAGAGGGGCAGGATGACGGGTGCGCAACAACCGGGTTTCGCGCGTTGCGGAACAGGCATAAAGTCCGGGCATGGAAATCGATTACTCGACACTTGGCGTTTTCATGGCCGCGTCGCTGGCGCTCTACATCGCGCCCGGCCCGGACATGATCTATGTCGCGACCCGCGCCATGGGACAGGGGCGGCGCGCCGGCATGCTCTCGGCATTCGGCGTCTCGACGGGCGTCCTCGTGCACATGTTCGCCGCGTCGTTCGGGCTGGCTGTGCTGCTGCAGGTCTGGCCGACGGCCTTTGTCGTCATCAAATGGGCGGGGATCGCGTATCTGGTCTATCTCGGCATACGTATGTTGCTGAGCAAACAGCACGACCTCGACCTCGCCCCGACACGGCACGCGCGCAGTGACTGGCGGCTGTATCGGCAGGGTTTCTTCTGCAACATCCTGAACCCTAAGATCGCATTGTTCTTCCTCGCCTTTCTACCGCAGTTCACTGACGCCGCGCTCGGCGACGTGACGCTGCAGATGTTGTTTTTCGGAGCCGTGTTCGCCACCGGCGGGCTAGCGTGGATTTTGATGATCGCCTACGTGTTTGGCCATGCCGGCAACTGGGTCGCACGTCATCCGCGCGCGCTCAGGGCACAGAAATGGATTACCGGTTCGTCTATGTTGGGACTGGCGTTGTTTGTCGCGCTGGAAGAGCGCGCGAGTTAACGGGCGCTGGAAGAGCGCGCGAGTTAACGGGCGCTGGAAGAGCGCGCGAAACGAAATCAGTAAAGCCCGCCGGTCGCCGCCCCGGCACATGGAAATTTCCGCCCCGAACCTTCCATAGCTTCGAACAGCGTGATTACATCCTATGATGGAGGTGCCGATGCGCGTGCTGTTTGCGATATTCATTGTTCTTGCCCTGTCCACGGGCCTTTTCGGCGCGTGCCCGATTGCCATCGCCGGTGCGACGAACGGGACGCCCGAAACGCGTCCCACGATCGAGGAGCTCACGAAGGAATCGGAGCAGCTGGAGCGGCAGTCGAAGGCGCTGAAAGATGCCATCGACAAGCAGCTACCGCATCAGGACATAAAACTGGCCTACGATAATTTCAATGACCGCGACCGCTCCCCGATCCAGGACGGACCGCTGGAAGCCTTCAACGAGCTTCGCATATTCGCCCTTCGACTTGAGGCCGACCTGGTGCGCAACAACCTCGCCTATGTCGAAGAAAAAAGCTGGGATGCCGATTTCGTCGAAATCTTTCGCCGCGTCGTCACCTGGGCGGAGGACATGAAAACCCGGCCCGGCGAATACGTGTGGCGGCAGGCCAAAATCGAGGAAGAGCGGGGATTGCATCCGAAAACCGACAGGTATGTAGGTTCTTTCTTACGCCATCTGGCTTCCGACAAAGATTATCCACCGGCATTATACGCAACGGCAATAAATATACTGGAGACCAAACCGGAGGAATTGGATTACGCCGTGATTCTACTCGGAAACATCGCCGATGTCGGCCATGAAGCAGGATTGCGCAAACTCATCGAAATACACGTCAATCAACGCGAGAAGCGATACTATCCAGGCTCCGCACTTTACTGGATCGAACGCGGCGAGAAATTCGGTTTCGACATGGCCGGTTGGCGGTCCATCGTCGAGCCATTTCTGACCGACGAGGACCGCCGCTGGGCGGAGAGGTTCCTTGAACTCGGACGCCCCCCGAACGAATGGGAGTACTGAACCATTCTCAGCCACCGGCTTGAGACTTATTACAGCCCCCCAGCAGCAGCCCGCCTGCCCGCCCCGGCACATGGGAAATTTCCGCCCCGATCCTTCCATAGCCTTGATCGGCATGATTACATCCTATGATGGAGGTCCCGATGCGTGTGCTGCTGCCGATGTTCGTAGTTCTTGCCCTGTCCACGGGCCTTTTCGGCGCGTGCCCGATTGCCATCGCTCAAACGCCGGCCCCGATACCCAACGAGACACCCGAAACGCATCCCTGGACCGACGAGCAGCGCGATAAAGTGCTCAAACATATCGAACGGGAAAACCGCAAAATTGACTACACGGTGCCGCATTCGAAACTGAAGGACGCAATCAAAGAATTCGCCCGAGAGCCGCTTTCGAGTTTCAACGACCTGCGTATTCTCGCCATCAGTGTGCCGCCGGATGCGGTCCGCATGAACCTGGACTATGCGGAAACGCACGATCTGGACCCGGACCTTGTGGAAATTTTTCGGCGCGTCGTGGCGTGGGCCGAAGATTTGCGCGCGAATGACGGCGCGGCGGTGTGGAAGCAGGCGGAGATTGAGGCGAAACGCAATCTGCATGACACCGATGACCATGTCGTGTGGCATCTGAGGCATATGGCTATCGACAAGAAATACCCGCCTGCCCTGCACCAATATGGACTAGAGCTACTCGCCAAGGCAGGCGACGATCCAGAGCCGCTCGGCGCGCTTTGGGCATTTGAAGATGCCGCTCATCAACATTACGAACCGTCGATCCGTCAACTCATCGACTTTTTCATTGCCGCAACACACTTCGGAAAGCATCGAGGTGTCGCCTATTATTGGTTCCGGCGCGGCGAACTGCGCGGCTACGACATGGGCCGATGGCGGTCCTGGATGGCCAAAAACGTGACCGGCCAGGACCGCGCATGGGCGGAAAAATATTTGCAGGCGAAAACCTATCCGCCCGATTGGGACTATATGTACTAGTCGTATCCGTCGCCAATCTGACCGGCGCGGCATGCATTTAGTTTAGCGACTGCCTTCGCGTGCTCCTTAACAGCGGCGTTGAAGTTCTTTTCCGCCGCCTCTTGTTCCTTTTCGGCGGCGGCAACTTCTGCTTCGAGTTGTTTCAACGTCTCGACATAGGCTCTTCGACGCCGTCGCGCCTCTTCGATGGTCATCGCATCTCCGACACCGCCTGCGACATTTCTGCTCGCCAGGAACTGCCAAAGAAGCGCGATGCTCCTCGCTCGCTTGCCGCCACCTGTCTTGGGCGGTGGCGGCGGCAGTTTCGGACGCCTGCGCTCGTATTCGTTCGGCGGCGCTGGCGGATCGGCTTTCAGACCGTTCTGACGATGCTCTTCAAGCGCGCGCTCGGCTGCGGCCAGCCTCGCGTTGGCATCCATTTGCCGCCGACCGGCCGCGTTCCAAGCCTGCGACATCTCATAAACCTTGATTGAGCGTTTATTGCAGTTCGGCTTCGGCTTCTCGGGCTTTTCATCCGGCTTTTCAACCGGCTTGTCATCGGGCTTGCCGTCATCGGGCTTGCCGTCAGGTTTACCGTCATCTGGCGGTTTTGGCGCATCCGCGCTGGTCTTTTGTGCGAAGGCCTTGAGCACCGCCGCGCGCCGTGCGGGATCGATGCCCGCGCCGGGATCGCTCTCGGCGTCGGCCTCGTCCAGCCAATCGGCCAGGTCCGCACGCTGCGGGCCGGTCATGCTGCCCTCCATGGACGCGCGCACCCGCGCCGCGCGGGTCTTGTCCGCGCGTTGCAGTTGGCGGATGAAGTCGACCGTTTCCGCCTTGCCGTCGTCGTTTTCGGCAAAGGCGCGGGCGTAAAGCCCGGGCACGAGACCATCCGCCCCGGTCCCCTTCAAGTGGGTAACCAGCCGCGCGTTGGCCGATGACTGTTCCGTGCGCAGCCGCTTTGACGTGCGCGAGCGTTTGGGTGCCGGGTCGGCGCCAAGCGCTTTCAACACCCCGCCGATCAGCCGCGCCGTCGGCCCGCCGACACGCAGCAAACCGTCTTGTTTCAGGCCGGTTTCGGCTTGCAGGCGTTTGATGCCGTTTTGCAACGGCGCACCGTAAAGACCGGTCGTGCCGCCGGTCGGCTTGAGGTCCAGATGCCCGGTCACGCCGAGCGCGTGCTCGACCGAGCGGACGTCGTCTTCACCGTTGACCGACTTCGGCCCGACGGCTTTTTTTAACGCGAGCGGCGCGGCTTCGGTTTCGGTTTCGCCGGACTGCTTCGCGGTTGTGCCGGTGCCCTCGCGGGGCGCCAGCGGGTCAGCGGTCATGATGGACGGGGCGGAAGCGCGCGAACGCACGTCCTCGTCGCGCACATCGCCGTCCGTATCCACGGACGACATGCTGCGCGCGATCCCCGTCCACCGACCGTAAGGTCGCATGGACATAGGATACTCCTGTACAAACAGTTATGAGGACGGCGTTATCCGTCTTTGGAGAGGGCCCGGCGGTGCACCTTCGGGTGCGACCGTCGCTCCGGGTTATCCTGCCCAACGCGGGCGCCGGAAAATCAGGGTGCCAATGTATACCAATACGGGTATTTTGTCAATATATTCGCCGATTCGTCATCGGAACGCACCCTAACCGGTCAGTAAAGCCCGCCGGTGCCTGTCGATGGTGCACCGGAAATATTCGATCCGGACGTGGAGTCCGTCCACCCCTGCCCCTCGATCACGCTGGCGTCGGCGCTGGGCGTGGTGCCTTCCTTGAAGGCTTCGAGGATGACGTTGGTTTCGCCCGGACGGATCGGCAGCCCGGTACGCGCGTTGACGCGGACAAGGCGGATGCCCGGCGGCGTGCGGAACGGGATCGCCGGCTGATCGGCCAGCGCTTCTTTCATGAAGTCGCGGAATACCGGTGCGGACACGGACGAGCCGGTCTCGTGGCGGCCGAGCGGTGTCGGCTCGTCAAAGCCGACGAACACGCCGACGGCAAGGTCGGGCGAAAAGCCGATGAACCAGGTGTCACGTTCCTCGTTGGTGGTGCCGGTCTTTCCGGCGAGCGGTTTCTTGACCTCCGAAATGCGCCGTCCGGTGCCGCGTTCGATCACGCCGCGCAGCATGCTGACGATCTGATAGGCGCTTGCCGGGTCGGTGATCTGCGGCCGCTTGTCGGGAATCTGCGGGACCCGCTGCCCGTGCCAGGCATCGGCGCGGCAATCGGGACAATCGCGCCCGTCGTGGCGATAAACGGACCGTCCAAGCCGGTCCTGTACCCGGTCGATGAGCGTCGGCGTGATTTTCTTGCCGCCGTTGACCAGCATCGCATACGCCGTCGTCAGACGGATCAGCGTGGTTTCCCGGGCGCCCAGCGACATTGCCAGCGTCTGCGGCAGATCGTCGACGATGCCGAAGCGCCGCGCGTATTCGGCGATCCGCTCCATGCCGATGGTCTGTGCCAGACGCACCGTCATCAGGTTGCGGGATTTTTCGATGCCGAGACGCATCGTCGACGCGCCATAGAATTTCTTGCCGTAGTTGGCGGGCCGCCATTTCGGCAGCCCCGGCCCCTGGTCGATGACGAACGGCGCGTCGAGAATACGTGTCGACGGCGTGAAGCCCATGTCGAGACCGGCCAGATACACGAACGGCTTGAATGCCGAGCCGGGCTGGCGCGCGGCCTGTGTCGCGCGGTTGAACTGGCTGCGCTCGAAGGAATAGCCGCCGACCATCGCCAGCACGCGCCCGGTATGCGGATCAATGGCGATAATGCCGCCGTTGACCGCCGGGATCTGCTGCAGGCTGTAGACGCCCTCGGGGGTCTTCTTTCCCTCTTCCGACGGCGTGGCCGCCTCGACGATGACGACGTCGCCTGCGGTCAAAACGTCCGACGCTTTCTTGACGGGCCCGCCGCGCTTCTGGTCGTCCAGCGCCTCGCGCGCCCACTTAAGCTCGTCCAGCGGAATGATGCCGGGCTTTCCGTCCTCGACGCCGATACTGGCGTAACCCTTGGCGTCGTCGACGCCGATCACCACCGCAAGCTGCTTTTCGCCGATGCCCTTGGGCCGTGTGATCGAGCCCAGATAGGTGCGCCAGTCGAGCGGCACGTCCAGCCGCTGCCCGGCCGGGGCCGTCGTCACCGGACCGCGATAGCCGTGGCGGCGGTCATAGGCTTCGAGGCCGCGCCGCAGCACATGGCGGGCAATGCCCTGTAGTTTCGGATCAAGCGTCGTGCGCACCGACAGCCCGCCCTGATAAAGCTGGTCTTCGCCGAAGCGCTGCACCAGTTCACGGCGCACTTCCTCGGTAAAGTAGTCGGCCTTCACGAATTCCGTTTCCTCGCGGCTGGCGACCAGAAGCGGTTCCGCCATCGCGGCGCGCGCTTCGTCGGGCGAAATACGCCCGTCTTCGAGCAGGCGGCCGATGACCCAGTTACGCCGCCCCTTGGCGGCAGAATGCTTGGACACAGGGTTGTAGTTGTTGGGCGCCTTGGGCAGCGCTGCCAGATACGCCGCCTCGGCGACCGAAAGCTGGTTCAGCGACTTGTTGAAATAGTTGAGCGCCGCCGCCGCGACCCCGTACGATCCGTATCCCAGATAAATCTCGTTCAGATACAGTTCGAGAATCCGGTCCTTGGTGAAGGCGCGTTCGATCCGCACCGCCAGAATGGCTTCCTTGATCTTTCGGTCGAAGGATACCTCGTTGGTCAAAAGGAAGTTCTTGGCAACCTGCTGGGTGATCGTCGAGGCGCCGACCAGACGGCGGCCGGTGGCGATGTTCTGCAGGTTGGTGACGACGGCGCGCGCGACGCCGACGAAATCGATCCCCGAATGCTGATAGAACGACTTGTCCTCGGCCGACAGGAACGCATCGACGACGCGCCGGGGCATCGCCTCGATCGGCACGAAGGCGCGCTTTTCGATGGCGAATTCCGCCAACAGCCGCCCGTCACCTGCATGCACGCGGGTCATCACCTGCGGATCGTACGTCGCAAGTTGCCGGTAATCGGGCAAATCGCGGCCGAATTTATGCAGCACGTAAAGCGTGCCGCCGCCGACACCGGCCGCCGCCAAAATCAACAGCGAAAACGTTATCAACGTGAATTTCAGGAGAAACTTCATATCCGGGCGTTACGTCCGTTGTTCATGCCGCCATTGTGTAGCACAGCCGCCCCAAAATGCGGAGTCCGTAGCGTCACGTATCGCAAGAATGTGACCAATCCGTGGCAAATCGGATACGCGTGCCGACACCCGGCAATATCTGGTGAATTCAAGGGGGCGCACAGGAAATCAGGGACGGCTGGCGCTTTCGATCTTGTTAAAATAACGATCGACGGCCCCGGCAATGGACTGCGCCAGTTTGCGGCGGTGCGATTTGGACCGCAGCGCACGCTCGTCCTGTTTATTGGACAGGAACCCCAACTCGATCAGCACCGACGGAATATCCGGTGCCTTGAGCACCGCGAACCCGGCAAAACGGTGCGGATTTCGCAGGATTTTAACCCGGCCTTTAAGCTCGTCGACCAGCAGTGCCGCCAGCTTGGCGGACTGGTTCATGGTTTCGCGCTGCGCCAGATCGATCAGGATGTTGGTGACTTCGGCGCTTTCATGCGTCAGATCGATCCCGGCGATCAGGTCGGCCTTGTTTTCACGCTCGGCAAGTTGCGCGGCCTCTTTGTCCGAGGCGCGCTCCGACAGTGTATAGAGTGACAGTCCCCGGGTGCCGCGATTGCGGATGGTGTCGGCGTGCAGCGAAATGAACAGATCGGCCTTCATGTCGCGGGCCCGTTCGATACGGCCGCGCAGCCGAATGAAAACGTCGCGGTCTCGGGTCAGCTTGACGTCGAAGCGCCCGGTCGATTCCAGGTGCGCCTTGAGATCGCGCGCTGCGGCCAGCGTGATGTGCTTCTCGTAAATGCCGGAAACGCCGATCGCGCCCGGATCGACGCCGCCATGGCCCGGATCGATGACGATGATACGTTTTCGCGCATAACCCGGCACCGGCGGCTTCATCGGCACGCGGAGCGACGCCAGCTTCGTCTGCCCCGCCGTGCTTTGCGTGCTGACCTTGGCCGACGGTGCGGCGAGACCCGTGGGCGGCGTCGGCTTCACCGGCATCGCGGCGGCCTTGGCAACCGGCTGGGCGGCGGTGTCCGCCTTCGGCTGAGGTTGAGGGGTCGTTTGCGTGCGAGGTTTCGGCTGCACCGGTTCGGCACTAACGATTCGCGTTTCCGAACCACGCACCACCAGCGGCGGCGCGCCGACACTTTGCAGGAACGCCTTGCCCGAGGCGCGCGCCAGATCGATCACCAGACGGTCCGGCTGTCCGCCCGCGCCCGGCAGCGAAATCGCATCATGGACCCGGCCCGGTTCGCGCAGATCGACGACGATGCGCGAGTTACCGGGCTGGAACAGGCCGTATCTCAGCTTCGACAGCAAACCGGTATTCGACGGCAAGGGCCGCGGCGGCAGCCGCCAACCGACTTCGGGAAGATCGATGACAAGGCGCGCCGGTCCGGCCAGCGTAAAGACCTTGGCGTTCACCGGACGGTCGAGATCGACGACGATCCGCGTCGACAGGCCATGCTTGCCGACACGGATATCCGTGACTTCCGCATCCGCCGCAAATGCCGACGGCGCCACAAGCGCCGCGACGAAGAACGCGGATAAAAACAGGCGCAGGCCGCCAATGCCCATATTTTGCGTCCGCCAGTCCTAAAAATTTACCATATTTAGCCGTTTATAGACGTCCGGCACACCCGCTCTCAAGCATTACTCGACGTATCGGCGTCATTATTATGACATTGTGGAATTTAAATCCTACGGTTATGTTAACGAAGATCGCTTGATGCGATCCCGTTTCTGATCCGCCGCCCAGTGCAAAGCACCCAGTGCCCCGCACCGAACGGGCCCGGATTTTGTGTGCCGGACATGCTTTCGGCACCACCCAATTCGAGGTTTTTTCACATGCCGGTGCAAGCCGCCCGAAAGATCGACACGAAAATGACCGGAATGCCGATGCGCGTCCGGGGCATTGCCGTGGCCGTTTCCCGAGGCGCCGCCGGTTTTCATCACACCAATCGGCACGTACACCCCTTGACCGTCCAGCTTCCATGCGAAACGACAAGTGCGTGCGTGCCCCGGAGTTTCAACTTAAATGGCTACCAAACGCATGCTAATCGACGCCTCCCACCCGGAAGAGACACGGGTGGTTGTGCTGTCGGGGAACCGGGTCGAAGACTTTGATGTCGAAGTCGAATCCCGCCGTCAACTCAAAGGGAATATCTATCTCGCAAAAGTAACCAGGGTCGAACCGTCCTTGCAGGCGGCATTCGTCGAATACGGCGGCAACCGCCACGGGTTCCTGGCTTTCAGCGAAATTCATCCCGACTACTACCAGATTCCGGTCGCCGACCGCGAAGCCCTCATCGCCGAGGAAGAGGACGCGCAGCGCGCGGCCCAGCAGGCGCTTGAGGATGAAGAACCCGACGCCAACGTCGAGGAAGTCGGCGGCGAGGACGAAATCGACGAAGCGGAGAAAACCCGTCGCCCGATGGTCGACCGGCGCCGCTATAAAATTCAGGAAGTCATCAAGCGCCGGCAGATTCTGCTGATCCAGGTGGTCAAGGAAGAACGCGGCAACAAGGGCGCGGCACTGACGACGTACCTGTCGCTGGCCGGCCGTTATTGCGTATTGATGCCGAACACGGCGCGCGGTGGCGGGATTTCCCGCAAGATCGCGTCCGGTCAGGACCGCAAGCGCCTGAAATCGATCCTTTCCGACCTCGGCATTCCGGACGGCATGGCGGTCATCGTCCGCACCGCCGGCGACAAACGCACCAAGGCGGAAATCAAACGCGATTACGAGTACCTGATCCGGCTCTGGGAACAGATACGGCAAACGACACTGGAATCCATCGCGCCCTCGCTGATTCACGAGGAAGGCAACCTGATCAAGCGATCGATCCGCGATATCTACACAAAGGATATCGAGGAAGTCGTCGTCGCCGGCGAGGAAGGGTACCGCACGGCCAAGGACTTCATGAAGCTGATGATGCCGAGCCACGCCAAGCGTGTGCAGCCGTACAAGGAAAGCAATATTCCGATGCTGCAGCGTTACCAGGTGGAAACGCAGATCGAAAGCATGCACCAGCCGGAAGTGCAGCTTAAGTCCGGTGGCTACATCGTCATCAACTCGACCGAGGCGCTGGTCGCCATCGACGTCAACTCGGGCCGCTCGACGCGCGAACGCAACATCGAGGAAACGGCATACAAAACCAACATGGAAGCGGCCGAAGAAGTGGCACGGCAACTCAGACTTCGCGATCTCGCGGGCCTGATCGTCATCGACTTCATCGACATGGAAAATCACCGCAACCAGAACAAGGTGGAACGCGCCCTCAAGGACGCCATGCGCACCGACCGCGCGCGCATCCAGATCGGCCGCATCTCGCCGTTCGGGCTTTTGGAAATGTCGCGCCAGCGGCTGCGCCCGAGCATCCAGGAAATCCATTCCGAGCCGTGCCCGCACTGCGCCGGGACCGGTATCCGCCGCTCCGCCGACACCACGGCGCTGGCAATCCTGCGCATCATCGAAGAAGAAGCGATGCGCAAGCGCTCGACGGAAGTCACGATGTGGATTCCGACGCAGGTCGCACTTTTTATCCTCAACCACAAGCGCGAGATGCTGGCCAGGATCGAGGAAGATTACGAACTCAAGGTGTATCTGGAAAACGACGACACCCTGATCCCGCCCGATTACCGCATGGACCGGGTCCGCACCGACGGCAAGACCGTCGAGGATCAGGCGCCCGAGACACATGCCGCACCGAACGACGACAACGACAGCGAGGAAGGCGGCCGCAAACGCCGCCGTCGCCGTGGCCGCCGCAAGGGCCGCAAGGACGAGGATCAGACGGAACAGCAGCAGACCGCAGCGTCCGCCGATGATTCCGAAGCGGACGACAACGAAAACGCCGACGCCGACGCCGAAGCACAACAAAACGCCGGCAACGACGAAGATGGTGACGAGACGCCGAAGCGCCCGCGCCGCCGCCGCCGTGGCCGCCGTGCCGGTCGCCGCCGTAATCGCAACACCGATGAAAACGGCAACGAAATCGAAGATGCCAACGCCGCAGAGAACGGCGACGGTGAAAAAGCCGATGACGCTGGCGAAAAAGGGTCCGGCGACAGCGGCGACGATGCCGAGGTGACGGAAGCCGCAACTGCCGAAGCCGAAACCACGGACGCTTCGGGCGATGCGCCGGAGGCCGAGAAAGCCGCCGACGAGAAGCCGAAACGCCGCCCGCGCACCCGCCGCAGCAAAAAGACGGATGACGCAAAGGCGGACGAGACTAAAGAGGACGACGACAAGGCTGAAGCCACTAAGGCCGAAGAGCCCGCAGAGGCGAAGGCTGAGGATGCCGAAGCGGAGACCGCTCCGGCGGAAGCCGCACAGGAAGATGAAGGTTCCGCCAAGTCCGGCAACGGCAAGGATCACGGTGACGATCAGGCCGAGGCACCTGCTGCCCCGGCAATCGAAATCGCTGCCGAGGCCGTTGCCGAAACTGCCGAGCCCATCGAGGTCGAGCCGCAGCCGATGGCGAAGACCACGATCATCGACGTCGCACAAATGAACGAAGAAGAAAAACCGGCCAAACGCGGCTGGTGGCGTCGCGGCTGAGCTTTTTCGGTACGATAACGATTTAAAGGGCGGCCTTCGGGTCGCCCTTTTCGTTACTTACGCCGCCACGCGATCAGACGGCGCGCCGCTTCGGCCATGTCTTCGGGATCGCGGGCAAAGGAAAAACGCACGAAAAGATGGCCGCGTTCGGGATCGAAATCCGCGCCGGGCGTTGCCGCGACGCCGGTTTCGGCCAGCATCGCCTGACAGAACGCGGCGCTGTCGTTGGTCATCTCGGACACATCGGCATAGATGTAAAAAGCACCGTCCGCCGAGGCCAGCTTGTCGAACCCGGCTTTCGGCAATTCGCGCAATAACAGCTTTCGGTTTTCCGCATAGCGCTTCAGGTTGTCTTGCAATTCGTCGTCGCAATCGAACACCGCGACGGCGGCGTACTGCGACACTGCGGGCGGCGAAATAAACAGGTTCTGCGCCAGACACTCGACGGCTCGGACAAGATCCGGCGGCATGATCATCCAGCCGAGCCGCCAACCGGTCATCGAAAAATATTTCGAGAAGCTGTTGACGACGATGGCATTGTCACCGAACCGGAGCACGGTTTCCGCCGGCGCTTCATACGTAATGCCGTGATAGATCTCGTCGGAAATCAGGCGGATGCCTTCGGTAGCGCAATAATCGTAAAGTGCCTTTAATCCGGCGGCATCGATCATGGTCCCGGTCGGGTTCGACGGGCTGGCGATGATCAGACCGTCGAGCGCTGCGCCGCATTCCGCCAACAGTTCCGGCGTCGGCTGGAAATTTGTCTCCGGGCCGACCGGGATTTCCACCACCTCGATCCCCAGCGAAACCAGAATGTTCCGATATGCCGGATAACCGGGTGCCGCCAGCGCGACACGGTCCCCGGCATCGAACGCCGACAGGAAGCTCAGGATGAACGCGCCACTGGAGCCGGTCGTGACGGCGATGCGATCTACCGGCACGTCGATGCCATGGATGCGTTGATAGTGCGCGCGAATAGCCTCGCGGAGCGGCGGGATGCCGAAGGCATCGGTGTAGCCGAGCCGTTCCGTTTGCAACGCCCGGGTCGCCGCCTCGACGACGCCTTTCGGCGCGCCGGTACCGGGCTGGCCCACTTCCATATGGACGATGTTTTCGCCTTCGGCTTCACGCTCGTTAGCAGCGCGCATCACGTCCATGACGATGAACGGCGCGACCTGGCCGCGCGCGGCAACTTTCAACACCATGGTTCAGTTTCCGCCGAGCGCGATGCCGAAACCACGCGGGTCGCTGGCGCTGGCGCAGGCCAACTCACGCGGATGCGGGATACCGGTCGGACAATATACGGCCGTAACGCGGCCGATCGACTTGGTCAACGAGACCTGATGCCCGCGTTTTTTAAGCGCATCGACGATATCGGCCGGCATGTCGGCCTCGACGAAGACCTTATCCGGGACACCCGCATAGTGGGTGCGCGGTGCGCGCATTGCTTCCTCAAGCGACTGAGGTCCGGCGGCGGCGCGGGCCAGCACGTTGACGAGTGCCGTCGGCGCCGTCACCCCGCCCGATGCGGCGGCGGCGATATAAGCGCGATTGTTCAGCTCGCTGGTCAGCAGTGCCGGGCCGAGCGGCGTATAGGTGCGCCCGCGCGTATCGGGCGCCGCCGCCAGTATAATGCCGAACCCTTCGGCCATGCGCCCCGTGCCGAACAGGTTGTTCATGGTCATGGTGCAGGCGACCGCACCGCCCTTGGTATCCATTACCGAGAAACTGACCGCCGCCGGTGTTTCGGGCCAGTCGACCGGCGCGGTTATCAGGCTGGAGAGCGGTGTCGCCGTATCGGTGATCCCGTCCTGCGCCTGATCGGTATATTCCTCGGAAATCCGGGCCTGCGGTCCCTGACGATAGGTGCCGTCAGCCTGCAGGTTTTTCATCCGTTGTACGAAAGCGCGCTTCGCGGCCTCGGCCATAAGATGCTCGCGGGCCACGCCCGTAGTATTTTCGAATATGTCGTCGTTCATCAACAGCGCCAGCATTTCGGCACCGACCGCACCGCCTGCGGCGGGCGGACCGGCAAAATGCCAATCGGTCGCCTTTTGCCATTTGAACGTAATCGGTTCGCGGATTTCGGGACGATAGTCGCGCAGGTCCTCATAGCTCAGCGAGCCGCCGGCAGCGGTCACGGCCTCGACCAGCTGGCGTCCGTCGTTCCCCAGATAGAAATCACCGACGCCGCGCAGCCGCATCCGTCCAAGGATCGCCGCCAGATCGGTCTGCTTCATAAAGTCGCCTTCGGCCAGCGGCTTCCCGTTCTTGCCCCTGAAAACCTTGGACACGACCTGATCGCGGAGCAAGACGTCCGACACCTTTGAGAATTCGGCGGCAAACGCGCGCGGCATGTTGAAGCCGAACCGGGCCAGATTTTCGGCCGGCGCCACGACCTGCTCCCACTTCAACTCGCCATAGCGCGAATGCAGCAGAAACAGTCCGCGCGGCGTCGCCGGCACCGCGCTCGGGCGTTCGGTATTGCGCGACGCCAGTTTCGGCGCACGCGGCAAAAAGTCGATAACCACGGGCTTTTCACCGCGGGCGTCACGGGCGATGCACACGCCGCCGCCGCCCAGACTTGCCGATGACGGCATGGTCACGCTCAGCGTCAACCCGATGGCCGTCGCCGCATCCCCCGCCGTACCGCCCGCCGACAACACGTCGCGGGCGACGATTGCCGCCTGCGGCTCTTCCACGGAAATCACCCCGAGTGCACCCGGAATATAGCCGATGGTGCCTTTGCGCGCCGTGAAATCCTCATCGAACCCGCCACAGGACGACAGCACAACCGCCGCCAGGGCCAGCGGCAATGACATAACCGTCATTTGACGCCAAGCTACCGCGTGACTACGTTCTATGATGTTTCCAAGGGCGAAGCGCGTGCTGAAAACTGGCTTCTTTTTTCGTATCTTCATCGTCGTCTTACTTTCTGCGTCGCTTTGCGCGCCCGCGCGGGCGCAAGGCTTGTCGCTGATCCGGGATGCGGAAATCGAAGATACCATCCGTATGATGGCGGCGCCACTGTTCAGCGCCGCCGGATTAACGCCGGATGCGGTTTCCATTCATCTGGTCAACGACAGGAGCCTGAACGCCTTCGTTGCGGATGGCCAGCGTTTGTTCATTAACACCGGATTATTGATGCGCGCCGACAATGCATCGCAAGTCATCGGCGTCATCGCCCACGAAACCGGCCACATTGCCGGCGGCCACCTGAGCCGCCTCGGCAAGGCACAGCAACAGGGCGCGGCCACGGCACTGATCGCGACGGTCATCGGCGCCGCGGCGGGGATCGCCACCGGACGCGGCGATGTCGGCGGCGCAATTATCGCCGGCGGTCAAAGCACCGCGTCTCGGAGCTTTCTTTCGTTCAGCCGGACACAGGAAAATTCGGCCGACCAGGCGGCGCTGACGTTTCTCGATGAAACCAAGCAGTCTGCCCGCGGCCTGTTGCAGTTCATGGAGGTTCTCGAAGGTCAGGAGCTTCTGACCGGCGCCAGCCAGGACCCGTATGTTCGCACCCACCCATTGACCCAGGACCGGATCGAAGCGGTCCGGGCCCACAATCAGCGCTCGGCATACACGGCCAAACCCGATGATCCGGCGGTCGAGCTGGCTTTTCAGCGCGCGCGCGCCAAGCTCGTCGGCTATTTCGGGCAACCGGCGCTGACGCTCCGCCATTATCCGCCGAGCGACACCTCGATCCCGGCGCGCTACGCCCGCGCCTTCGCCTATTCGCGGATTCCCGATGCAGAGCGCGCGCTCGCCGAGTTGGAAACGCTTTTGCAGCAAGTGCCCGGCGATGCCTATTTCCTCGAACTCAAGGCGCAGATCCTTTTCGATACCGGCCGAATCCTGGAGGCGATACCGCCGTTCCGCAGCGCCGTTGAAAAACAGCCGGAACAACCGCTGCTGCGCACCGAATACGCGCGGGTGCTGATCGAAAGCCAACGCGAAGAAGACCTCAAGGAAGCCGTCGAACAGCTTAAATTCAGCCTGTCGCGCGACCGCAGATCGGCGCAGGCGTGGCGGCTCTTGGGGATCGCCTATGGCAAGCAAGGCGATATCGGGCGCAGTTCTCTGGCGCTGGCCGAAGAAGCGTTGTTACGCGGCAACGCAAGCGAAGTCCGCTTCCATGCCGGGCGCGCCGTCGAGATGTTTGCGCGCGGCTCCCCGGAATGGCTGCAGGCGGAAGACATGTTGCTGGCGCTGAAAAACCGGGAGAATTGAGCGTCGTGCCCGGCACCGCGATGACCGGCATCACACAGCGGCGCGCCCGCTTGGCCGTCCCACTGCTGCATTTCGTGCTTTGCGTCTTCTTGCTGGCGGGCTGCTCGGCACCGCGCGATGCCGTACCGCTCGGCGGCACACTCGAGGTTCTGAGCCCCGATCAAACGTTCATCGAAGCGGTCAGTGTCGGCGAATTGCCGCCCGGTTGGGAAATCTCCGGCGACATGCCCGAAGGCGCGCTGTCGATCCATGCCGTCGATGGCTATCGGGCCGTCACCGCGACTCCGGGCGCGACACCTTTTGCCGTGCTCCGCCGCACCAACGCGTCTTTGCTGGCGACACCCTTTCTGAGCTGGGCATGGCATGCGCAGTCTCCGTCAGGCGGCGCGCATCCGGTGCGCATCATCGTCGGACTGGTCGACCGTTCGGCCAAGCCGGATCGCGCCTGGTGGCAGATGGGCGGCGACACCGGCACGACCCGCGTCATCCAGATGGTGTGGAACGAAACCGCGCTTGGTCGCGGCACCGTCATCGGGCCCCGGATCGAGGAAGGAAAGCCGCAAAGTGCCCGCTATATCGCGCGGGGCGGCCCCGAACAGGCCGGCCGCTGGCGGACCGACGCCGTCGATCTGTCGCTGATCCACAGGCAGGTGTGGCCGAACGACAATCCGGCAACGACCGACATTCGCTTTATCGGCATCGCCGTACAGGCGGCGCGCCCGGCCGCCAGTGCGCCATCTCCCTCCATGAGCCTCGCCGCCGTGCGCCTGATGCGCTGAGAATACGCCAGCCGGACATGTCACAAGCGCGTGAAAATCGCTTTCGAGGCGGGGCAAGGCCTTGCCCCGGCGGGCGCGCTCGCCCATCATTCGCCAACCCGGAACCAATGAATGGATGACACGATGTTTCGACGCCTTGCCTTGAACGCCCTTTGTAGCGCCGCGATTGCAGCGATCGCTTTCTCGTCCCCGGCCAAGGCCGATACGGAAACGATGTCCGATGCCCGCAAGGCGGAAATCGAAAAGATCATTCATGACTACATCAACAACAATCCGCAGGTCATTCTGGATGCCGTCCGCAATCATCAGCAGGCACAGGCGGACGCGGAACAAGCGGCGCAACAGGAACGCCTTGTCGAGATGCGCCAGCAACTCGAACATGCCGAGTATTCGCCGGTCGGCGGCAATCCCGACGGCAACGTGACGGTCGTCGAGTTTTTCGACTATCGCTGCGGTTACTGCAAACACGTCCACGATACCGTCATGAATACTGTCGGTGACGACGGCAACGTGCGCCTGGTCTACAAGGAATTTCCAGTCCTCGGTCCGGATTCGGAGATCGCGGCGCGCGCCGCACTGGGCGTGTTTTTCAACAAAGCCGACAAGTATTTCGAATTCAACGACGCGCTGATGCGCGCCAAGGGTGGGCTGAACGAAGCACGCGTTCTGGAGATCGCGGCGTCGATCGGCCTCGACAAGGATGCCGTCAAGAAGCACATGGACGATCCGCGCGTGAACATGGAATTGCGCCACAATATGGCGCTGGCGCAGGCATTGGGCATTCGGGGAACGCCGGCGTTTGTCGTCGACAACACGCTGGTGCCGGGTGCATTGGACCGCGAAACGCTGGAGGAGTTGATCAAGAAAGCGCGCGGAAGCTGATTAAGCTCAGCCGCCTTGCTGGCCGGGAATCTTGAAGACCGGCGCTTCTTGCGCACCGACGGCCTGGATGATCGGCTGCAGCACATATTTGTAGCCGTCCGAGCGTTCGACCAGCAAAAGCATCGACGGACGGCCGGCCTCTTTCGCGGCGGAATAGGCGTCTAGGAACTGCTGTGGCTCCCAGACCGGCTGCTGGTTGATCTGCGCCACCACATCGCCGCGCCGAAGCGTCGTCAATCCGGCGAACATGTCATTGAATACGGATACAACGATTCCCGTCGATCCCCAGCGGATGCCGAGATGCTTGCGCAGTTTCGGCGTCAGCGCGGCAAAGGTGACGCCGAGTTCCGGCTGCGCCGCGAACGCGGATTTGGTGATGCCCCAACCGTTCGGCCATTCCGAAACGGCCATCTTGAGCTTTATCGTCTTGCCGCGCCGGTGAATGTCGATACCGATTTCGTCGCCGGGCTTCAAGCCGCCGGCGATCTGCACCAGACGCTCGAAAGTGTCTATCGGCACGCCCTGCATCGAGGTGATGATATCGCCGCGCGCAATTCCTGCGTTCGACGCCGGCCCATCGACGCTGATGTCGCGCACCAGCACGCCGGTGGAAAATTCGATACCCAGCGCGGCGGCAATTTTCGGCGAATTGCCCTGCACCTGCATGCCAAGGAAACCGCGCTCGGCGGCAGGCGCCCGCTCCACCAGGAACGTAACGAAAAGAAATGTCAGAACAAAGAAAACGCCGAAGGAACGGCGATTCATTGCTGCCTCGAACATGGACGTCGCCTCCCTCGGCGAAGAATACTGCGTATAATCTAACGATTCCAATGATTTGCCACAACAACCATGTGACAACATGGTTAACCGCAGCGTTCATCCTTGGCCGGCAGCACGTCTTGCAGAATCTGATCGACGATCAGGTCGTCGAAAATCAGTTCGAAATGCGTAATCACGCCGTTTTCGAGCAGTCGGAGCGATATCTCGAACTCCGGCGCGGATGCCTGTTCGCCGATCTTGAAAAACGCCATGCGGACCCGCCATGCCTTGCGATCCAGCAGCGCCTTGTCGCCGGAAAGTCCCTCGCCGCCGATGCTGTCGGGCAAGATGAAGGCCGTGACTTTTTGCGGCCCTTCATCGTCGGTGCCGTCGAAGGAATATGTCTCGCCGGTCTTTTTCCCTGATTTGGCAAGCTCCAGAAGCCAGCGCGTGGTCGCGATATAGAACCGCGTGCCGCCCGGCAACGGCATTTCAAACGGGCGCGGCGTGACGAACTCGGCTTCGGCCGTGCCGTCTGCCTTGTGGCGCGCCGTACCGGAAAATTTCTTCGGCTCGCCGTTGGTAACGCTGTTGCTCTCGAAAATATAATCTTTGCCGTCGAGGCTTTCTCGGGCCTTGAACTGCATCTCACGTTCGATCGCCCCGCCCGCGACGGTAAGCATGGTCATCACGATCTGTTCGTTGATCACCCATCCTTGGCATGTCCGCTCAACCACCGACACCGCAGCACCGCTCAGCCCGTTAAAGCGCGAGCTTGGACTGCTCGACGACAGCGTCATATTGTAAATCGCCTGATGCGGCACCATCTCGGCGCAGGCGGTCGCGGCATCGGCGAGTCCCGCAAACACGCAAATACCGAGCAAAGCAATACGAGCCTTCAGGCACGGGCGCCGGTTCATTGAATTCTCCGCCTTGAGTTGACCATGGTTGACCCTGTATCGAGCTTATGAAAAGCACCGAGCCGGTGAAAGGCAAACTTGCCTTCATCCGGGACAGGATATATCCAAAGGCGCTTGAGCAGCGCCGCCGGAAACATCCCGGCGCGCATTCTTGCCGGCACTTATATCTGAAAGGCTGCCCGTGCACGTTCTGTCCATATTCGGCACACGACCGGAAGCGATCAAAATGGCGCCGGTGCTGCACGCGCTCAAGGACGCGGGCGCCGATACCCGGCTGTGCGTCACAGCGCAGCACCGCGGCATGCTCGACCAGGTGCTGGCGCTGTTCGACATCGTACCCGACAGCGACCTCGACCTGATGCAGCCGAACCAGACGCTGGAAGGCTTGACCGCCGCCGTCATCGAAGGCGTCAGCCGTGTCCTCGACGATAGCCGCCCAGACATGGTGCTGGTGCACGGCGACACGACGACGACATTCGCCGCCGCGCTGGCCGCTTTTTACAAACGCATTCCCGTCGGCCATGTCGAAGCGGGTCTCAGAACCGGTGACATCTATGCGCCGTTTCCCGAAGAAGTGAACCGCCGCCTGACCGACGGTATCGCGACGCTGCATTTCGCGCCGACCGAAGGCGGCAAAAAGAACCTGTTGGCCGAAGGCGCCGACCCGTCACGCATTTTCGTCACCGGCAATACCGTCGTCGATGCGCTTTATATGACGCGCGACCGGCTGTCCGCCGACGCCGCGCTCCGCGACGCCGTCTCGACGGCGTATCCCTTTCCCGCCGACGGACGGCGTATGGTGCTGGTTACCGGGCACCGCCGCGAGAATTTCGGCGACGGCTTCCAGAACATCTGCGAGGCGCTGCGTGACCTGGCCGCGCGCGGCGACATCGACATCGTCTATCCGGTGCACCTGAATCCCAACGTGCAAAAGCCGGTGAACGATATCCTCGGCGGCGTCGACAACGTGCATCTTCTGCCGCCCGCCGACTATCCGGCGTTCGTGCATCTGATGGGGAACGCACACATCGTCATCACGGATTCCGGCGGCATCCAGGAAGAAGCGCCGTCGCTCGGCAAGCCGGTGCTGGTGATGCGCGACGTAACCGAACGCCCCGAAGCCGTCGACGCGGGCACGGTCAAGCTGGTCGGCACCGACCGCGCACGCATCGTCGCCGAAGCATCGCAACTGTTGGACAACGCCGCCGCCTATGAGACCATGAGCCGCGCGCACAACCCGTACGGCGACGGACAGGCCGCCAAGCGGATCGCCACGGAGGTCCTCAAACATGGCGTTTGAACATGTCTGTGTTATCGGGCTCGGCTATGTCGGGCTGCCGACCGCCGCCGTGTTGGCCAGCCGCGGCATCCGCGTGACCGGCGTCGACGTCAACGCCAAGACGGTCGACAGCATCAACGCCGGCAAGCCGCACATCATCGAACCGGATCTGGATATGGTCGTACATGGTGCGGTCGCTTCCGGCCAGTTGGCGGCACGCATCGACCCGGTGGCCGCCGATGCCTTCATCATCGCCGTGCCGACACCATTCACCGAAGACCGCATGCCGGACCTCAGTTATCTCGAAGCCGCGACCAAGGCCGTCGCGCCGGTGCTGAAAAAGGGCGACCTTGTGGTCGTCGAATCAACCGTTCCCGTCGGCGCCACGCGTCAGGTCGGCGCGTGGCTGACCGAAGCGCGAGGCGATCTGACATTCCCCGACCCCGACGCACCGGACGCGGCACACGATATCTGCATTGCGCACAGCCCGGAACGGGTTCTGCCGGGCCGCGTGCTTCTTGAACTGGTGCGCAACGACCGCGTCATCGGCGGCCTCGGCGATGATTGCGCCGCGTGCACGAAATCGCTGTACGCCACCGTTGTCGAAGGTGACATGCACCTGACCACGGCAGCCACCGCCGAACTGGTCAAGCTGTCGGAAAATGCATTTCGTGACGTCAACATCGCCTTCGCCAACGAGTTGGCCAACGTTGCCGAGCCGCTCGGCATCAATGTCCGCGATGTGGTGCGTCTCGCCAACTATCACCCGCGCGTCAACATCCTCAACCCCGGCCCCGGTGTCGGCGGCCACTGCATCGCCGTCGATCCGTGGTTCATCGCCGCCTCGGCGCCGGATCGCACCCCACTGATCCAGACCGCGCGGCGCGTCAACGATGCGCGCCCGGCGGCGATTGCCGATCAGGTCGCGGCGCTGGCATCGGTCCGGAACGGTGGCGCCATCGCCTGCCTCGGTCTCAGCTACAAAGCCGATATCGACGACCTCCGCGAAAGCCCGTCCATTCATGTCGTCGAAGAGTTGCGCAAGCGGGTCGCCAATCCGATCCATGTGGTCGAACCGCATATCGACGCGTTGCCAGCCGACCTTGCCGACCTCGACAACGTAACCCTGACGGCGCGCGATGCGGCGCTGGCCGATGCAGCGGCGGTCGTCCTGCTGACGGATCACAAGGCCTTTTCCGCAATCACGCTTGATGCGCTGAGCGGCAAGGATGTCGTCGATACACGTGGGGTGTGGGCGTCCTGAACGTCCGGCCCGGGGGCCGTTCCCGCTATTTCTCGCCTTTTGACGAAGACGCCTTGCGCCGTTCCTCACCGCTGTATTCGGGGTCTTGGCGGCGACGGCGGTCGGGACCGAAATACGTCGGCGTGCGCACGTACTGGCGCGGGTTGTCGAGAATTTCCTTGATCCGCTGATAGATCTTCTTGGCCGATACCGGCTTCGCCAGGAATTCGTTGACGCCGGCATCGCGCGCCGTCACGACACGCGCGACCTCGGTATGGCCGGTCAGCATGATGATCGGTACATAGGCGTTCGGGCTGTCGTCGCTGGTACGGACAAGCTTGGTAAACTCAATACCGTCCATCGGCTGCATGTTCCAGTCGCAGACGACGATATCGGCATCGAAATTACGCAGCGCCTTGAGCGCGGATTCCCCTTCCTCCGCCTCGATGATCTCGCGAACGCCGAGCGATTTCAGAATCATCCTGACCAGAAATCGCATATGCCGGTTATCGTCGACGACGAGAACATTCAGGCGTTCAATATTATACTCGGCCATATATTCAAACTGCCACAGTTTGCGCAGCGCCGCGCGGGCTATATTAGTAAAACGTATTCAATTACTGCCTTGCTCGATTGTGCGTCAAGCGCGCGAGACTTGCACGCCTTAGTGAATCACTTATGCTCGCTGAAAATCCGTACACGAGGGAGGTCGTTTTTAACGATGATACAGCTTTATACCTGGGGAACGCCGAACGGACGAAAAGTGTCCATCATGCTTGAAGAACTGGGTCTCGACTACGAGGCGCACGAGGTCAACATCGGCAAGGGCGAACAGTTCGATCCCGATTTTCTGAAGATCGCTCCGAACAATCGTATTCCGGCGATCGTTGACGAAGACGGCCCGGGCGGCGCGCCGCTGAGCCTGTTCGAGACCGGCGCCATTATGGTCTACCTCGCCGAGAAAACAGGTTCCGAGCTTTATCCCACGGATCCGGTGAAACGCGCCAAGGTCATGCAGTGGCTGATGTGGCAGATGGGCGGTCTTGGCCCGATGGTCGGTCAGGCGCACCATTTCCTGTTCAATCCGAAGGAAGTCGTCCCGTACGGCCAGAAACGCTATCACGACGAAACCAAGCGACTTTACGGCGTCATGGACCGGCAACTGGCGGACAACGAGTACCTGGCCGGCGATGAATATTCGATCGCCGACATTGCCTGCTACCCCTGGATTTCCCGCTTCGAACGTCACCAGGTCGATCTGAACGAGTTTCCCAACGTCAAACGCTGGTTTGAACAACTGTCGGCACGTCCGGCAGTCGAACGCGGTATGGCGGTCCCGTTCCTGAACTGACCGCCATCACTGGGCTGGGACAAAGGCGAACATGAGATGAGTCTTCTTGAACGCGCACCCGTCATGAAAGTCCGCGATGCGCTGACCGGCGCCGGGCTCGAAGATACGGTTATCGAGCTTGCCGACAGCGCACGCACGGCCGAAGCGGCGGCCGCCGCCGTCGACTGCGATCTGGGCGCCATCGTCAAATCGCTGGCGTTCAGCGTCGGTAACCGATTCGTCATGGCGCTCGTCGCCGGCGATCATACCTGCATCGAAGCGAACCTGCCGACGGCACTGAAGCTTCGCGGCAATGTTCGCCGGCCGCAGGCGTCCGAGGTAAAGGGCGTCACCGGTTTCACCATCGGCGGCGTCGCCCCGGTCGGCCTGTCGCATCCGCTGCCGATCGTCATCGATGCGTCGCTGAAACGGTTCGATCATGTTTATGCCGCAGCGGGGCACCCGAACTGCGTCTTCGGAATCTCCTTCAACGATCTTGTGCGCATCACCGGCGGGGTCATTTCCTACACCGTTGCACAGCCGAACGAAGGCGTGGAGCCGTACCGCCCGGCCTTGCGGCGCTCGAAAACGTTTCAGAACGCCGAAGGCTGACGGCACAGCGACACCGGCTATCATGCCGCCCAGGCACCGGTATCGGCGACACGCCGCGCATAGTCCGTGAAATCGTGGGGCACGCGGCCAAGGGCCAGCTCAACCCCGTCGGTGGTGTATTCATTGCGGCCGTCGAGCACCGTCGTGAACAGATAGTTGATCAGCCACACAAGATCTTCGGGCACGCCCTCGTGCGCCAGGGCTTCGGCATAGGCCTCGGCGGGAACCTCGACGAAATCGATCTTGCGCCCGCTGGCGGCGGCGATTTCCGAAACAGCCTCCGCGAAGCTCATCAAACGCGGCCCGGTGACTTCATACAATTGGCCGATATGACGGTCATCGGACAACGCCGCGACAACCACGTCGGCAATGTCGTCGATGTCGATGAACGGTTCGCGCGCCTTGCTTTCGGGAAGCACGACTGTACCTGCCAGCACACCATCCACCATGAAGTTTTCGCTGAAGTTCTGCGCGAACCATGCGGCGCGAACAATCGTCCAGTCAGCCCCGCTCTTCATCAGCATCAATTCGGCGCGCTGTGCTTCTTCCTCGCCGCGGCCGGAAAGTAAAATCAGCCGGCGCACGCCATTGAACAACGCCAGATCCACGAATTGGCGCACCGTATCGACCGCGCCCGGCACCGCCAGGTCCGGCTGGTAGGTCATGTAGACCGCACCGACGCCGCTCAACGCATCTTGCCATGTGGTGCGGTCGTTCCAGTCGAATCGCACCGCTCCGGAACGTGATGCCGACACCACAGGCCGCCCGGCCGACTGCAGCCGCGCAACGACGCGCCGCCCGGTCTTCCCGTTGCCGCCGATCACAAGCACCGGCTTTTGATTTTCGATCTTCATTTTCTTGCTCCTCATTAAGGTGGTTTTCGCTCGTCACTTGACACCGTGTCAATTGACAGGCCGTCAAGTAAGCGTTACTTTACATCATGTCAAGCAATAACGATGAAACCCGGACCCGTATACTGAATGCCGCGTGGACGCTGTTGGAAAGCGCAGGCGGCAACGGCGTGCGGATGAGCGATATCGCCAAAACGGCAGGGATCAGCCGCCAGGCCGTCTATCTGCATTTCCCGACCCGTGCCGAACTGCTGATCGCAACGACACGCCATATCGACGCACTCAAAGGGGTTGATGCCCGCCTTCAGGCAAGCCGCAGCGCGACAAGCGGTCTCGAACGACTCGACGCATTTATCGACGCCTGGGGCAACTACATCCCCGAGATTTACGGCGTCGCCGCGGCGCTGCTGGCGATGCAGGACACGGACGAGGCGGCCCGGCTGGCCTGGGCGGACCGCATGGCGGCTGTGCGCCACGGCTGCAAGGCGGCGGTCACTGCCTTGAAGACGGACGGCAAACTGACCGGCGGGCACAGCACCAACGAGGCCACCGACATCCTCTGGGCATTACTGTCCGTGCAGACATGGGCGCACCTGACGCACGATTGCGGTTGGCCGCAACGACGCTATGTGGCGACGATGAAGGAACTGGCGCGCAAGGCGCTGACCGGCTGAGACGCATTAACGACGACACGTCGTGAGAATCACACTTCCGAAATCGCGGCTTTTGGTGGCGGAAAGGCAAAACCACGACCGGATTAGTGGAAAAACAGGCAACTCCACCAACTTTGCGTGAATTTTACCAATCCTTTATGTGCGATCTAATCACAAAACTTGTTCCCCAATTGCAGGATTTTCCTTGATCTCAACGAAATTGGCAGCATCCTATGATCTCGGAAATGACTGTAGCGTCAAAAAGCTAGAGTCATGCGACCGTAGCTACAGTCTTTCAAAAATGTTTACAGGGAGATACATAATGAAAAGACGTGATTTTCTGAAAAAATCCGCCGTTGCAGGTGTCGGTGCCGCCGCCGCCGCTTCGACCTTCTCGACCCCGGCAATCTCGCAGGGCCTCAAGAAAATGGTCGTGGTCTCGACGTGGCCGCGCGACTTCCCGGGTCTCGGGACCGGCGCACAGCGCGTTGCACAGCGCATCAACGACGCCACCGACGGGCGGATCAGCGTTGAATACTTCGCCGCCGGCGAACGCGTCGGCGCGTTCGACTCGTTTGACGAAGTCGCATCCGGTAACGCACAGGCTTATCACGCTGCCGATTACTACTGGAAAGGCAAGCACCCGGCCTGGGCTTACTTCACCGCCGTTCCGTTCGGCTTTACCTATACCGAAATGAACGCATGGATTCGCTTTGGCGGCGGTCAGGCGCTTTGGGACGAACTGGCGGCCGAATTCGGTCTCAAGTGCGTCATGTCCGGCTCGACCGGTTGTCAGATGGGTGGTTGGTTCCGCAAGGAAATCAACACCGCCGACGACCTCAAGGGTCTCAAAATGCGCATTCCGGGTCTCGGTGGCGACGTCATGGCCAAACTCGGCGCCTCGCCGGTGTCGATCCCGGGCGGTCAGATCTATGAAAACCTCGTTTCCGGCGCCATCGATGCGACCGAGTGGGTCGGCCCGTGGAACGACAGCTTCATGAAGTTCTATGAAGCCGCCAAGTACTACTACTATCCGGGTATGCACGAGCCGGGCTCGATGCTTGCTCTCGGCATGAACAAGAAGTTCTGGGACGGCCTGTCCAAGAACGATCAGGTCATTATCGAATCCGCCGCCGGGCTCGAGAACGACATGATGATGGCCGAGTTCAACATGAAGTCGGGTTCTGCCCTGACCAAGCTCGTCAAGGAACAGGGCGTGCAGTTGCGTCAGTTCTCCGACGAAATCTACGACAGCTTCGGCGAAGCCGCCGAAGAAGTCTTCGCCGGCGTGCGTGCGCATTCCGATCTCGCGAAGCGTGTCGACGCCAGCTTCGTTGCGGCGCGGAAAGACCTGTCCGGCTGGACGAAGATTTCCGACCAAGCCTATCTGGCACAACGGAACCGGGTGCTCGGCGCCTGATTTCGTTGCGTTAAACGAATCGATGATGTGCGGGGCTCCGGTCCCGCACATCTCGTTCGTCGGGAGGATGTTTGCCCCTTAAGATAAAAATATCGCGGGGCAGTAACGATTGGCTTCTGGGGGACAGATGTCACACGGGACGCAGGAAACCGTTACCGCCGCGGTGCAGCAGCATGTAAGCGCTGAATCGCATGGCTTCATCGTCGCAATCACACGGATTTTCGCCCTTACCATGACGTTCTGGGCGTTACTTTTTATCGCCAACAACGTGTTGAATTTCTGGTTCGACTGGCCCGGCACGCTCGGCATTTACGGCGCCATGGGCCTGTTCGGCAACACCGCCGTCGACGGCGGCATTCCACCGCTGGCTTGGGTGCAGTTCGCCAGCTACGCAGGCGCGTTGGCACTGATCGTGATTCTTGTTCTGAAAAGCGCGAACCGCACGATGCATGCGGATTCCGAGGCTCTGGGCGAAATCGCCGGCTATATCATTCGCGCGGCGTTCTGGGCGGTGCTGCTGATCGGCATTGTCGACGGCTTCATTTCCTTCGTCCGCGTCGAAGGCTTTCAAATCAGCGTGTTCGGCGAACAACTCGGTGAAGATCTCGGCCGCCCGAGCTATCGCGGCTATTTCGTTCACTACCCGCTGATGGTCGCGGCACTGGTCATCGCCAAATTCAACCGCAATCTCGGCTTCCACTGGCTGGCCGTGCTGATCGTTGCCGCCGAGCTGCTGATCGTGATCGCGCGTTTCGTATTTTCCTACGAACAGGCCTTCATGGCCGATCTGGTCCGCTTCTGGTACGGCGCACTTTTCCTTTTCGCCAGCCCCTATACCCTGATCAAGGAAGGCCATGTCCGGGTCGATATCCTTTACACCGGCTTCACCCGCCAGGGGAAAGCGCTGGCCAACGCCATCGGTTGCACGTTCCTTGGCATGCCGTTGTGCTGGGTGATTCTGACGATGGGCATGTGGGGCAAGGCCAACACCATCAACGGCCCGCTTCTCAGCTTCGAAGTCACGCAAAGCGGCTACGGGCTTTACATTAAGTACCTGCTCGCGGGCTTCTTGATGATCTTCGCGATCTCCATGCTGGTGCAGTTCATGAGTTACCTGCTCAGCAACGTTGCAACACTGCTGCACGAACCGGGTCATGAACAGGACCTGGAAGAGCACGCAACGGTCTAGAAACAAGGCGGAATACCCGGCATGGAACTGCTATTTCTACTCATCCTGATCGTCATCATGATCTCGGCACTTGGCTCCGGTTTCCCGGTGGCGTTCGCGCTGCCCGGATCGGCCATCGTCACCATCGCGCTGGCGGCGCTTACCGGCTTCGTCTTCGAAGGCAACGTCGCCGCGTATTTCGCGCACGGCGACCCCGGCCAATGGTTGACGGCGGGCGTCACCAACTTCCGCGGGATTTACTGGGAGCCCGAGCGAGACACCCTGATCGCCATTCCGCTGTTCATCTTCATGGGCATCATGCTGGAGCGTTCGAAGATCGCCGAAGACCTGCTCATCACCATGGGCCAGCTGTTCGGCCCGATCCCCGGCGGCATCGGCATCTCAGTGGTCATCGTCGGCGCACTGCTGGCCGCGACGACGGGTATCGTCGGTGCGACCGTCGTCGCCATGGGCCTGATCTCGCTGCCGGTGATGCTGCGCGCCAATTATTCTCATGCACTGGCGACCGGGACCATCGCTGCCTCGGGCACGCTGGGGCAGATCATTCCGCCGTCGATCGTACTCATCATTCTCGCCGACCAGTTGTCGAACGCCACCGACCAGGCGCTGGCAATCCGCACCGCCGACTTCAAGGCAGGCACCGGGCAGTTTTCGCTGCCGTCCGAATTCGGCATCACATCAACCAGCGCCGGGGACATGTTCCTGGGCGCGTTCCTGCCGGGTCTGGTTCTGGTCGGCCTTTATATCCTTTATATTCTGGTGATCGCGTTTCTCCGTCCGAAGATGGCACCGCCGGCGCCGCACCTGGGTGACTATAATCGCCAGTTCTGGCTCAAGGTGGCGCTCGTGCTGGTGCCGCCGCTGGCACTGATTTTCGCCGTGCTCGGCTCGATCATCATGGGTGTCGCGACCGTCAACCAGGCCGGCGCCATCGGCGCCGCCGGTGCACTGATCATGGCGGGTTACCGCCTGTGCGAAGGGAAACTCGGCCAATACCGTCCGGCGATGCTGGCGATCATCTCGTTCGCGGTTCTCGTGTTCGCGGTCAACAGCTACGACATCAACGTCAAGAATATCCAGAGCGACGAGGATGTGCTGGCGATCATCATCGCCAGCATCGGCGCACTGGGCGTCACCGGTTCCATTATCTGGAGTGCAATCCGCGTCAACCGCATCGACAGCACGCTGACCGGGGTCATGATCGAGACTGCGAAAACCACGTCTTTGGTGTTCATCATTCTGCTTGGTGCGGCGATGCTGACGGCATCGTTCCGCGCCTTCGGCGGCGAGGAAATCGTCAAGGACTTCCTGTCCGGCCTGCCGGGCGGCTTCGTCACTAAGTTCGTCGTCGTCATGACGGTGATCTTCGTGCTCGGCTTCTTCCTCGACTTCATCGAAATTGCCGTCGTCGTGGTGCCGATCATCGCCCCGCTGTTGCTTGCCGACCCGACCGCGAACGTCACCGCCGTGTGGCTCGGCGTCATGATCGGCGTCAACATGCAGACCTCGTTCCTGACCCCGCCGTTCGGTTTCGCGCTGTTCTATTTGCGCGGCGTGGCCCCGGCGCAGGTACGGACCATTTCCATGTACAAGGGCGTTATACCGTTCATTTCGCTGCAGCTTCTGGGGCTGGCGATCGTCGGGTTCTATCCGCCGCTGGTGAACTACCTGCCAATGCGCGTCTACCTGTCGGCGGAAACCGCGCCGCCGCCCGCCAACCCGCGGCTGCAGTCCTGTCTGCAGGAATACCTGTTCCCGGTCTATGACGCCCGCAAGGACGAGTTGATGGCGGCGATTGCCGACGCCCGCAAGATGAATACGACGGCGCTGCCGGACAATCTCAAATCGGCGCTGAAGGGTTCCATCGACGCCGCCGAGGCGACCTTCGATCATGTCGCCAAGGTGCGTACGTCGGAGCAGGCACGCCTCGACTTCGTACCGCAATACGTACCGCTGCATTCCGAAGCCCGCGCGATCCGCGTCGAGTTGGAAGCGCACATCCGAGAGATCAAAAAACTCAAGGATGAACTCGACGAACTACGGTTTGTCGAAAATGCCGACCCGCAGGATGCCGAAGACCTGAAGGCGGAAATGGAAATCCTGAACAAGGAAAAGGAAGAACTGGAAAGCCGCACCCCGGAAGGGTGGGAAGAAGCGCGCAAGGCTTATCAGACCCTTGAAAAGGCCGCCAAGAAGGCTGAACGCATGTACCAGCGCAACGTTGACACCGCCTATGAGCAATTGCCGAAAATCCGCGAGATCCTCGAAGGCGTAGATCAACTCGTGCCGCTCAAGGATGAAATCGCCGCGCTCAAGGACGTGATCCAGTCCAAGCCGCCGGAAGAAGCGATGGAAATCATCAAGGGCGTCGAATCGAAGATCGGCGCCATCCAGGGTGCCAGCAAGGTGAAATCGCCGGTGTCCAAGGCACGCCGCAAGCTGCGGGGCGACAGCCCGGATCCGGCAGCGGCGCTGGCTGAACTGGAAAAGGCGTTCCCCGCCTTCGACAAGGAAGTCGCATGGCGTACTCAGGCCAAGGCTGACATGCTGGACGATCTTAATAAATATGATGCCGCAATCGCCGATACCATCGGTGTCCGGCTGCAGGACCGTCTGACGCCGGAACAAGCCAAGGACATGGCGTCTTGCCTGTCCGTCCACCGCGATATTTCTCTTAGCTTCTAACCGCAACCGCGCGCCCCGCCATTCATTTTGAACGGGCGCGCGGACGCGTCCGAAAGGTACATCATGAGTGGGATTGCGATCGCCGGACTGTGGATGGTGGGGGCGCTGTTTTCGTTCCTGTCGATGGCGATTGCCGGACGTGAACTGTCGGCCGAGTTGAACACCTTCCAGATCCTTTTCTTCCGTAGCGCCATCGGCCTCGCGATCATTGCCGCCGTGCTCAGCCGTTTCGGGTGGCACCAGGCCAAAACGGCGCATTGGAAGCTGCATCTGCTGCGCAACAGCGCGCACTACGTCGGCCAGTTCGGCTGGTTCTTCGCGATCTCGGTCATCCCACTGGCTCAGGTTTTCGCCATCGAGTTCACAATTCCGATCTGGACCGCCGTGCTGGCGCCCTTTCTGTTGTCGGAACGCCTGACGCCGATGCGTGGCCTGGTCATCGCAATCGGGTTTGGCGGCATACTGATCATCCTTCGGCCCGGCATGGTGCCGCTGGAAATCGGCGCTGCCAGCGCGTTGATCGCGGCCATCGGCTATGCCCTGTCGCACACACTGACCAAGAAAATCACCCGCACCGATACCCCGCTGGCGGTCATTTTCTATATGACTGTGATGCAGTTGCCGATGGGCGCCGTGCCGTCCCTGCTCGACTGGACGACGCCGAGTGCCGCCATGCTGCCATGGCTGGCGGTCGTCGGTGCGACGGCGCTAAGCGCGCACTATTGCATGGCACGCGCCTTTGCCCATGCCGACGCCATGGTCGTGGTGCCTATGGACTTCATGCGATTGCCGATGGTGGCGATGCTGGGCCTGTTTTTCTATGGCGAAGCGCTCGACCCATGGGTGCTGGCCGGTGCCGCCGTGATCTTCGCGGCAATCTTCATCAATATCATGTCTGAGCGAAAACCCCGATGAGCGCCCGCTGCGAGCGTCTCAGTGCATCCGGGCTTCGCGTTTCAATTCTGACGGGCTGATGCCGTACTGGCGTTGAAAGGCGCGGGTCAGCGCCTCGGGACTGGTATAGCCATACCGCCGTGCCACAGCCTGGACCCGCCCGCCCCGGTCCAGATCCTGGCGCGCCAGCGTCATGCGCCAGTGGCGCAGATAGGATTGCGGTGTGCGGTCGACCAGCTCTCTGAACACATCGCAAAAGCGGCTGAGCGACATGCCGGCAATTTGCGCCAGATCGTCGTTACGCCAGGCGCGTCCGGGATCATCGTGCATGGCGACGATGGCACGGCTGATCTTCGGATTGGCAAGCCCGGCAATCAATCCCGGCTCGGTGGTGCCACGCTCGATCTGCGAGCGCAGCACGCGGATCACCAGAACCTCCGCCAGCCGGCTCAGGGCGGACCCCGATCCGCAGCGCGCGGCCGCCGCCTCGGCCAGAAAGACCTGCAGCAACTGCACCGTTTCCGCATCATCGACCGGCAGCGCCAGGGTCGACGGCAGCGACGCGAGCAATGGATTGGCCGCACCGCCCCAATCCACATCCGCTTCCAGCAGAACCGTTTCACCGACGGGTTGCGCGACCGCGCGGCCGGTCGGCGAAAACACCACACGCGTCGGCGTGCCGTTACCGTCGACACCGAGCACCCGCATGTTGCCCTGCCCCGCTTCGCAAAGCGTAACCCGGAGCGTAAACCGCTGGATCAGGGCTGATAGACGATCGAAACGCATAATCAGGTGTCCAGATCAGATATTTAATAATTTCCGGACTCTATCACCTGATATTCATTGCGGCAATTCACATTCCCACTTCATATCGAACGGAGAACCAAATGCTCATCCCCCGCCAGAAAGTCCCCGAATTGACGCTGCAAACGCTGGATCACGGCAAATTCGACGTCATGAATGACGGCTCCGAACGCGGCACGGTCATTTGCTTCTACCGTGGTCTGCATTGCCCGATCTGTGCGAACTACCTGACCGAACTTGAAAAACGGACACCGGAATTCGCAGATCGTGGCGTCAAGACCATCGCCATCAGCACCGACGGTGAAGAACGCACCCGCGACATGCAGACCAAGATCGGCGCCGAGGCATTGCGGTTCGGCTTCGACCTGCCGCTCGCTACGGCCCGGAACTGGGGGCTTTATATTTCGTCCGGGCGCGGCAAGACGTCCATCGGCATTGAAGAGCCGGAATTGTTCGCCGAGCCGGGCCTTTTCATGGTAACGCCGGACGCCACGCTTTATTACGGCTCGGTCCAGACCATGCCGTTCGTACGCCCGCATTTTTCGGAGCTGGTTGCCGCGCTTGATTTCGCCATCGAGAGAAATTACCCGGCGCGCGGCGAGTATACCGCCGCCGTCTAAGCCCGACGTCAACGGTGTCGCGACACAAAACGCCCTGTCTTTGACCTTCGGGTTAAGAATCCACCGATTCTGCGCCCGAAGGTTAAAATTTTCTGTCTAATTTCAACCAAGTGATAGCGGTCACAGCGTCGCACCATGACTCACACTATCAATTACATATTAGGTAGGTCGTTGAACCTTCCTATTTGACCACACAAGCTTAAACGCACCCGCGCTGGCCGTTTTGCCAGCGCTTGGTCTTGATAGTCTGAGAGCCGAGACGGAAATGCAGAATGTCCTGCTGATCGATGACGATGCTTTTACCCGTGGCGTGGTGCGTCGCATGCTCGAAAATCTTGAATGCACGGTGACCGAGGCCGAGGATGGACGTATCGCATCCACGAAGCTGGACGCGGACGACTTTGATCTCGTTGTCACCGACATATTCATGCCAAACCAGGACGGGATCGAGACGATCCGGAAAATTCGCCGTTCGCATAACGATGTCTGCATACTGGCGATTTCAAGCGATGAGTATAGTTATCGGATCAATTACCTGAAAATGGCAGAACGGATCGGCGCCAACTTCGCACTGAAAAAACCGATCCAGGTGGAACAACTCGCAAACATCCTCCGAAGCATCAGAGAAACTGTCTAAACTCATTTCTCGAATAAAATCGGCACGATACGTTGCGCGTCCATCGGCGGGCGGTTCAGATCGTCCGGTTTCGGGCGCTTGCCGAGCGGCGGCGCTTTGGGGATAACGTCCTTGTAATCGAACTGCGACAGCAAGTGCGCGATACAATTCAGCCGCGCGCTTTTCTTGTGGTCCGACGGCACCACCCACCAAGGACTTTCATCGACATCGGTGTGTTCGAACATCACGTCCTTGGCCGCCGAATACTCGTTCCACATGGTGCGCGCCTTCAAGTCCATCGGACTCAATTTCCAATGTTTCGTCGGGTCTTTATGGCGTGCCTGGAAGCGGTTTTCCTGCTCCTCCGCAGAAACCGAAAACCAATATTTGATCAGACGGATGCCCGAGCGCATCAACATGTTTTCGAATTGCGGCGCCTCGCGCAGAAACTCCCAGTATTCGTCCTCGCTGCAAAACCCCATGACCCGTTCCACGCCGGCGCGGTTATACCAGGAGCGGTCGAACAGCACCATTTCGCCCGCCGCCGGCAAGCGGGCGACGTAGCGCTGGAAATACCATTCCGTGCGTTCGCGTTCGTTCGGTTTACCGAGTGCCTCAATCCGTACGACACGCGGATTGGTATGCTCGGTGATCCGCTTGATGGTGCCGCCCTTGCCGGCGCCGTCGCGCCCCTCGAACAGAACCGCAACCTTCAGGCCTTCAAGCTTCACCCATTCCTGGAGCTTGATCAGTTCAACCTGTAAGCGACTTAATTCCTCGTCGTAGCGTTTCCCGGAAAGCTTGATCGGAGATGTCTTGGGAACGGATTTCGCCGCTTTCTTCAGTTCCTTCGACGCTTTCGCGGTATGCTTCGCTTTTCCGGCAGACATGTGCGCTCTCCTCGTTTCTGCTCAATCGTGCGCCACGGCGGCAATCCCGATCAAGCAAGATCGCACTTGTGCTATACACATTGAAGCGGCGTATTTACTGCAAAGCGCATCGCGCATACCGTGGCGTAGATGAATGCAAGGTAAAACGAGAGAGGAGAACATGCGTAAACCGATCTCAGAACTCACGCATCGCGGCTTCCACCTGGCGGCGGCGTTTCTCGTCGCGGCGGCGTTCACTTTCGCGCCGGCAAAGGCATCGGCCGACATGCAAAAACCCGCCGGAAAGGTCATTCTGAGCGTCGACGGTGCGATTGCCGAAAAGAACAATGGCACGGACGCAGTTTTCGACCGGGATATGCTGCGCGCACTCGGCATGCACTCGCTTACCACCTCAAACCCGTTCGAGACAGGCGTGCAGCACTTCGAGGGTGTGCTGTTGAGCGATCTCCTCGCGCGTGTCGGCGCGTCCGGAAAGACGATCGTCGCGCATGCGCTCGACGGGTACGCCGTTGAAATTCCGATCTCGGACGCCAAACGCTATCCGGTTCTTCTGGCGATGGTCCGGAACGGCAAGGAAATGACGGTGCGCAATAAAGGCCCGCTTTGGATCGTATATCCGGTGGATCAATTCGACGAGTTGAAGACGGAAACCTACAGTACCCGTAGCATCTGGCAGTTGACCCGCCTGACGATCGAAGAATGACCCCCTCCTAAAAACCAAAGGTCCATGGTTTGGTGCGCAATATCTTGAACAAACGGCTCCCGGTTATTTTCAGCGCACTGGCCGCGATATTTCTGGCCCTCAGTATCGTGTCGGGGATCGCCTCGCAAACGGCATTACGCCACCTGTCGAGCACCAACTACGACAATAGCGGCCTCGCCGCGGTGCAGATCCGGTTGCACTACAGTCTGCTCCTGGCGGAGCTTGGCAATCTCGAAGCGAAGCGCCCGGGCGCCGCCGTCGCCGAAGCCTCGCTGCAATTCGATATTCTTTATGACCGTGTGCGGAGTCTGCCGACCCGCCCGCCCTATAACGAAGTTCTGACGGCGCAGGACCTGCAACAGATCGAGCGGATATTTTCCAAGATCGATGACGAGGCGACGCGCTTCGACGCCGCCGTAACCGAGGGTGCGCAAAGCCTCATGGGTGTGAGCGAACGGCTGACGTCCATTCGCGATGACGTCAATCTTCTGGCCGGCCGGATCGTTCAGCTTATGCGCGTTTACCGCGATGCGCGCCGAAACGACATTATTCACGCCACACGGTTTCTGATTTTCTCGACCATCGGGCTTGTGCTCAACGGCGCTGTGTTCGCATTTCTTCTTTGGCGCAGCCAGTTCCGGTTGCAACGCCAGAATCAGACGCTGACGAACGTGACCGACCAATTGCGAAGCGCCAACCGCACTAAATCGGAATTCCTTGCATCCATCAGCCACGAATTGCGTACGCCGTTGAACGCCATCATCGGTTTTTCCGACATGATCAATCGTCAGGTAATGGGGCCGCTCGGCGATAAAAAGTATCTTGAGTATTCCAACGACATCAAACTATCCGGCACGCACCTGCTCAATCTGATCAACGATATTCTCGATCTGTCGAAGATCGAAGCCGGCGAATTTCGCATTCAGCCGGAATTCTTCGCGCTGACGCCGCTGATTCATGAGGCCGTGCGCATCGCCGACATGCGCGCAGACCGCGCCGTTACGCGCTTCAACGTCAATGTCGCCGACGGGCTCGATACCCTGTACGCCGATCCGCGCAGCGTGCGACAGGTCCTGATCAACCTGCTATCGAATGCCGACAAGTACTCTCCGAGCGACGCGCCCATCGATATCGTCGCGCAACGTGACGACGGCGGCGGTGTCCACATTATGGTCATCGACCGGGGCATCGGAATCCCCAAGCACGATCTGGAACTGGTGCTGGAGCCGTTCGGCCAATCGCGCCAGAACAGCGACCAGACGCACGAAGGCACGGGGCTGGGGCTTGCATTGTCGAAACAATTCATGGAACTGAACGGCGGGAGCCTGTCGTTGGAAAGCGAGCCTGGCGTCGGCACGACGGTGCACTTGCGGTTCCCGAACCGCATCGACACAGGCGATCACTCGTAAGTGGCGCGGAGCTTGTCGGTGAAGGTTTTTAAAAGCAACGCCAGCACCTTGTCGGAATTTTTCAGCCGCTTTTTATATTCGTCGCGCGTCAGCACCATGGCTTCGCCATCCTCGCGCGCTGTCGCGGTTACCGAATGCGGCGCATCGTCGATCAGCGACATTTCTCCGACGATGTTGCCTTCCTTGATGGTCGCGACATGCTTTTCCCAGCCGCCCTTTGTGGCACGGGTGATGGTGACGCTCCCCTTCTTGATGATGAACGCCTTGGTGCCCTGTTGCCCTTCGGCGAACAGCACTTCTCCCTCCATGAACGTATATTTTTCCATCCGAACCACCCAATTTTAATGCCCCGGAGATATCCTTCTGGTTCCGCACCGCTCTGACAACAAAAGAGTTTTATCCGTGGCCACGAGAGCCGCCGACGCTCAAAGACCGAACCAAACGAAATTTATTGGAAAATGGCGGAGGGGAAGGGATTCGAACCCTCGATACAGTTTCCCGTATACTGGTTTAGCAAACCAGCGCCTTCAGCCACTCGGCCACCCCTCCGTACGGGTCCGGAAACGCGCCCAGAACAATCCGGCGGCGCCCCGATAAGACGGCGGGAATGTACGGGCTTGACCGCCCAGCGTCAACCGCGCTGAACGCTATGAAATCGCCTGACTGCGCCCTTGCCGCACCGGCGCGGCGGCGACATCATGGGAACAACAATTTCCGCCCCGGAGAACCCGTTTGTCTCAGCCGACCAGCCCACCCCCTGCCCCGTCACCCGGGCCCGCCCCCGCGCCCGGGACACATATGCCCCGGCTCGCCGTCGGGCTTTTGATGGCGCTCGGCACGCTCGGGCAGCTCGCATTGAACATCGTCTTGCCGTCATTGCCGGCAATCGGCGTCGAATTGGATGTACCGGCGGGCGGTGAACGATTGGTGCTGTCGGTTTTTCTGATCGGATTTGCCAGCGGGCAGCTGCTGGTCGGCCCGCTTTCCGACCGTTTCGGCCGCCGGCGAATCCTGATACCCGGGTTGGCGCTATATGCGATTCTGGGCGGCGCCGCGGCGCTTTCCGCAACCATCGAAATGCTGCTGACGGCGCGGCTGTTCCAGGGGCTTGGCGCCGCCGCCGGATTCGTCATCGCCCGCGCCATTGCCCGAGACGCATTCCAAGGCGCGGCACTGGTGCGGATATTCGGCCTGCTGACGCTGACGATGGGGATCGTGCCCGGGATCGCACCGATCATCGGCGGTTACGTTCAGGAATACGCCGGCTGGGAAGCCAATATGGCGATCACCACCGTCATGGGCGCGGTCATGCTGGTGGCGTGCTTCTTCGCCATGCCGGAAACCGGCTCACCGTCACCGGAAGACATTTCCGCGCCGAAAGTCGTGTTGAATTACATCCGAATTTTCAAGGACCCGACATACCGCCGCTTCGCCGTCACCAACGCGCTGGCGCTGGGATCGCTGTATGCGTTTCACGCCGGCGGTCCGGAACTGATGATCCGCCAATTGGGACTGTCCCCGTCATCATTTGGCTTTCTGGCGTTCCTGCATTCCGGCGCATACATGCTCGGCGCGGCGACCGTGGCGCGGTACAGCGACCGGCTCAAGGAACCGTCACGGGTCATCACGTTCAGCGCGCTCGTCATGTGCGGATCGGCTGTCGCCATGCTGGCGCTCAGCCTTTCCGGGTACGCTACCGTTGCGTCAATCATGACCTTCATGGTCATCTTCGGTTACGCGATGGGGGTCATTCTGCCGCTCGGTGTTGCCGGTGCGCTGAGCCCGTTCAAATCGTCGGCCGGCACGGCAACGGCGTTGCTGGGGGCGCTGCAGATGTCGGCCGGGGCCGGTGCCAGCGCTCTTGTCGCCGCCTTCCCGGATATTCCCGGCATCGCATTCTCAGTCGTTATGATCGTCATGACGATCGGCGCCGCCCTGAACGCCCGGCGCAAACCCACCGAAGCCTCTATGCAGGAGAGATAACATGACGGAAACCCTTCGCGACCTGATTGACGCCCGCTTTGCCGAAGATACCGGCATCGGCGCGGACCGCCCTGCCGAAGGCACCCAGGCACTGCAGCTTCGCCATCGCTCGCGGCGTCGATATAGCGAAGCCCCGGTCCCCCAGGAAACGCTTGATATCCTTTATGCGTGTGCGCTATCGGCACCGGCGAAATCGGACCTGCAACAGGTTGCGATCATTCAGTTCGACGACGACGAAAAGCGCGAACGGGTAACCGATCTTTTCCCATCCATGCCGTGGATCAAACAGGCCCCGGTGTTTCTGCTGTTCTGCGGCGATGGCCGGCGCATCCGCCGCGTGTGCGAATTGCGCGGCACGGACTTTGCCCATGAACCGCTGGATGCTTTTCTGAATGCCGCCGCCGATGCCGCCATCGTCATGCAGAATTTCATCATCGCCGCCGAGGCCGAAGGACTTGGCTGCTGTCCGATCAGCGCCGCGCGCGAAGTCACTAACGAGATCGTTTCGCTGGCGAACCTGCCCGACGGGGTGTTTCCGTTCGCTGGATTGTGCGTCGGGCACCCGGCCGACGATCCGGCGATCAGCGTCCGCCTGCCGATGCGCCTGACGGTGCACAAGGACAGCTATGACGACACCGGCCTGGCCGACGAAGTCGAGAGCTATGACCGGCGCCGCGCCCGCACCAACCCGTACCGCAATCAACGCAACGCCGACCGTTACGGCACCAAGGACGACTATGGCTGGTCGGACGACAAGGCACGTCAAACGGCCACGGCCGAAAGGCTTGCTTTCGCGGCATATGTGCGCCGCAGCGGCTTCGACATATAATGTACCAATAAACGTAATATCTACAAATTACGACTTTTCATATCTTTCCCGATAAAGTAGCTTTTATTAGAAAAATACTCTAAAAGGTGCCCGCTAATGGCACCCGTGACGTAAAGACTCCGACTGGGAAGGAGAACTTACATGGGAAATTTTGATAGCTATGCCATGCCCGCACCGCATGCACGTCCCGTGCGCTCGGTACTGCGCCACGATGTCGGGCCGAATGCCCACAATGCCCCCGAAGACCTGCGCATTATCGCCCGCATGCTGGCCAGTGCCGGTCTGTTGGACGAGAACGTTTCGCCCGCCCTCACCCGCAGCGTGATCTTTCGTGCCATTCGCCATGCCCGCAAGACGCTGGACGTTCCGGACCCACGTCCAGGCACCGATAGCGCCACGGGCATCGTGTCGCCCGGCGACGAAACAGAACGCGCGGTGCGCCGGGCATTGGCACTTGGCCGCCTGCCGCTATCGCACCGGACAATCAGCGCAAGCCAGTCTCCCAAGGGCACGCGGTCGGTGATCGACGGCGGCATGGCGCGCGCCCGGGCGAAACTTGAACACCCCGAAGCCGAGGCGACGGACGGCTCGGCGCATCGCCGCGCCCTGTTACCGGTGATCGACAGCGAAACCTTTCAATCGAACCGGCGGCTCTGCGATGCGTTGCTTGCCAACGGGCATATTCCCGGCATCGAAATCGTCATCGCGCAGGCGATCCGCGACGGCGGCAAGAAAGGTTACAGTGACGTTCGGGATTTTTTTCGTGCCATGAAAAGCCGCTCGCCGGAAACCGGCTATGATATGTACGAACGCGTCGTTTCCTGCCTGGACGGCAAAGCGCGGCGACGTTTCCGAAAACTCTATTTCAACGACCCGCCCCGCGAAGGAGATTTCGTCTAAGGCGTCGAACCGGCGTCAGTTGACCAGATGTTCCTTGATCGCCGCGTTGCGGACCGACTTGCGGACTTTTTCGAACGCCCGCACCTCGATCTGCCGCACCCGTTCGCGGCTGATGCCGTAAACGTCGCTTAGATCCTGCAGCGTCATCGGCTCGTCCTTGAGCCGCCGTTCGGTCAGGATGTGACGCTCGCGATCGGTCAGGCAGCGCATCGCGCCGCTCAGCATTTCATGGCGGTTCTTGCTTTCCTGACGTTCGGCGACGATGGTTTCCTGATCGATACCGTCATCTTCGAGCCAGTCGATCCACTCACCTTCGCTATCGTCACGCAGCGGCGCGTTCAGCGAATGATCCGGGCCGGCAAGGCGGCGGTTCATGTTGGTCACTTCCTGTTCGGACACCTTGAGCCGCGTCGCGACAATCGTCGTGTGTTCCGGCGTCAGATCGCCGTCATGGATGGCCTGCAACTCACTCTTGATACGGCGCAGATTGAAGAACAGCTTCTTCTGCGCCGCCGTGGTACCCATTTTCACCAGCGACCACGAATGCAGGATATATTCCTGCATCGACGCACGGATCCACCACATGGCATAGGTCGCGAGCCGGAATCCCTTGTCCGGGTCGAAGCGTTTGACGGCCTGCATCATGCCGACATTGCCTTCGGAGATCAGCTCGCCGACCGGCAGACCGTAACCGCGATAGCCCATGGCAATCTTGGCGACCAGGCGCAGGTGGCTGTTGACCAGTTGATGCGCAGCATCGTCATCGGCGTGGTCGCGCCAGCGCTCGGCAAGCGCGATTTCATCTTCGTGCGTCAACATTGGATAACGTCGAATAACCTGAAGATAGCGCGACAGATTCTCCTCAGGGGTCGGATTGAAGTCTTTGGCGAGTGTGCCCATTGTCCCTGTCTTCCCTAAGCTGCACCGCCGGACAGGAAGCGTCACGGCGATGCCTGACGTTCGATATTCCGTTGCGATGTTTCCGATATTATGCCCGAGCTTTTTGCTCGGGTATATTTTTTATAATTTTTCTAAACTATCTATCAATTCATTGATGTTATTAGATAGTTTTATCTCAAACTTGAGCTTTTCTTGTGTGACCGGATGCGTGAAGCCAAGTTGATACGCATGCAGCGCCTGATGATTGTACGCGCCCGCCTTGCCATGGATCACAATCTCCCGATCTTTGCGGCCGCTCCCTCTTGTATGA
>Ga0209273_10000299_pt1 | contig 73873 bp, 115 predicted proteins | sample tdAd471_FD_187126 | JGI IMG/M metagenome (GOLD analysis project Ga0209273, IMG submission 187126) | Marine sediment microbial communities from the Atlantic coast under amendment with organic carbon and nitrate - tdAd47.1 (SPAdes)... | ecosystem: Environmental > Aquatic > Marine > Coastal >...
ACCCGTTCAGGGGCGATGCCGTAAGGGCACAGTTCACACGCCTTGTTGTTGATAATCTGAATGGGTTTGCAAAGTCTGTTCATAGATGCGCCAGTCCCGGTGAAACATAATAAAGCGGCGTGCCGTCCATGGCGGGCGGCAGCGCCACGCGCAATGACGACACAACGATAAGGGCGCCGAGCTCCGGGCTTTCGGAATAGCGCAGCAGCTGGTCGACCAGCGCGCGCTTTCTGCCTTTCAATTTCAGTTCAAGCCCGACGAAAAGCCGGTCGCTGAACGGCCCGCAGGCGAAGTCGATGCGGCCGCCGCGCCCGCTCAGTTGAAATTCGCGCTGCGGCGACCAGCCATGCGCCGCCAGCCAGTCGCCCACATCGTCCTGCATGGTCCGCTCGTCTTTGAGCCGCAGGCGGTGAAGGCGAAGGCCGGCGGTGATGGCCGCCGCCGCATTCACAGTGGCGGTGAGACCGCTCAAAGGTCGAACCAGTCCAATGGGGTGTTTTTGGCGCGACCGACGGTGTCGCGTTCCATGAAGCTTTCAAGGCTCATATTGCCGTGTCCTATTTGCGGCCCGGCGATGCGCGGCGACCTGACAGCGTCGCCATAATATTGTTGACCTGAATAAGCAGGGATGTCGGCTTGCTTCGGCGGCTCCGGCTGTTCCGTTTCGCGCATGCGGTCGATATAGCCCATGGCGCGCTGCAGGTCGTTTTCAAGCGCGTGAATTTTCCGCTTCATGCCGGACACTGTCTTGCAACAATCGGCCTCGACCTGCCGCTTTTCGACTTTCAGACGTTCTTTCTGGTTGCGTAGGTCAGCTGTTACGCTTTCCAAGTCAAATACTTCACGCTGTAAGGTTTGCACAAGCTCCAACAGTTCCGCCTTTTTCAGTTTTTCCAGCGGCTTCGGCGCCGGGGCTTCGCCGTTCGGGTTTTCGTCAGTCATTTGGTTGGTCATGCCATAGTCCTTTCCGTCAAATCTCATGGGGTTAACAAAAACAACTTTCATGCCGCGCGCTCAACTAAACGGCGCGCCATTTCTTCGACTACTGCCGGGGGCAGCACATACGTCTCGGCTGTGATAACAGCGGTCGCGCCGTCCTTACGGTGGCCAAAGCGGACAGGGTCGCAGCGGCCCTGCGCCGCTGATTTTTGCACAAATTCCTGCAGGGCTTGGCGCGACCTTTCTTGGCCGGTTGCAATGATCGCCTGTTCTTTGGTCATGCCCTGAATTTTCGGCGGGCACGCCAGAACGCCATCGGTGAAATGGCAGCAAGTTTTCGCTCGGTGGTCTTTTATAAAAGCCGCCAGTTCGACATCGCTCATGCTCTTGATGTCTTCCACTTTCAGTTCACACATGGCCCTACCTTTCAATAGCCGGGAAACGCTCGTTCACAGTGTGCCTTTCGACACGGCGCGCAATCTGATGATGACGCCGTTCTTGGTTGACCTTTCGGACCAGTAAGCCGTGACGCACACGCAGAGGTCGTCGTCTTTGACGACGCCGGCGGCGACCAGCGCATCGCTTATGGGCTTAATCAGGTTGTCGATGTCGCGTTTGCGATTGTCCGGGCGCCGGGCCTTTATTCGCAAGATGTAATGGCCTTTGAATTTAGCCGGGCGCTGCACCATAATTTCTTCCGCAGCATGCTTTCGCCATTTCCGGTATCCGTCGGTGCGCTTGCGGCCACCGCCGCTGACATTGCGAAAGGCGGCGTTAACGCTGGGCGGATAGGGCAGCCATATTTCTGTGGTCTGACTCATGCGGCACTCCCTGCAGCGCTGAACAGGTCGGTATTCGGCTCGAAATTCAACCACAGCGACTCTGTTCGCTTTGAGGCGCTGTTTGCATAAGTCGGTCGGTCCAGCCGCATCCAGCCTTTGAATAAATCGTCGTAAAGCTCACACTGATAACCAGACACCATAACCGCGCCGGCGACGCCCTGCAGCAGCTGCGCCAGTTCGGCGTGGTCTTCATCCGTCAATTCGTGAGCGTAACCGTGATAATCTGGCCGCGTTCGCGTTTTATGAACATAAGGCGGGTCGACGTAAAACAGGGTGTTTTCGCTGTCGTGATCAGCGATGACGCGCACAGCATCGCGGTTTTCGATGATGACCGTGCGCAGGCGTTCTGCTAAAATCGGAACCAGCTCGAAATAGTTCGACCATTCATTTGATTGCGCACGCCCACCGCGGTTGGTCGATACCCGAAAGCCGGTCATGCAGCTGTGATTTATGGCGCTGGCGCCGAAGCCCATGAATGACCGCACCACCAAGCGCCGCGCGCTTTCCACCGGATCCGGCGTGCGTTCATAGGCGGCGGCCAGTTCGTCGCGGGCGAACGGCGTGTATTCCAGCAGCCGCTGCAGGTCATCTGGCTGGTCGCGCATCACCTTAAAGAAATTCACTACATCCGCGTCCAAATCGTTGTAGACCTCCGCGAAGCTGGGCTCTTTTTGCAGCAGCACGCTTGCGGCGCCGCCGAAAGGCTCCACATAAACACGGTGGTCAGGCATGTGCGACAGAATCCACGCGGCCAGCTTCCACTTGCCGCCATGGTATCGCAAAGCGGGACGTTTGGGCGTCATGCCGCCGACCTTTCCAGAATGGCGTCGACCTGTTCGACGCGCTGCAGCACCCACCGCATTTTGTTGACCGCCATTGAATTGCCAATGGCTTTGTAGCGCGGGCCGTCCGGCGTCTTGGAGAGGATTTCTGCGCGTTCCGGCGCGAAGCCGTGGGCGATAAGATATTCCGCCACCGCCAGAAGTTCATGCGCCGGGCGCGGGCTGGTGGGCCATTCAATCAGCGTGTAGAAATCGGGGAAGCCCTGCAGGCGTTCGCATTCCAGCGGGGTGAGCCGGCGCACCACATAATTGTGCGCGATCGCCGGGAGCCGGGCGTCCGCCGTCAGCGCATGGCAGGGGGCGCCGGGCAGCGGTTTCGACCGGTTGTCCGGGGACGTCACCTGCGTTTCATCAAATGCGATAAGGCTCCTCGAGGAACCGCCGGACGCGGCGCGCAACGCGGCCACGTCGTCAATCTCCGGCATGTTGCCGCCCTCGCGCCCGCGCAAATTCACGGCCATGACCAGCGGACTCTGGTCGCCCCGGTCGTCTTCCACCGCCAGCGGCGGCACGATGTCAGACGGCGCGCCATCTTTCCCCCGCGTGTAATGCGATGCTTTGAACGCCACCGCCTGCGGTTTCTGCCGGGCTTCCAGCGTATAGGCGCAATCATCGTCGCGAGCGCCGACGCCATCGGGGCCGCTGTCAGGGTTGCCGGCGCCGGCCCGTTCCTGAATGGCGATGGCGACGCTATAGCCGTCGGTGTCCAGCGGGTGCGTGATGTCTCCCGACGGGTCGGGATCCTGCCGGCCATGGAACGCCACCGCCACCTGTCCGCCGCCGTTGGGCGCGCTGTCGGTTTCGTTCATGCTGCGCAGGGTCGGCGAAATCGCGCCGGCGTCCTGCCCGCTGTCTTTGCAGGTGAAGGCGACAAGATTCTGGTGTTCGTCGCCAGCGGGACCGCCGGCGCCCTTGTGCCATTTCGCACTCACGGTTGCGGCTTGGTCGCCGTGGTATCCTTCGGCCTGAATTTTCTCGCAGACGAGCCGTCCGTCGGCGGCGTCGTTTTGGTCTGCGCCCCGGCCTTTAGAGCGCGCTGTAACAGTTCCGGCAACGTCTTGCCCCGTTTTTCGGCGCGGCGGAGTATCCCCTCGCAGGCTTCCGGGCTCAAATAGAACTGCGGCGGGACCGCGCCAGTCTCCAAGATGTCCGACAGCGATGACGCGCTCGCGCCGCTGCGCCAGGCCGAACCATTGCGCGTCCAGTACGTCCCACGCGACATGATACCCGACCGCATCGGCGCCTGCGAGGAAGGCGGTGAAGTCGTTAATCTCTTCCACTTCCCAGCTTGTGCGTCCAGCGTCCACTCCGCTTTCCTCAAAACCGGACCAGTTGGAGAGCAATCCGGGCACGTTTTCAAAGACGAACCAGCGGGGCCTAAGTCGTTCAAGAATTGAAAGGGCGGTAAGGGTGAGATGACCGCGCGGGTCAGCCAGTCCAAGACGCTTGCCGGCGATGCTGTAGCCTTGGCAGGGGCTTCCGAAAACAATGACATCTGGCCGGCCGGCCCGTTCGGCTCGCTCACAAAAGTCCCTCGCGGTTACGTCGCCCAGATTCGGGCAGGCATGATGGGCGGCGAACACCGCCGCCGGGTAGTCTTCGACTTCGGCATGCCACTGCCAGCGCCAGTGCGGCATGGCGACCTCCGGCGCGCCGATGCCTGAAAACATGGTGGCGGCGATCACGCCGCGTCGCCCCGAACAGCGCGGCGCGGCGTCGCCGCCCAGCGTCTGGCCATCTGGTGGATTCTCTTGGGGTCGCGGCCGCCGCCGTTCCGGTATTCCGCCACTGCCCGGGAAAACCGCGTCGCCTGCCAGTTGGTCATGGCGTAAAGTTCGGGGTGGTCGCGCTTATGGTCCTGCACCGTGCGCGCCCGCTCCCGGCGCCGGTTGGCTCGCGCCGCCGCGCCCTTCATCTGCCGCCGGGTTTTCTTCCGGCGCTTGCCGTCGCGCTCGCTGCGCCGGCGCATATCATCGGCGAAATCCCGCGACGCTATCGCAAAATTACCGAACGCTTGTCCTGCGCTATGCGCCGAATGTCCAAGCTGCGCAAAGCCCAAGGCGGCCGCCGCCGCCGCCATGGCGGCGCCGCCAAACAGGTTTACGTTGCGTCTCTTGGCCCTGCTGCTCATGCTGCATCCTCCTTTGTCATGCCAATGATATCGGCCAAGGCGTCGCGCCGGGCACGGATGATTTTTCGCCCCACCGCGTCCAATTCCAAGAACCGTTCGGCGACCTTCGCAATGGCCGTTTTTTCCCTAGCTTCCACACCCTCGCGAAATCCCCGGTCGAACCAGACCAGCGCCGTGCGCTTGGCTTCGTCCGGGCACAAACCGCCAACGATGTTCGGGGGCGGGCCGTAATGGTCCCACCATTTCTGGTCCAGCAGCCAGTGAACGGCGACCGCATAGGCCCATGAGGCGGTGCTTTGCGGGTGTTTCTTGCCGCTATGCTTGCGCGCTGGCGGCGCCGGTTCGTTTATGGTCAAGGTTCCGGGCGCCGCCTTGATTTCCACCACCGCGAGCCGCAACTTGCGGTCGTCAACGCGCGCCCATATTTCGTTGACTTGGTGACGGTATCGCTGTTCGATCATGTCCAGCCTGACCTGCGAACTGGTCGCCAACACCACTTCCCAGCCCCCTACCGCAATGCACCGCAGGTCTTCAAACCAGCTTTTGTATTTCGCATCGCCCAAGCAGTCGCGCAGCGCATCCTTGAACACGTCCACGACGGTGCGGTCCTGCCCTTCCGTGGCGGCGCCGCCCGCTATTGCGGGCGAGGCGGCGTCCGCCGCGCTTTCCCCCCCTTGGGGGGTAAGGGGGGAATCTAAGTTCCCTGTAAGAGTTAGGCGGGCGTCAGGCCCGGTGGCTGCGGTACCCAGTGTCCGGTGGCTGGGCGAGTTTTCCCCGGAATTATCCCCAGACCCAGCGGACTTTGTGTCCGGTGGCTCCCCAACATCTTGGGGGTCGGGATCTTCGCCGCCACTATCCACCGGACTTTCTGTCCGCTGGCGGTTTTCGCCGTCTTCACCCTCTTGCGGCGCCGTTTCTGCGTTATCTTCACAGCTTTCGCTGTCGTCTTCGCAGTCTTCGGCGTCATATTCGCAGGGGGTGAGGCCCAGCGCCCCGGCTTCCAGCGGCGCAATCCGATATTCGTAGTAATCCCATTCGCCGTTGGGCTTGCGGCGCCGCGTCCGCCGTATCAGCTTGTGCTTGTTCAGCCAGTCGAGCGCCCGGCGGACCGTGCGTTCGTTCATTTCCGTTTCCTTGGCGATCGACTCCACGGACGGCCAGCACACCCATGAAGAATTGGCGTGCAGCACCAGAAGGTTGAGAACGGCGCGGCGCGACGCGCTCCCGGTTACTTGGTTGTAACACCATACCTTGAGAATGTGGTAGTTAATGCCCGGTTTTTCCTTGCCCATTGGCAGCCTTTCATTTTTTCTTTGCTGCCCCGCGACTGTGCTGGTTCTGATTTTCCCCCTTGAAAGCGACGCCCAGACGCTGGGCCCTGCCGGCCACCGCGTTGCGGCTTCGGTTCGGCAGTTTCTGTGCGCACTGGGCGAAGCTTTCGCCTGCCTTCGCGCTGGCGCGCAGCGTCATATCCTCTTGGTCGGACCAGCTTTCAGCCATCGTTTTTTTCCTTGCTGCTGGCGGCCCATACTGTCATGGGCCTGCCGTTGGCGGACAGCCGCTTGGGCAGGTCCGCCTCGTAAATCAAACCTTGATTCGCCAGTTCGCTTATCCGCGGGCGGACAGAAAGAACCGACAGCCCCATCATTTCGGCGACTTCGTCAGCGGTTTTGCCGTCGCCTTTGACGGTCGCCGCTTCAATTATCGAAAGCGCCCGGGCGCGGACTTCATTCGCCGTGCCGGCGGCGGCCGCCGCCGCTGCATTCCTACCGGCGTCGCGCCCTTTGTCGCCTAGCCCGGATTGTGTGCGGTAAGGCTTCATGCGCGCCCCTTTACTGGCGTGTCAGCAAGGGCGTGGGCCGCTTCCGGCTGGTCCATGAACGCTTTGGTGGCGTTGTGCAGCCGTGTCATGAGGTCAACCTTCGCGTTTTCGGCGAACTTTTCGCCGCGCAGCTGGCGGGCGCACATGTCGAAATATTCGGCCAGTTCGGCGTTCGGCGTCATGCCCACCGCCATGTCGACCAGCCGCGAGAGCAAAACCAGATGCGCCACTGCGGGGTTGACGCTGCTGCGGTCCATTTCGCGCGCAAACTGGTTGTGCGTCATCGCCAGCAGGTCGGCGGAGCGCTGCGACCAGTACATCGGCGCCGCCATTTCTTCCGGCGCGTCCTGCGGCACCGACAAAGACGCCCAGGCGAGCGCCAGCGCCATGCGCACCTGTTCCCTGCCGCCGCCATTGGCTGTGATGAACACGTCTGGCTGGTGCATTTCGTCAGCATCCGGCGAACAGGTGACGGCCACCGCGATTCGCTTGTCCGGTTTGTACGCGCTCAAGGCCTTGTTCAGCCGGTCGCGTTTCATGCTGTCCGTCTGCGGCGGCCTACCCTTGGTCATTTTCCTGCGCTTCCCCTTGCTTGGGTTGTTCCCGCCACTGCATGAGCGTGTCGAGTTCCCAGCGGCGACCGGTCAGGGTTTCGCTCACCGCGTTTATGACGATGACCCGCTGCCCCAAGACGCCGCGCCGGACGCCAACTTCAATGGTGGCCTGTTCCATGTCCGGCAGGTCGCCATGTTCCACACGCAAAACGACATTGCCGTTGTCAGGATCCACGGACGCGCTGACACCGCCGATTTCATCGCCCTTGAAAAACATGGCGGCGATAAGTTCCGGCGCGATGGGAATGTTGACCATGCCCATGGCTACGCCTCGCCCAGCGCCGACAGGTAAAGGTCCAGCATGGCCTCGGATTCCTGCCGGGCCGCGCGGTCCATTTTGCGGACTTTCACCACCTGCCGCAGCGTCGCCACGTCGTATCCTTCGCCCTTCGCTTCGGCGTAGACTTCCTTGATGTCGTTGGCGACTGCGGCCTTGTCTTCTTCAAGCCGTTCGACCCGCTCAATAAACGAACGCAGCCGATCCGCCGCCACCGTCGTCGCGCCCGGGACTTCCTGTTCCGCCATCTATTTTCCCTTTGTGCAGTCTGGGGGTCGCGACGCGGCGGTGGAAATCCCGCCAGTTCACGCGCTTGCCCAGTTCTTCGGCCAAGGCCATGATTTGGCGCTGCCGCGCCGGCGGGACTTCGGCGTTGTCAAGCGTGTAACGCCGCAGGCCGTTCGCCGTCATGCCGATGCGTCCGGCGACGTAGTCGAGTCCGCCCAGCCTTTCGATAATCATCAAATCAATAGCCATGAGCGCATGGGTTGCGGTGTTCGCACACGCTGGCAAGCCATGGCGACTCACTTTTTGCACAGTCTGTTGATAACGCAGCATTGTTTCGGTGGGGAAATGGCGAGTTTTGCACACTCGCATTTTTTTACTTGCCAAGCCGTGCAAAACTCGCAATGGTTCGCCCAACTTAACAAGGCGGTAACCATGCCTTATTGCAAAACACAGCGCCCGGCGCCGCAATCAACTGTGGCAGAGGTCGATTTTCACGAACGGCGGCGCTGCACTTCCGACGAAACCGAAGACCGCAACACCCGGCGGACGCCGCGGCGGGTCGGCGTTCGCGAAACAGACGGCGTTTGCTTATCGGCAGTCGACTGCACGCCGGAAGCGCGCACCGAAGACGCGGTCACGCTCGCGGAAATCAGCCACATCGTCCACACGCTGGCCGAAGCCTTGGAAATTTACCGGTTCAACACAGCCGAAGCGCACCACGAGGCTGCGCTGCTGCTGGAAGGTTTCTCGCGGGACTGGGCGAACATCCGCCGGGTGCGGCGGGATCTTCTCACCCTGAACGGGGTGCGCCATGAATAGCCCCATGCTTTCGTTCGGCAAACACCACTCTCTCCCCCAGTTTGCCGGACCTGCCGGCGGGCGGTCAATCCCCCAAGGCCAGCCCGCCGGTATGATTTCCTGCGGCCGCTGCAATTTGCGGCCAGACGGCGACGCCACGCTGGTGACCGGCTGGGCGTGGTTCCGCTGCCGGAACGGCCACCTGACCAGCTACATCGACAACGACTTTGCCGAGGCGTCATGAGCGAAAAGCTGCCGCGCTCAACCCGAATAGGTATGGCCGTCAAGCGTGGCCTGCTGGCTTGGCTGACGCTTCTCGCCATCGCGGGCTTGGCCATCCTTATCCTTTCCGCCGGACACTGTTCATGACGATGCGGGGTGGACATGCAGGACAATAGCACCCGCGAAAGCATGCACGCGGACCGCATGAAGCTATGCGCCGCCATCGCGCGCGCTTATGATGTGGTGACGGCGACCATGCCCAAAGCGCTGGACAATTGGCGCCAGCGCCCGGCGCCGCCGCGCCGGCGGCACATGACCGCAGAAAAGAAATCGCAAATGCTGCGCGCCTATTTCGTCGCATACTGCCAGCACGATGACCCGCTGCGCAGCGCGGAGTTCGCCGGCGTTCGCCGTCCGACATTGCGGCGCTGGCTTGATGAAATCGACGCGACGCGCAAGCGCTGGCAGGATTTCGACGACGCCATTGTCGAGATTTCGATCAGCATCGCCGTGAACGTGCCGGCGGCGAATGCCTTGCGGGCCGTCTATTCGGCGGCGCCGTCAATCACCTACATTGTGACCGCCCACAAATACGAACACCACGCGACCCACGCCATTGCGTCGCGCACCCGCGACAGCCTGCAGCGGGAACACCCGGAAAAGAAATTCCGCATCATGAAGGTTTTGAATGTGGAGGGCGACGGTCAGGCCGCGCTGCAGCAATTGCAGGAGGGCGCATGAGCGTTTGGGACGTTGACAGAGAAGGGGAAACGACGTGGATATGCGACGGTTGCGGCACATACGAAACCATGAAACTGGTCCGCGCCCTGACATTTTCCGCCGCCTGGGAAAAGCTGAAAAAACTGGGTTGGCGCGCGCGTTCCAGTAAAGACCCCGCGACCAAGAAACAGATATGGGTGCATTTTTGCCCGTCATGTTGACGCCATAATGAAAGGAAAAACCATGGCTGATTTTGATTTCCGGGTGGGCGCGCAATGCGACCTTATTGCTGAAAAGCTCACCGCCGAAGTGCTGCAGATTCACCCGGACAACACCGGCGACGTGGCGCTGCGGTCCAGCGACGGCGGCACGCCCATGGTGCTGCAGGGTTTCCCGCTGCAATTTCTGAAACTCACCGACGCGCAAAAGAAAGTTTATCAGGACGAACTGGACCGCAAGGAAGCGAAACGGCTCGCGGCGGCGGAAGCCGACCGCAAGGACAAGGCCGCCCGCGAGGCGGCGGCGCAGGCGGCGGCGAAAAACGACCCGGAACGCCTCGCGCAGCTTGAAAAGGAAGACGCGGAAAAGCGCGAAGCGTTCCGCAAAAAGAACAATAAAACCTAAATCCCAACCGAAACGGTGAAAGGCAGACCATGACCGAACAAGTAAAAATGACCATTACCGAAGCGCTTGCCGAAATCAAAACCATTGGCAAGCGCATCGCGAAAAAGCGCGATTTCGTCACCAGCAATCTGGTGCTGCAGGGGGCGTTTCGCGACCCCATGGAGCGCGAGGGCGGGATGCGCAAAGCGGTGAAAGAAACGCTGCAGTCCATCGCGGACCTTGAAAGCCGCGTCGTGAAAATTCGCAGCGCCATCACGCGGCAGAACGCCGCCACGCTGCTGACCATCGGCGGCGTGACCCAGACCATTGAACAATGGCTCATCTGGCGCCGGGAAATCTCCGAAGGTCAGGGCGCGTTCTGGCGCACCATGACCAAATCGATTGAGAACGTGCGGCAGGACGTGTCGCGCAAAGGGTTCACCTTGGTGGATAAGGAAACGCCGCAGGAACCGCATGAGGTCACCTTCATGGTGTCGCCGCTGGAAGTGGCCAACATTGTGGACGCCCACGAATTGACGCTTGGCGAACTGGACGGCAAGCTGTCGCTTCTGAACGCCACCACTTTTATTGAGTTTTAACCGAATAGCTTGTGCAGCGAAGTGAGAGAAAGGACGGACATTGCATCATTAGCTCAGCAGGAAAGAGCACTTGATTTTTAATCAAGGGGTCGCCGGTTCAAACCCGGTGTGACGCACCAACAGCTAAGAAGCTTAAAGGTGAACGCTCAAAAGCTCAGTATAATGAACGATGAAAGGGCAACGATGACAAGTTTATCGAAAACCCATGGTGAACCTGACGCCGCCGGAAACGGCGAACCGTGGCGCGCCGTCTTGCGCCGTCTCAGGGTCATGGCTGCTGCACAAGCGCCATTTTTGAAGGGCAGCGGGGAACTTGGCAGACACCCCACCCGGTGATGGTCATAGCGACCTTTGAAAGAGAAACGGGAACCAACGGAGCCGACGTCAGGTAGGCGTTAATCTCCACGCAGGGGCCGGGGCCCCGGCCCCTGCGTTTCATGAAAGGGAAAGACAATGCAAATCTGGAAATACAGCCTGAACCTCACCGAAGGGGCGCAGCGCGATTTTGAAATGCCCGAAGGCGCGTCGTTTCTGCACGCCCACCGCCAGAACGGCGCCGTCGCGCTGTGGTTCATGGTGGACCCGCAGGCGGAAAAGGAAACCCGGTCGTTCGCCCTTATCGGCACCGGCCACAATGTGCCGGACGAACTCGCGCCTTATTATCTGGGCACGACGCATTTTGAAGACTTGGGGCTGGTCCTGCACGTCTTTGAAACGACCGGCGCAGCAGGATAATGAAAAAAGCGCGCGGCATCATCATGTCGCCGGCCATGGCCAAAGCGGTGTGGGACGGGCGAAAGACCCAGACCCGCCGTCTGGCTTCAAGTAAATTCATGGCCAGCGTGAAACCGGGCGACGCCCTTTATGTGCGCGAACGCTTCCGGCTCGAGGTCCAGTTTGACGACCTGCCGCCCAACTATCTGCTGTCAACCGGCTATAAATCGACGCCGGTCTGGTACGGCGCCGATGGCGAGCCGCCCTCGCGCAGCCCGTGGGACCGCCCTTACGGCAAGCTGCGCCCATCCATTCACATGCCGCGCTGGGCAGGGCGCATGATGCTGCACGTCACAGAAGTCCGCACCGAAATGCTTCATGCCATCACCGAAGCCGACGCGAAAGCCGAAGGCGCGCAGCGCGTGCCGGAAATTGGAAACTCCTACCGCGCCGGGTTTCGGGACATCTGGGACGGGCTGCATGGGGCGAAGCCGGACGCCTGCTGGACGGCGAACCCCGACGTCATCGCCCTGACCTTCCGCGTCGAGAAAATCACCAAGCAAAGCCTTACAGGAGGCCACCGTGAAAACTGAACCGGACAGCCAACTGCTGCCGCTGGCGGCCCAGATTGTCGCCGCCTATGTGGCGGGGCCAAACAAACTGCCGGCGGAGAAAATCGGCGACACACTCGCCATGGTGCATGAGGCGTTGCAGGGACTGGCGCAAGGCGCGCCGGTCGTCAACCGCGAGCCTGCCGTTCCCATCGCCAAGTCCGTGACACCCAACGCCATCATTTGCCTTGAAGACGGCAAGAAACTTAAAATGCTGAAACGCTATCTGCGCACGCATTTCGATTTGAGCCCGGAAGAATACCGCCGGAAATGGGGGCTGCCGGCGGATTATCCGATGACGGCGCCGAGTTACGCCGAACACAGGTCCAAGTTGGCGAAGCAAACCGGCTTGGGCAAACGATAGGAGGCCGCCATGCGTGTTGTTTCAAAAGTCTGGGACTGGGTGAAGGGCGCCGCCAGCGCCTTGGCCGCGACAGTCTGCAGGCCTTGTTCCATCTGCCGGGAAATCCACTGGAAAGCGCCGTGGTCGGCGCAGACCCGTTGCGGCTATTGCGAGTTCGCGCTGCAGTCGCTGCGCGACGAAAACGGGGGCTGATATGAAATTGACGCGCATCCGAAATGTGGGCCGCTTTATAAACCCTGAAACCGGGCGCGCTGTAAACGTGAAGCGAGGCACGCGCGCTGGCCGCAACACCGACCATCTTTTCTATTTGCAAAGCGGGCGGCGCGTATATATCGGCGACGCGACCTTTAAGCTTTGGAAGCGTGGCGAGGAAACGAAAGCATGACCGGCATTGAATGGACCGACAGGACTTGGAATCCGATAGCGGGGTGTTCCGTGTACGCCGCAGGCTGCACCAACTGCTACGCCATGCTGCTGGCCGGCACAAGATTGAAACACCATCCGCTTTATGAAGGGCTGACCGATGACACCAAGGCCGGCCCAGTGTTCAACGGCAAGCTGCGCGCCGCGCCCGACGGTCACCCGGTCTGGACATGGCCGCTGCGCACCCTCACACGCTTTGAGGCGCAGCACGGCCGGCGCCCGCGCGTCTTTGTCGGCGACATGTCGGATTTGTTTCACAAAGACCGCGACCCGCGCATTATTAGCAAGACTTTTGCGGTAATTGCGCGCGCTTCGCATATTGACTTTCAAGTGCTGACAAAGCGCAGCGATGTTTTACTTGACTACATAACCGGGACGGCGGCGGCGGATCTCGCTCGGCAACTTTACAACCTCAACAAATTGATTGAGAGCGGCGGCGCACAAGGGCGCGGACTAGATCAATGGCCGCTTCCGAACGTCTGGCTGGGCGTCAGCGTCGAAAATCAGGCCGCCGCCGAGGCGCGCATTCCGAATTTATTGGCGACGCCGGCGGCGCTGCGCTTCCTGTCGGTCGAACCGCTGCTGGAGTCCGTTGATTTGCAGCGCCTGAAAGTCGGGGAAGGCAAGGGCGCGGGACCGTTGGCGGGATACGATGTCCGGCTCAACTTAAACAGCCTGGCGGGCGCCGAAAGCATCAAGCTGCCGGCCATTGACTGGGTTATTGCCGGGCATGAAAGCGGCGCCAAGGCGCGGGCCGGGCAGGCGCAATGGGTCCGCGATGTCATGCTGCAATGCAAAGACGCCGGCACGCCGTTTTTCGCCAAACAGCTGTGCATTCATGGCCGGAAAATGCCCATGACGGTGTGGCCGGAAGACTTGAAAGTGCGGCAGTTTCCACCATCGCCCATGCAGTAGGCGGCATGAACGAACGCGCGGAAAAGATAAACCGGCTGGGCATGTCAATTGCGACATGGCTTAACGGACAGGACATCGACAATGGCGATGTGCCGGACGTTCTGGCGGTGCTTTATGTCAATTACCTGTTTCGCGTGTTTCGCGATGCCGGACCGGAAGCGGTCGCGGAAATAGACGCGCGTTTTAGAACCATTTGCGGCAACGGGTTAAAGGCCGCGCTTGAGGGCAGGCTACCGGTTGAACCGCTGCCGAAGCCGGGAAAGGGAAGCTGACCCATGAGCGACGATTTGGCGGAAACCCTCAAACCCTTACAGCAGCTGCCGGACTTGGTGGGCCGGTTGCGCGACGACGGGCTGCCGGACATCTGCAGCGAGGCGGCCAACGAAATTGAGGAATTGCAGGGCTGCTTCGATATCCGCTGGAAAGCCGATATGCGCGCCATCAAGATGTGGCAGGCGGCGCACCCCGGTAGCGAAAACATCTGGCCGGACCATGCGGAAATGGTCCTGTGGCTCATGGAACAACTGACAGGCAAAGGAGAAAGCATGGCCTTCAAACCTCTTTACGACCAAGTGCTGGTGAAACTGGAACCGAACAAAAGGGTGACCGACGGTGGCATCATCATTCCCGAAGGGGCGCAGGAACAGCCGCAGATTGCGGAAGTGCTGGCCGTCGGGCCGGGCGCACTCAACAGCAAGGGCGTGCGCGCCCCCATGTCCGTGGCGGTCGGGGACTGGGTTCTTATCAACAAATGGGCCGGCAACGAACTGACCGTGGACGGCGTAAAGGCGCATATTCTGCGCGAGTATGACATCATGGGCGTAATCGACTAGCCCGCAACAGAAGGAAAAAGAACATGAACAAAAACGTGCTGGGCCTGCCAGTGAAATGCGCAGTGACCGGGTTCAAGGGCACCGCCACTGAACGGGTCACCTATCTGAATGGCTGCATTCAGTACCGCGTGACACCGAAGGCGAAAAAGGGAAAGCCCTATCCCAGCGAAACCTTTATTGACGAAGGCCAGCTGCAGGTGCGCAAGAGCGGCGCCGCCATAGCGCCGGTCCCGCTGGCGGTTCCCGCCGTATGCCTTCGGCTGGGCGAGGATTCCCGCGCCGGCGCGACCTTTGAACAGGCAAACGCCATCCGCACCCAGCTGGCCGCGCGGCGCGGCATGCACTGGGCGGCGATCGCTGACGACCTGACCGATGAAATGAACGCCGCGCGCCGGGCCGACAGCCGTTTGCGCCGCCAGCGCCGCAAACGCCAGCGCAAAGTGATGGCGCGCTCCGCTGTAGCTGCCAGCCGGATTGTCGGCGATGAAACGGCGCGGCTTTATGTGCGCGGCGACAGCATCACCCTGACCGGGCGGCGGTTCGGGTTTCGCATCCGGAAGGGCTCGCTTTGGGCTCATGGCCACGGCGCCATGGAAATCGACCTGACCGACCCCGCCGGCGACCGGCTGTGCAGCCTTTGCGTTTACGCCGACAACGCCCCGTCGCTGGACCAGCTTTCAACGCTCGCCCTTTATGTGATGGCCGGCGATGAAGAGTCCTATATTGAGGCGGCCAATCTTTTTAATGTGGCCGCCGCCGCGTTTGCCTACCCACCGCTGCGCGAGCTCCAACCCCGCGAAATTGACCGGCTGGAACAGCGCGAGCGCGCCCTGCAGGCCATCGGCGACCCGCTCGATATGCGTTTGAGCCGCCAGCGCTGGCTGTCCTATCGGTCACGCCGGCGCCGCAACCTTGGCGCCGGTGAAATTCACCCGCCTTGGGCTCGGGTCGCTGTTGAAGACTTCTCCCGCGAACATGTTGAGGATGTCACGCGGCTGGCGTTCCGCACGTTGCTGCCGGTCGCCCGGCATCTGGGCGAGGCCGGCCGCGAAAGCCAAGGCGCTATAGGAGTGTTTTAGTGGGGTTGCATCAAGTTCTGGCAAGGAAGGTTAACGGCATGATTGACGCCCTCGCGGGCGCCTATGTGGTGGCGCTGGCGGACGCCATCGCCGACGATATAGAAGACCGGGCGCGCGACCTGCCGCTGGCGGAGGAAGCCTACGCCAGAATCCATGCCGATGCCTGGCGGCTTGCCGGAAAGCGTGTCGCCAGCCAGAAGGCGCGACAGTCATGACCCGCCAGCAGGACATTCCGAGCCTTTTGGCCTTTGCGGCGCGCATTGTGGAGCGCTACGGCGAACGCTACCTGCCGATTTTCGACCGTCTGGACGCCGAAAATGAAGCGCAGGAATCACGGGCCGCCCGGCTGGAAAAAGCGAAAAAAATAGCGGCGGCGTCGAAAAAATGACTTGACGCTGGGGGTTATATGTCCCATATTAGGGACATGGAACGGCGCAGGGCCGAACCGGAATTGGAGACAGACCAATGCAAAGCGACCTCATCAAACCCAGCCTTAAAACCGACTCCTTTGATGAAATGCTGCACAAGTGCGCCGCGCTTGAATTTCTCATAAAGTCCGCCAGATATTTTGTCGCGCAAGGTCTTACAGTTTAGGTCGATTTTTTCAAAAAAACGACTTGACCTTTTTGCGCGATTGTCCCACATTAGTGACATGGAACGGCGCAGGGCCGAACCGGAATTGGAGACAGACCAATGTACGATTATACCACCATTTACATTAAAGAAGCCGGACGCACCACCGAAGTCATGCGCTACACTAAAGGCGACATGGAGGAAGTCTTCAATGAAGACGAACGCGCCCGCCTCGCGAAAGGCAAGGTGATTTGGCGCGGCAATTGCAGCTATGTGAGCGGCGACGCGCTCGCTGAAATCGCTTTTGCAGACGCGAAATAAGGGGGCGGACATGGCTGTTAAACTGACCAAGAAAGTGGAAAAGCTGCTGACCGAAATTGCTGTAAAGCATTTCAATGTTGAAACGCTGGAAACCCGACGCAGCGACTCGCTTGATTTTTACGACTGCGCCGTGTGGTCCATGCGCGAAGCGCTGGCCGAAGCTTACGAAGCTGGGAAAAAGGCGGCGCAGAAATGACCGCTTATCCCCTCAAACGTCTGCTGGACCTTATCAGCAAAGCCATAGCGTCAATGAAAGGGAATTGAAATGAAACGGTTAGAAAATCTTGGGTTTGCAGAAATCCAAACCGGGGGCGGCTGCACCGCCTTGGCCAAGCCATATTGCGGCGGTCATCTTCTGGTGACGAATAATGACGCCATGGCGCCGGAAAAAACAGACAGGCTTTTTGCCCTGTGGCGCGAAGACGAAAACGGCGAAGTGATCGAAAAAGAAACCGACGGTTTTTATTCAAGCGACAGGCTGTTTGCGCGCATCGCTTTTTATGAGAAAGCCGAAAAACTGGCGCGGGAGTTCGCCAAGGTGGTTGAAACCGCCGCCGACCTTGGCAATCTGGACGGCGTCAGTTTTCAGCAGATTTTGGAGCGCAACCGCGCGGACGCGCCGGGCGTGTGTTCGCTGCATGACGTTTGCGACGCCAACATGCTAATGCACGAAGCATGGATGAATCTATTTGCGCCAAAAGAGCCCGACGTTAGCAAAAATGCCGATTCCGAATTGTGGGACATCGCGTGGAGCGTCGCCAAACAAACCGACTTTTTCACAAAGGAGGAACCTGTAACGGGCGCGGACAATTCGCTGCCGCCGCGCTGCACTTATCCCGCCTGCAAGTGCATTGTATCGACCAGCACCAGCCAGCCCGTGCCGGTTTGTCCGCTGGGGCTGCCGAAAGGCTTAGAGGACAAAGCGCAGCAAGAATTTGACGCGGCGTGGGACGCCTTGGAAGAGCAAGGAAAATGCGACTCGCGCGGCGGCATGGAGTATCTAAGGGTGCTTGAAGAATGGGCCGGTTATTGCCGCCCGATGACGGTGGCGCAATTCATTGAAGCCAGCGCCAATATTCTGCCAGACGAAACGGTCACCGCCGCCGCCAAGCGTCTCGGCATTCACTAAGAGAAAGGCAAATCATGACGCCCAAACAGTTCACCGATTTTGGCGTGGCGCTATATGGCGAAACCAGCTGGAAACAGCAGCTGGCGCTGGACCTCGCCATCAACCGCCGCACGGTCGGGCGCTACGCCAACGGCCAGTGGCCCATTCCAGAAGGCGTCGCCGCCGACCTTATCAACCTTGCCGGGAAGCGCGCCGAAGCGCTCACAAGGCTGCTGGGCCGCGCGCAAAATAAAGTGAAAAAATCGACCATGGCCGCTTGACATTCCGGCGGCTATGTCCCACATTAGGGACATGGAACGGCGCAGGGCCGAACCGAAATTGGAGACAGACCAATGACCCAGCAATTTGAAACCGGAAAAACCTACACCTGCCGCAGCGTCTGCGACGCAGACTGCGTGTGGACCTTCACCGTGGAGCGCCGCACGGCCAAAACCGTGCATTTCCGCAATCATGAAACCGGCAACGTCCACACCTGCCGCCCGGCGACGGTCGGCGGTGAGGAAGTCGCCAAGCCGCTGGGCAATTATTCCATGTGCCCGGTGCTGCGCGCCAGCAGCGAACGCGCGCCGACGGCGCAAGCCTTCAACAGCCAAGGCCGTGAACTCACGGTCACCATTCCCCAAGACTGAAACCAGCGGCGCCGGGGATTGAGCCCGGCGCCGCCAGCTGCCTAAGCCATGAAAGGGTATCCCATGACAGACCAACACAAACCTGAAATCACGCTAAAGTCAATCAAGCTGCATGAGGGGTTGAGCGAAGAAACCCCGGCATACACCGCCACGCTGTGCGTGGACGGCAAGCCTTTTTGTCTGGTGTCGAACGCCGGGCACGGCGGCGGCGACGATTACCACCCGCTGAAAAACAGCAAGACGCCCCACAATGTCCTGTGGGACCAAATCAAGGCGCTGGACGAACGCATCGCCGACACCTATCCAAAGACTTCCTATGGCGAGGGCGACGAAAAGACAGAACTCGACGAAACGCTGGAATGCCTGTGCCACGGGCTGGCGTGGCGCGATGCGGACTTCAAACGCTTCAAGCGCATGCTGTCCCGCAAAATCGTCTTTATCAAAAACGGCGGCGTGTTCACCATCAACCGGAAATGGGACTCGGCGCTGCTGCCTGCTTTTACGGAAAAGCACCCCACCGCCGAATTGCTCAACACCATGGCGCCGGACGCCGCCTTTGAAAAAGTGGCGGCGTTGGAATCATGAACGTGCAAATTCACCTTGGCGGGGAAAACGGCGCCACACATACAGTCACTTACGATGACGGTCGAAAGCTGCACCTTGTTCCCTGCAACAGCCATGAACAGGCCCGCACTTTCGTTAAGGGCATAGAAGCCGGATACGCCGCCGCCTGCCTTCGGATTGCGGACGGAAAGCCAGACGTTTTTGATGCGACCAACGCCCAACGGAACGAAAAGGAACTTGAAGATGGGAACGAAAAACAACCCCGGTAAATTCGACTGCTATCACGCGGCGGAGCCGGACGAACCAATGTTTGTTCTGCTGGCGCGCGACCCGCAGGCGCCAAACCTTGTGCGCGAATGGGCGAACCTTCGCCGCCTCTTGGACCTCAAAAACGAAGACGCGGCGAAGGTGGAGGAAGCGACCATGTGCGCCGACGCCATGGAGGCGTGGTTCAGGGAACACAGGCCCGACAAACTGAAAGAATGGAAAAACGAAATGCTGGCCGGGTTTTCCGACCGCAAACCGACCAGCGAATGGAACGAATACACTCATGAACTGACCGATGACGAGGGGCGTATCAACGAACAGGCGCTGGTGACCGCCGTGCAGGTTTATGTGGCGCAGCAATATATGTGCCGCGCCAGCATCGCCGCCATTGCGCGCGTGTTCAACATCACGCCGGCGCTCGCCATCGCCGCCGTCAGGGGCCATTACCTTGGCTTTGTCGGCGGCGATGAAAGCGACCCGGTGAATTGCATTGCAGAATATGACGGAGAATAGCCCATGTTTCTGGTTATTGTGAACGGGCGCAAATGCGCGCTCGTGGAACGCCGCGAGACGGCGGACCAGTTGAAAGCCACCGCCGAAAAACTGGCGGCCCTGTTCAATGGCGCCGCGCCGGCGGTGGAGGTCGAAAACATGCCGCCGCTGGTGATGGGTGGCGGCGACGCCGCCGAACACCAAGCGCTCATGGCCATGATGACCGCCCTACGCGACGGTTGAGAGCAGCCCCGAACCGGCCTAGCGTTTTGCTTTCACCATGAAAGGGAAACACTATGGCCAATCTGTCTGTTTATGCCGGCGAGCCGGTTCAGCCCAGCCACCTTGCGGGCGACCTGCGTCATTTCAACATTACTCTTGAAGCCGCCAAGTCGTTTGGCATGCACATAGCCAAGGCCGCCGATGACCCGCGCAGTGTCGTCATGGTAGCTTTCCGCTACCCAAACGGTGACTCGCACACGGAGCGGCAAAAACCCTATTGCCTTGCCGGCGACCGCCCGAAAACAGCGGACGATGTGTCTGGCTGGTTCATTCAGACCGAAGCCGGCCATTTCGTCCCAACGCTTATTGAAGTGCCGGCGGGCAATCACCTTTATGAAATCGATATTGCGTACACTGACGGAACTGGCGAAAGGGTCCGGGCGCAAATCAATGTCGGGCAAAGCAACTGGGTTTCGCCGCCTGCGGAAGATGAACCCATACCTGCCTACTTCCCGCTGGACCTTCCGGTTTATATGTATGTGTCAGTGCATCCGACCGTGCGCGGCATTCCGGTGGACAAGGTGCAGGCGTTCTTGGAGGAATTGCGGACGCTTTACCGGGCATATGAATATGTGCCGCCGCAAACCACCGATGACGAAGGCGCAGACAATGACAACGGCGCCGACGCCGGCGACGGCAGCGCTTAAAACTTTGTTGACAAGCCAGGCGGCGCGGTTTAACCACGCCGCCTGAACGCTAGAGGCAATTATGTTTGCGCGCCTGGACATTCGAGAGATTGGCGAACCACACCCAGCAAGGCAGGGTGTGGCGCAGTCGGTCAGCGCGCTCGCCTCGGAAGCGAGAAGCCGCGGGTTCGAGTCCCGCCACCCTGACCAAATCCGAAAACAGACCACGACACGGCGCTAAATTTTAGCCGCCGTAGCTCAGTTGGTCAGAGCGCCGTCCTTGTAAGCCGGAAGTAGCGGGTTCGAATCCACGCCGGCGGCACCAAAATCCAGAAAGTCAGTACGATGAACAAGCGAAGGGAACACCGAGATATTAGCGCCTGACAAGGCGCGATGGTGTCATGGGTTAACATGGTTGACTGTCCATCAACAGCAACGGGTTCGAGTCCCGTTCGCGCCGCCAGTGCAGCAGGGCTTGCCCGGCGTAGCTCAGCGGTAGAGCGTCCGGCTGATAACCGGAAGGGCGCGGGTTCAAATCCCGCCGCCGGCACCAGTTTTCGACAGCAACGCGCCTGAATTGTTGGCGCGTAGCTTAGTGGTAGAGCACTTGAATTTGACTCAAGGGGTCGGCGGTTCGAATCCTCCCGCGCCATCCAACCCTTAAAGGTGAAAAAAATGAGACGACATCACGGGACTTTTCGAGAGCGCAGCGCGTAAACCGCGCAGCCTTCGTCTAGCGGTCTAGGATTCCGGCCTTTCAAGCCGGCGACGCCGGTTCAAATCCGGTAGGCTGCACCATCCCGAAGTCGTCTAACTGGTCAGGACGCTTGATTGTGGATCAGGAAATTACGGGTTCGAGTCCCTGCTTCGGGACCAAACAGAGAACGGTGTAAAAAATGTACGAAGTGTACGGAACGTACAAACCGAAACGGAAACGGAACGCTTAGCGCAAGCCAGGCGGGCGTGCGCTTATGGGCGCGCCGCCGTCTGGGAATGGCCACCGGCTTTTAACCGGTCACCTTGTCGGGTTCGAATCCCACCGCGCTCACCACCTATTTGTTGGAGTCAACCAAATGGCTAAATTCAGGCGACGGCGACGCAACAGACTGAACTGTGCGCGTAGCTCAATGGACAGAGCCGCCGGCTTCTAACCGGCTCAATGCGGGTTCGACTCCTGCCGCGCACGCCATGCAGCCCCGTGGCGCAATGGACTAGCGCAGCAGATTACGAATCTGAAGGTTCCGGGTTCGAGTCCCGGCGGGGCCGCCAATTTCAAGCGCGGCTACCTTAATGGACAGAGGGCCGGCTTCCGAAGCCGGAATGTCGGGGTTCGACTCCCCGGCCGCGCGCCATGTCATCATGGCATTTTCAGCGTCCTCTTATTTCGCGGCTTTCGGGCCGCAGGCTTTAGTGCGTTTCGCATCGTTCAGGGCCGCGTCAAGCGACAGCGCCGCGTTGCGAATGTGATCGTCGATCTCCGGCTCTGATAAATCGACGTTGCCGTTCAGGCCCCGAAGCTGTCGGGAATATTTTTCGATCCGGAGCAGCATTTTTTCAGCCGAAACATTCACTTGGCGGGTCCTTTCATTTAGCGTTCCGCCGGTCGATAGCGGCAACCGCTTTCGCGATCCGCTTAACTAGGGAGTCACTGGCTTTGACGCGGGGGCATTTCATCGCCTCTGGCTTTTCGTTTCCAATAGGCCAGTATGCGACCTTATGAGCATCCCAAACCGGGAGCCGTCGCGAGACTGAAATAATGTGGCCGCCATGCTCAAAGCGGAGGTCGCCGCGCTTGCTCAATCCATAATCAGCCATCGGCCGGTCCTCTTATTTCGGGTGGCGTCGGCGCGTTCATCCAATGTGTCGCAATCCCGTCGCCGCCGTCGTCTTCTGAATCGAATCTCACCGGCAAAATGTTTCCATGGCGGTCAACCATGGCCTGACGATCTTCGTCGAACCAGCAATCAATGTAGCGCTCGCCGCGCAAATAATCTGCGCTAACGACGGCCCAGACATCAACCTTTTGTCGGTTTCTGGGGACGGTTGAAATCGGCTTCCATACGCTCACTTCGCGGGTCCTCAAAATACGTCGTCTTCGAGCGGTTCATATTCGGGAGGATCTGCCAAGATCGCCGCTTCGATCTTCGTCCATTCGTCGTCGGTGAGGCTTTCGCCTTCGGGCAGTCCGTAAACCGTTTTTTCAAATTCGATCTCGACCGGATCGCCGGGCATCCAGCAACCGCCCGCGAAGTAGTCTCCGCCGCCGCCATTTAGCCGATAGCAGACCATGACTTCTGTCCCGTCGGCGCGCGTAAAGTCATGATTGAATGACATTTTTCAGCGTCCTCTTATTACGCGGCCTTGTCGGCCTGTTTTGGTTTCGCATCTGGAAACCAGCTTTCGAGATCGTCGAGCGCCCATTTCAGGCCGGTGATCTTACCGCTCACGCTGGATCGGCGAGCCGCGTCAAAGCTGCACTCTGGAATTTGATTCAGGGCTTGCGTCTGATTGTCGATGAGGTTGCGCAGCCTGTCGCCAAGACGACCGGCGCGCTCGGCAATCTCGGCTTTGAACTGCGCCGTCACTGCCGCCTTCGCTTGGCGCTCGATGTCGCGCTCGCGGGGCGTATAGAGAGATTCATCAAGCATTTTCAGCGTCCTTAGATTTGCAGCCGCGCGACGCGGCCGTCGGGGTGACGTTCATTTTATTGGTCCTTTCCTCACGCCTTCCGGCCGAGCTTTCGCGCGGCGGCCTTCCGGCTGATTGTTGCTTCCGAGACTTTCCACTTGCGCGCCATCTGCGGGATGCTGATCGCGTCGTCTTTCCAGTCCCGATCAAACTGCGCCCATGCGGCGCGATCAAGGTCGGCGAGGGCCTTCGGGCGCCCGCCGGGGTTTTTCTTGTGCTTCTCCGAGCCGCGCGCGTTCGCCGTCTGCGCCTGGCGCTTGTCGCGCGTCAGCGCCTTCGCAATCTTGGCATGGCTTTCGTCGGCGGTGAAATTCTCGGCCATATCAATCACATAAACGCTGGCGCGCTGGTCCGTCACGGCGGCGAGAACGCTGAACAAGTCGCCCGCATTCGCCGCAAGGTGGAGCGGTGACAACACGCACAATTCGTCGCCGGGCCGCAGGATGGCGATCAGGTCGGCGCGTTCCGGGCGCGGGTCTTCGTCCGGGCGCGGTTTCCGCTTCCAGACCTTCTCCGCGATGATCTTGGCCGCGCCGACATCGGCGAGGGCTTCGCGCTGTTCCTCGACGGAAGCGCCCGCCTTGATCTTGGCCACATATCCAAATCGCATAATTCACGCCTGCAAAACTAGAACAGCTATTGACTTTTGACAAGAGGTTTTGATAAGAGGTTAAGAAGCGGGGTTTTGACGCTTATGCGCCGATTCCGCCGATGTCTTCAGGAACTACCGCGCAGGGGTGCGCAAGCGCGGCGCCGCCCGCAAGGATAACCAAGGCGACACCCCACAGGAGGCAGGATGTATCTCGAAGTTGACCATCTCCACACGAACCGCGAGGGCATGGGGTTTTGTTGTCCCCATTGCCTGCAAATGGGTTTTGATGGCCGCGCTGACAGTGACGAATGGCAAGAGGTCAAGTGCTCAGAATGCGGTGAGCCTTTTGCAATTCGCGGCGTCGTCACCGTCGAAGGGCAGAGCGGTGTCATTAACGACCGCATAGAAGATTAGTCACGAGAGGCACCTTAAAGTCTTTTGTTGACGGCGCCGCGCTTTGGCCGTAGGTCGGCGCCATGACCCCAGCCGCTTCCCATAACCGATATCGCCGCCCGTAGGTTCCGGGCGAGTATGCAAGCGGTCGAAGCGAGCGGGCTGTAACCCCGCACATTGGAAACGTCGGGGGTTCGAATCCACCCCTCGCCCACCATCTGCAAATTCAGGATATTTTATTCAAATCTTATTCACGGTTGACAGTGTCAACGGCGCGCGCCTAGATGGTCCTTGATTTGCACCGCCGCAGGAAGTCCGCCTGCGGAATGACACGGCCAACGGGAGTAAGGACACATGAAAAACGGTCTGAACATCGCGATATTATGGCGACTCTCGAATTTTGGCGCGTGTAGCTCAGTCGGTAGAGCCGCCTCCTCATAAGAGGTAGGGTCGCAAGTTCAAGTCTTGCCACGCGCACCAATAGCGGTGTCCGTCTAATGGTAAGACAGCAGTCTCCAAAACTGAAAATGTGGGTTCGATTCCCGCCGCCGCTGCCAAATCCCCCCGTGGGCAAATTTTGGTAAAGTCACCGGTCTTAAAAACCGGCAGCGTTGCGGGTTCGAGTCCCGCCGGGGGGACCAACCACAAGGGCTCGTAGCTCAGCCTGGGAGAGCAACGGTTTTGCACGCCGCAGGTCGTCAGTTCAAATCTGACCGGGTCCACCAGCAACGCCTCGCTGGGCAAATTTTGGTAAAGTCGTCTGATTTAGGATCAGAAGTTTTCCCGGTTCGAGTCCGGGGCGGGGCACCACAAAACAGCGCGGCAAGATCCCGCGCAATGAAAGGTTAGAACGATGCCAGACGATTCAAGTTCGTCCAGCGAGAAAGGAAGGGTGGCAGAGCGGTAATGCAGCGGCTTGCTAAGCCGTAGGGCCTCATGGTTCCGCCGGTTCGACTCCGGCCCCTTCCGCCAATTTGGAGGGCGCCGCTCGATGGTAGGCAACCGGTCCCGAAAACCGGGGTGGCGTTCGCGTCAGTGGTTCGACTCCGCCGCCCTCCGCCAAATTCAGAACCTTTTGAGGTCGGCTGGCCAACGGGCTGCAGACTGAAACGCCCGGGCCTTCCTCAAAGGGTTTGCCGCGCGGTAGCTCAGCGGTAGAGCGCCGGTTTGAAGGGCCGGGCGTCGTGGGTTCAATCCCCACCCGCGCAACCATGTTAATTTTCGCCCCCTCATTTGAGGGCGAAAAAATGAACACAGGGGCGTAGCTCAGTGCGAAGAGCGGCTGTTTTACACACAGCGGGTCGCGGGTTCGATTCCTGCCGCCCCCACCAGTTTCGCGGGCTTCCTCCAGGTGAGGTAAGGGCCTTCCAAGCCCCCACGGTCGGGTTCGAGTCCCACAGTCCGCTCCAGTTTTTGGGATAGGGCCCCGCTGGTAGGGGCGCATGGCTGTTAACCATGTCGCTGCAGGTTCGAGTCCTGCTATCCCAGCCAGGCGCGGGTGTCCGAGTGGCAAGGAGCCGGATTGCAACCCCGGTTAGAGCGGTTCGATTCCGCTCCCGCGCTCCAAACATCTTTCCTCAGCCGCCGAACACCTGAATAAAAGCGGGCGCAAGGAGTCCGCCATGCCCGCAGTCGATTACATCGCAAACCAGCACGAGCCGCGCTACGCTCAGGCCATCCGCCATGCTTATGGGACATGGGGCAAGGTCATATCGGTGAACGCCAAAGGCAAGAACCTGTTAAAATTCGGGCGCACCATTGTGGCGGCGTGTTTGGCTGGACCAACGGGGCGTTGGCGCTGACGATGCAATGACGCAGAAACCCTTGCTGGCGGCCTATCTCGCCGCCGCCGATTTTGAGCATGCTTTCAGGGCGTTGCTGCTGCAGCACGCACAGCACCTTTTCCCGAATATCAGCATCGTTATAACGCTGACGGTTTACGCGATGGCCAACGGCGTAAAGACGCCGGCGGACCTCAAACGCTGGCGCGCCTGCACCGGCGCCAACGCCAATTATTCCTGTATGCAGTCCGTCAAAGCCGGCTTTATCACGATGTGCGACAACCCGGATGATGCCCGCTCAAAGCGGCTGATTTTGACCGAACAGGGGCATCTGCTGGCTGACCATTTGCGGGGCGTAACGGACAAGCAATTCACGATGCTGGAAAAATTCACGCCGGCGATGGCGCATTTGCCTGACATCACCAAGCTGCTGCGGGAAATGGTCGATTACAAAATGCCGATGGAATGGCGCTAGTTAAACACGACGTCGCTGAACGGCAACGCGATTTTCTGCAGCTGGGCCGCCTTCCATTCCATGCTGACTCCACCGCCATATTGCGGCCGTTTGACCGCGTGGCCCATGAACTCCGCCCGTAATTCTGCGTCCAATCCTGCCTCCTTCATGCGGTCTTCAAAGGAATGGCGCAGCGAATAGACCACATGGGCGCCGGACGGCATGAGGCCGCGGTCACGCATTTCTGACAGCAGCAGGTCGGACAGTTCCTTTTCGTTTTCCCGCCAGGCGGGAAACCCTTGCGGGTTCCGGCGCATCGCCGCCAGCGATACGCCGACCAGCGGGACGCGGCGCGCCGAGCTCCGCGTCTTGATTTCCCGGCCTTCGCGCGGGCGAATGTCCAGATAAGGGGCCCAACCGTCCGGTTTTTCGCCGCCGGCGTCCAGTTTTATGGCCTCACTGTTCAGATTGGCGACTTCGCCGGGCCGCGCGCCGGTTTCAATCAGAATTAACAGGATGTCGCGGGCCTGTGCGTCCATGCCGGCAAGCGCCCCGGGCGCAAGGATCCTGTCGCGAATCCATGCGGTCGGAAAGGGCGGGCGGCGCTGCTGCTGGCCGCCCTTGAATTTCAGCCCGTCAAACGGGTTGCCGCCGTCATAATCCGGCGCGGTCCATGCCATATATTCGCGGAACAGCTGGCGCATGTTGCCGAGATCCCGCGCCGCAGTCGCCGGTGTGATTTGCCCGGCGTCGATACGCGCTTGCAGCCAGCGGTGGAACTGGCGGCCGTCGGTGCGTGTGACCGCGCCCAGGCCTTTGTCCTCGCCTATCGCTTTCAGGAAATTGTTAACCGCCCGCGTCTTCACCTGCCGCCATTTGCGGTATTGTTTCGGGCTTTTTGAGCGGCGTTGCCCCGCCTCGATTTCTTCCAGATACAGCCGAAACGCCGACCGCACGCTATCGGAAAGCGCCGGCGCGCCGCCCAAGAGCGCCTCCACCATATCCGCTGGCGGCAGCCCGTCACGGGGGCTGGTGGCGTGGGCGCGCAGGGCGTCCAGCCGCGCCAGCAGCCCCTCGAGCGGGCCGGCGGCGATGTCTTCGGCGTCCTGATACTCAAACCCCAGCGCCAGCGCCCGCTGCGCCGCCGCCTCGCGCGAGGCCCGGGCGATTGCCGCAGGGCCTGCGTCCAGACCGGCCCAGTAGGCGTCGTCGGCGGCTTCCAGTTCGTCGCGCATGGTGCGGGCGCGCGTAACGTCGGCGGTGCCAAGCCCGCAGCGAATGAGCGGCGCGCGTTCGTCCAGCAGCGCCAGGCGCGCCGGCACGCGACGCCTGTAGAACCAGCGGCCTTTTCGGCGCTGCAAATATCGGTTGGGGTCCGTCATCACCGCCGGCGGCTTCGCCATTCATGAACCACCGCGAAGCCCGCAAAGACGCCGACCACGGCAATGAAAGCCAAGAGGATGCCTTCAACCGGACTCATGCGGGCTCCACCGGCGTGATTTCCCGCAACAGGCGGCGCAACAGGGCGCCAGCGCCGCGGTCGTCTGGGTCTGACATTTCAAGCCGCCGGATTATTTCGATGGCCACCGATGTGGGCAGCACGGTGAGGTCCGCTTCGGCGCAGACGCTGTAAGGCGACGGCACGGCGCTGCGGGCGTTCATGCGCCTTTCTTCCTTGGTCTGCGCGCGCACCGCCACATCGATAGGCGCGGCGCACGCAATGAAATGGCCCAGCCCGTCCCGGGCTTTCCGGTGGCAGTGTTCGTCAAAATCGGATTGCGCCGCGTGCATCGCGCTGAATTGCTCAACATGCCGGCAGCGCCCCGACCGGACCACCTGCGCCAGCTGCTTGTCCGTCATCTGAAAGGCGTCGTTAACCGTGTAATTTTCCATTAAAACTGCTCCGCCAGCACTTCGGCCAGATAATAGAGGTCGCCGGTTTTCTCGATAAGGCCGTTGGCTTTCAGCCGCGACAGATACTGGCCGAAGGTGCCGCCGGTCGGTTCGAGCTCCACCGCCTTGGCGATGTCCTGCCGCGACAGCGACCCGGCCGGGTTGGCGAGAAACACGTCCAGCATGCGCGAGGGGCCCGCGCCCAGCGCCTGTTTCCATTTTTGAATGGGGTCGTCGGTGGCGATGGTCCCGGCTGGCAGGGCCGCCAGTCCAAGCGCGCTGGCGCGCCACAAATTGCCGTCCTGTTCCACATAGCCGGCGGTTTTCAGGCGCGATTTGTATTGCCCCCATGTGCCGCCACTGCGTTTCAGGCCGGCAAGCGTCGCCCATTGCGCATCGGTGAACGCCGCCGGGTGGCGGTCCACCAGCACCTGCAGGGGCTTTCGTTCTGCGCCCAGCGGATTGCGCACACCGTCCGGTTGACAAACCGGGGCCTTTTTCTGATTTGGTTGCGACGCTTGGCGCGCAACCGGAGCGGGTGTTGGCGGCAAGCCTTTCGCCTCGCGCACTTCCTCCACCGCCAGCATGCGTGCCTGCAGGGCGTTTTCGTAAATGCAGCCCAGCGTGACTTTGGCGTCCGCCAGCCCCTGCGACAGACCGTCCAGCACCTGCATGGCGCTTTTGGCGGCCTGCGCCTCGCTGTCCTGCAACTTCGCCAGCATCGCCTTTGCGCCGGCGTCATAGCCCTGTGCGTAACCCGCTGTTTTAGACGCCAGCCGCTGCGTTTCGATTTCGTCATTGGTGGCTTGCGCCACTTCATTTTGCGCCAGCTTGCCTTCCAGTTCCCGAATGCGCGCCTGCAGCCGCTTGGGGTCGCTGGCTTCGGCTGCGGCCTCAATTTCCGGCAGGGCTTTTTGCATGGCGTCCACGAAGCCGGTGGCGTCCACCGGTTTCGCCGGCGCCGCGTCCGGGTCGCCGCGCATCACCCGGCGGTCCGGGTGCAGCGAGCGCTTGGCCTGAATTTCGACCAGCTCCGCCCTGTCCGTCTGACCCAGCCAGCAATAGGCCTGCCCGGTCGGCAGGGTGGAGAGTGTGCGCACCAAATCCTTGCCGCCAGCAACGCCGCCCACGTCCAGCCATTTGCTCAGGGCTTCCAGCGAGTTTTTGCCTTTCTGGCGGTGCAATATCAGATTGTCGCACAGTTCCAGCACGGCCTTGTTCACTTCGGCGGCGCGCTGGTTAATCAGGGTGAAGCCCAGCCGGTTATTGCCGCCCATCCGCGCCAGCTTTTCGATTTCCGCGTAGACGGCGCCGACGTCGCTGGTGACCCGCTGCGGGCAGAACTCAGCCGCTTCCTCGAGGAAGATGTGGCGCAGCCCGTGGGCCTTGTTCTCATGCAGCAGGACTTTGACGCAGTCCCGCACGATGCGTTTCCAGTCGGCTTTGGACAGGTCGATGTGGAAAAGGTCGATGACCAGCGAGACGCCTTCCGCCATGGCGGCGCGCACGATCGCCGGGGCTGTGGCCGGGGTCAGCGGCAAGTCCCCGTCGACGCCGCCGGCGACCACCACCGGGTAGCCGCGCGCGCCCCGCCCGCCGCCAGGCACACGCAGGAAGCGCCAGACCCCGACCGGGTCGAACGCGACAAACGGTATGCCGGCGTCGTAAAGCTGTTCGGCCAACAGCGTGGCGGTGTAGGTCTTGCCGCTGTCGCGAATGCCCAGCACGGCCGCGCCGCGGCTGCCATAATCAAGCGGGTCTATTTTCAGCGATCCCAGCTTCATAGCTTCGTTTCCTGCGTCGGCTGGGTTTCGTCGAAATGCCTTTGACAATCGGCCTGCGCCAATGCGATGTCTTCGCGTTCTTTACCGACCAACACCACATCTTTCCCCGGCGCTGTCGGCACAAATTGGCCGCGATAGCTTCGACCGCCCATTGATGAAATATCGCTGCGGGCCACAATCTCGTAGCGCCCACCCACGGGAAGATTGGCAAAAATGCCGTCCGCGTCCATGACCCATGTCAGCTGGAAATTCGGCGGGTTCTTAATCAAGACCACGCCGGATTCAACCCGCAGCCCCAGCTTTTGCAGCAGTTGGTCGGCGTCGGAGTTGTAATCGTAAAGCGCGTCACTGGTGAAGCTGCCGTCGCCCGGCGCAGCAGGCGACCCGTCACGGTTAAGTTCGCCGGTGATTTCCAGCGCCGCCGCTTCCAAATCGTGCATGAGCCGGCAGTATTTCTCGGCAAGCGCCATGAGCCCAATCAGCTGCAGGCGTTCATTTTCCGTTATCGTTGTTCTTTTCGTCTTTTCCATTGTCAGCCTTAATGTTTTCGGTGAGATCATGCGCCGCAGCCATTATCGCCATGATGGCGCCGCCTTCGGCGTTCGTCGCTTTGCACAGTGAAATGGCCCCCTCGACAGGGTTGGCGGTTTTAATGCGTACCATTTCGGCGCGCAGCATATCCTTGAAACCGCCGACAATGCGGTCATATTCCTTGCCCCATAACGCCCGCATGGCGTCGCGGACTTCCACCAGCCGCCGGGCGAGTTCAATGGCGCTGGCGGTCATGTGATGCTGACCTTGGCCGAAATAAGCGCCAGAATGAAAAACGCCCTGCCCCAGATATAGGCGCCGTTCCAACAGCAGATTGACGCCGGCGCGAACAGACCGCCGAAAATCAGCACCGCCACAAACGCCTTGGGCCAATTGTCCTGTTTCTTTTCAGCCATCGCTAAAAATCCAATCCATTCCGCCGCCACAAAATGGCGTTGCGGGTTTGAATACAGCCGCCGCAAGATGCGCGAACTTGACCTCGATTATGTCGCCGACAGCGGGCTGTTTTTGCGTTCTCATGCTTGCTGGCTTTCTGGTTTTTCCACCTCTAGGTCCAGACGCCCAGCCAGCACGGCGTCAATGACCTTGGCCATATCGCTGCCAGGCGCCGTTTCATTCGCGCGAATGTCAGTTATCAGCCAGCGACCCTCCGGCAGCGGATAGTGCATAACGTCTGGGCGCCCATATCCAAAGCTGCAGCTGACCGAGTTCTGGTTTATGTAAACCGTCGATTTCCAAGAAAAGACTGCATGCGGAAGGCCGGCGCGGTCCGCCGCAATGGCAAGTGTTTGGCAGGGATTGTAATCGGTCGAAAGATAGCATTCCAAACTATATGTCGGTTCAAATCGCAGTTCTCGGTCGCCCCAAAATTCTGCGCGGTCTGCCTCGCTCATAGGCTCGCCTTCGTGGTCACGGCTATATTTCAAAATAGCGATTAGTTCGGTCCTGAATTTCTCCACCGCTGCCGGGAAATCCTCGACTTTTTCCAATGCGGCTTTCAGGTTCATGGCGGCCAGCCCTTCGGTCATAACACCCTGAATACTGTTGTCCCCATTGTCGTATTGCGTGCTTTGTATGGCACGCGCCCAGATTTCTGCGGCGCGTTCGATTAGGCGGTCATCAATCTGCTTTTTATCTCTCATGGTCTTCCCTCATACGGTTGCGGTTCCAGTGACTTAGGCAAATAAAGCGGGTGGGCCGGGTGGCCTTTTTCCGACACGCGCAGGGCTTTAGGTTTCAGGTGGCCAATCCACCCCAGCACGGTTTTGTCTTGATCCATAAAGGCGCCGTGGTTGCCCCATGCGCAAATGATGGCGCCTTTGACGCCGTAGGCTTCCCAGCCGTGAATGGCGTAGTCGGCGGCTTCCTCAATATAGCGGGCGTTTTCCGGGCCCACGGGATCCTGCGCGGCTTTCATGTCGGCGGGGCTGGTGGCGCGGAACGCAAAAAGATTGGTGACAATCAGCTCGCCGAAGCCCCACGCTTGCGCGTAACCGATGCACCGGCGAATGGTGGGGTCGTCTTGGCGCGCATCGGCGGTGGACGGGTTCAGCATGATGAAATTCACGCAGCCCGCCGACAGGCCCACATTGCGCTGCAGCCGGTAGCGATAGCGACCGCAGGACGATATGACGGCGTCATCGGCCAGCATCAAGCCGCCGCCAGCCGGTAATTGATTTCGTCCGTCAACCCGCGAACGTGGAACTGGTTGCGCACCACAATATTGTTTTCGGCGTCGTTAAGGGGTCTGTCCTTGGCGTCTGTTTCGGCGAAAACCCGCGAATTGATGTCGAGAAGTTCGGCGCGGCGCGCGTACAGCGCCTCCATGCTCATGCGCGCGCATTGATCGGCCCAGCCGCCGTAAACCGAATAATTGACCGGGTGCGCCGCAGGCGCCGGCGCGGCTGGAAATCTGGCCTGCCCGTCAGAGTCGTGCCGGCGCATCCCGGCGTTCCGGTTAATCGACGCTGCAGCGCCAGTAATCGCAGCGCTGGAAGCGGCGCGCGCGGCGGTTGTCATGGCAAGGGCCGCAGCAGCCATGGGAATCACAATCATGGTTTTTTGTCCTTTGTTATGCCACAATACGGCGCTCGTTCAGCGATGGCCCGAAGCTTTGCCTCTTCGGCGGACAGCCATTCGGTAAGCCGCGACAGCTCCGCTTCAACAAAGGGCCGGGCCGCGTCCAGTGGTATGCTCATATGCGCCGCCGTTTGGTGAATCGCGCCCTGCTGAATCTTCAATTCAGCCCGGGCGTGGTCTCGATATTGGTTTTCAGCTGAAAGCGTATGCAAGGCGCCGACCAGCAGCGATTTTTGGTGGAGTTTCAACAGGTAGTCTTCGAGACGTTCCTGCAGCGCGAAAGCGTGTTTTTGTTCTTCGGTCTTGGGGGTATCGGTCACAGCCACGCCTCCGCTTCGCGGCGGTCGGCTTCGCGTTTAAGGGTGCGCGCCACCAGCGCCGAACAGGCCCCGTTCGCGACTTGTTCGGCTTCCGGCCATTTCAGCTGGGCGTTGGCGCCGCGATGCACCCGGACCCGCCGCCCGGTGGGCAGGTGTTCGGCTTCGGTCGCTGTCACCAGCCAGTCGTCGGGTTCGGTCTTGATGCTTTCGACCATGCCCCGCACATAGGGGCTGTCGCATTTTTCCCCGGTGAGTTCCACCAAGCCGATAATGACGGCGAGGGCCACTGCGATAACAAACAGGATGCGCAGCATTACTGGCACTCCCCTTTTTCCTTGAGGTTTTCCCAAAGGGTCAGCTGCTGTTGCTTGCCGCTTTCCCGGGTGATTTCGATTAGCACTTCGTCGCCGGTGGCCGGGCGCTCGCCACGGCAGAAAGCTGTCAGCTGATAGCCGCAGCTATGCTTGCCGTCGGCGCCTAGACCGCAGCGGAAACAATAACCGTAATAGTGGCAGGCGACCGTGGTCTGGCCTTCGTTTCGCGAAATCTCCCGGCGCTCCACCACAGGGTCGCGCAGGCTCCAAAACAGGTATCCAATCGCCCAGGCTAACGCCGCGCCGGTGATAACCAGCAGCGCGATGCGGACATAACGGGCTTTACGGGCATGAGTCATGCGTTAACCCCTTGTGGCGACTTAGGCCATTCCGCTGTGGCACCGTTCGCCTTATTTGTCCATTGCGGAATTACGCGACTTTTGGCAGCTTGTTCCAAGAAACGGGTCAGGCCGCTTTCCTACCGGACGCACTAACCCTGCGTCCTGCGGTTTCTTTCCACAGCGCGTCGCACCGTCAAGTCAAGGGGTTTCCGGCGCATGACTCACCGGTTGAAAGCATGGCGGTGTCGCCTTCAAAACGCAAAGGAGTGTCCCATTTCATGCTGATTTCAGGTCTCATCGCCGCCGCCGCCGTCGGCGCAAACGCCGCTACCGGACACCCCTTGCCGGCTCTTATGCTAGCCGCCGCCATCGGCCTGGGCGTCGCTTCATGGGGTGAAGGCGTGAGGGCGGCCCCTATCGAACAATGCCGCATGTGCGGCGATTGGCACTGGAAACAGACCGGCCCGCAATGCGGCTGCGGTCGATTTGAGGAAGACACGGAATGATTTCACCGCACCTTTTTTTCGCCCCTTTCGCTTTCATCCTTTCGGCCTGCAGCCGCGCGCCGGCGGCCGAAGACATGCCACAGGCCGCGCAGGCGCAGCAGGAGGAAGACATGGACGCCGCCGAATATACGGACGAAGAATACGAAGCCCTGCTGGCCGGGTTTGAAAAGGACGCCAACGCGCAGGGATACATGGAACTGCTAAAGCAGGATGGGTTATACGCCGACTTTGTCGCCGACCATCGCGCCGACGTGGAAGGCTTCGCCTATTCGTTTCAGCGGCACGGGGATTTTGTCGCCATCTTTCTCGAGCGCCGCGGCAAAAAGTTTTCCACCACGCTGAACCTTGGAAAGACGCGCGCCATAACCCTGCACGATGGCGAGCCGGCAGACATGGAGGGGAAAATCAAATTTAGCGTGGTCCAGCGGGACTTGCGCAACGATTTCTATTTTAGGGACAGCTGGAACGGCCCGGCGCCGGAACGGCTGCCGCGCCCACGGCCCAGCGTTGTCTATCAAGTTAAAATGTTCACGCCCCACCGACAGGAAGAATCGGCAAACCGCCTTATGCACATCGACTCCGGGGAGTCTGGGCTTACCTTTTACAATAATGAATATTACCAGCGCGAGCCTTGGGAAAAGTCGGTGGTCGGCGCCGCCCGGCGACCGACCGACGACCACATTGATTTTGAGGGGGTCGGCGCAACACTCTGGACGCCGCAGGGCGTCGGGCCGAAGGTGTTGGCGGCGCTGCAGCGAGAGATTGCACAGGGCTGGGAAAAAGACTGAACGCGAGGCAACCATGACCACCAGACGGCAATTCCTCTTGGGCGCGGCGGCTGTAGCGATCGCGCCGGCCAAGATGCAGAACCCGATTCCGATTTCTGACGAGGTCCATGTCATTGGCGCCGACTGGGTCACCACCAAAAGCTTTTCAGCGTTTAGCGTGCGGGCGCGCCGGTCTGATGGCTTCTGGGTGGAAATCAGGCGGTTCGATGTCAGCGAAGTCCCGCGGCGCTTTAGCGTGCCGGCGGACCTGATCGGCGATGTGCAGACATTTCGCATGCTCCCGAACGGGCGCAAAAGCTCTTAAAAACGCCTGAACGCGTCTAATTGCTCCCGTGCGGGAACTGAAAACGGGGCGCGCCGAAGCGCCGCCCCGTCCCGGTCTTCTGTTGCCAGGCGACCAAACCCCGTGAAATTACGCCGCGAGGCGCTGTTCCACAAAATTGCCGTTATCGTTGGCAGTTCTTAAAGTCGGCTTATACGCGGCCAACCGGCGTTCTCAGCTTTCGTTTCACCGTCTGTCGAACCCAAATCGGCCCCATCAAGAACGCATCCCAAGGCGGGTTTGGCGCAGGGCATTTTCAACCCATCCACCCGCGGGGCAGGACCGACAAGCGGCGCCGCCACCCCAGATGCGCTCTTGGTGGAGCCGGCGGGAATTGAACCCGCGTCCAGTCCAGCTACGCCAAAGCGTCAGCGAGCGCGGCGGAAGGGTAGCATCGAATTTTTCACGAAAAAAGGTCTGTTTTCGTGAAATTCGGACTTGACCTTTCCGGCTAAATGTCCCACATTAGGGACATGGAACGGCGCAGGGCCGAACCGAAATTGGAGACAGACCAATGACAGACATCGCCAAAATCAGCGCTATTGGCCGCAGCACGAAAAAAGAAAAAGACGGCACCTACACCTACCGCGTTTATGCGGTGATAGAGGGCCAGCCGACAGAGACGCTGGCCATGTGCAAAGATCTGCCGACCCGCGCCATGGCGACTGACCGCGCCAAAAAATGGACCCTTTACTATCGCCGCCAGCGCACGGCGACGCTGAACAAAACCCGGCGCGGGGCATAGGGCCGCGCGAAACTTGGCAAGGAGGCCACAATGACCACGGAAACCAAAACTGCACCGACCTCGCATCGCGGCCCCTGCGCAGTCCCCTGCGAATGCGGCGGGACAATGCGCGGGGAAGGCGAAATCGCCACGGGCGAACCTTTGCCGCATTATACACCGGAGCCGGGCGAAGTGCTGCGGTTTCATTGGTTGGAATGCGACAAATGCGGCGGCGTTCAGGTTTCGTAAGGAGGCGGGCATGCGCAGAATTGACATATTCAAACGGCTGGCGGGCGGTGCCGATGGCGAACGCCTCGCCACGGTGGAAGCGCGCACCCAGCGCGAGGCCAAGATCGCCGTTGCGCAAAAACTGCAAAACGAAGGCAAGGGCTATGGGCCCAGTGATCTGAACGCGCGCTGGGCTTGTTAATTTTTTTGACCGAAAATGAGGGGAAAAATCAAAGGCTTATCCCCATGCGGAATTGAACGGGAATAATTTGGGGAATATTTTGTGCGGGAAAGTTAGCGATTGCACGGTTCGGCAAATCGCCATTTAGTGGCGGGGCGTTCGGGGATTGGTCGTTTCCGAACTGCCATACGGCCTTTCAATGAGAAACCCCAGCCCTGCCCGGTGCTGGGGTTTTTTCTTCAAGCGGTAATTCAGGGCCCGACGCCGCCAGCAGGTCCGCGCACCATTTGCATATACGCTCGGCGCAGCGGTTCGTTTGGCCATCCCATTCCCCGGGATAGTCTTGCCCGTCGCCGCGGCCCTCGCTGTGGAAACTCATCTGGCCGGCGCTAATATCCACATACAGCACGTCGGCGTGGTAGTTTCTCTTGGGGTCTTTTTTCCATCCCCAGACAATCCCCAGCGCTTCCCCATGCTGTTGCAGGATCTTGCACAGGTTTTCCATGGCCCAGTTTTTGCGGCCATAGGCCATGCCTTTGAAGGATCCGCGCCCGGGCGCGCGGCCCCGATATTGCTTGGCGCGCTCGCTTGATTTCTGGGCCCGGAACAGATTGACCGCAACCGCGCCGGCTGGGCCCAGCGCTTCCAGCCGGTCATAAAGCGCCTTGGTCTGGGCGCCGTCGCTGCCCATGTAAACGCGGTAAATCTCAGCCAAGTTCACGGCGGTTGCCCCTGCATAAATGCGCGGCGGGCGCTAGGCGCGCACATGGCTAAAGTGCTGCGGTTGAGCGTCCCCGGCGGCCGACAGGCCCGCCGCGACCCGAACCAAGGGCTATGCCGCAAGGTCCAGAAGCCTTAGCAAAACCTGTTCGGGGTGTGGGTAAAGAGTGGGTGCGGGAGGGGGATTTGAACCCCCGACCTCTTGGTTATGAGCCAAGCGCGCTACCGGACTGCGCCATCCACGCATCAACGGCGCCGGGCATGGCAGACCGGGTGCGCAATGTCAAGTTTGCGAAAAGCGCCGAACGCGCTTAGCGGTCGATTGTCCGGCGTGACATTGTAGCGTAGCGGTCGGCGGGCGTTGCTTATCATCGCCGACCCGCTGCACTTAATCCGAAAAGAAACCGGGCGGCCACGGCGGCAGGCCGACAACCTTGCCGGCATAGGAATGGGTGCAGTCGCTGCAAAATCGCAGTTGACCGTCCTGCAGAAAATAATGGCAGCAATAGGGTAGTGCTTTGCCATCTGGACCAAGTTTCCACTCACCGGTCCATTTGCCGTTTTCCACCACAATCTGTTTACCGGTGATTTTGACGCTGGGCGCGAATGTCGGCTTGTCTCGATCGCCGTTGAATTTCCAGCGGTCGCCTATCCAATGCGGCTCAACGCAGGCCGGGCACCAATGCGTGTATCCGTCGGTGGCGCGGCGCAGATATGGACCGAAAGCGCCCACTACGCGAAGCGGATAATCAGCGCCGCAATGATAATTGCCGCCGCCAGCTTCATGCAGGCATAGTTAAATTCAAGCTGCTTTTTCGTCATAGCTCGCCCCATTCTCGCGGGGGAATGTAGAGCGCGCCAAGTATACTTGAAAATAGTAGGCCCCCGCCTTAGCAACCGGGTCATGAATCCGGTCCCAGACAGGGGCCATTTCGCTTACAGTATAAGTGTGTCTGCCGAAGCTTTGCGCAGACGCTAAACCGGGTTCGTCGGCGGGTCAACATCCACGCAGGCGAATAGCCAGCGGTTATTGTTTCGGCGGATTGTTTCGTATTGGTCCGGGTAATTCTTTTGCAAATCGTCCCAGAATTTTGCCCATTCCGCGCCGCCGCGATCGCCTGGCGCATTCACCGGCTCATAAAGCGTGCAGAATGTGGACGGGGCGAGCTCCACCGCCGGCGGCGATGCTTTCGGAAACCATTCAAAGTGACTACAGGCGGCCAGCGTCAGGGTCGCTGTCAGCAATATCGTCAGCCTTTTGAGCGCGGGCGATTTCATCGGCGGTCGCCTTTCCCAGCTGTTTGATTCGGTCCGTCGCCAAGGTAAAGCGCGCGGCGTTGTTTTCAGCGCGCGCTTTCATGAAAAGCTGGGCGAGACTTAAAATCGCGCCCAGCAGGGACATCCACGTCACGGACGGCGCGCCTTATGCCGGGTCGTCGCTGGCGGGTGTGTCGGTAGCGGTATCGTCGCCGAAGCCTTCAACGAAGGCGTCGACCACTTCCACAAGATCGTCGTCGAAAGTCGGGTCGGTGCCAGCCACGGCGTCATTCAGTTTGCCGCGCAGCTTCGTGCCGAGTTCCTTGGCTTTGGTTTTCCCGAGCCCCTTAAGCGTGCCGACCAGAATGTCGATAACTTCATCCATTTTTGCTTTCTCCTTGCAAGGTAGCGAATGAGGCAAGGAGTCTGCGTCGGTTCAAGGCGTCTTGATTTAGCGGCTAGGGATTGGTCCGCATGTGCAATGGCTTGAACGCCTGCGTCGTCGGGTTCTCGCTCGCCCGGCCGCCCCGTATGGCCAGTCCGTCATCGACATGCCAAACGATGACATTCAGCACCGCAAGGATGAATACGGCGCTGGCCAGCGCGGGTTCTGTCTCAACCACCAGAATGACCATGGCGAGAAAAACCAGCATGCGCACCAAGTGCAGCAACTTTATCGCAAAGCACCGTTCGTTGTGCCGCACCCGCATGTGCTTCCATGCTGCGAAAACATAAGCCAGTGCGATAATTGCGCCCAGAATTTCCATATTTACCTCCGGCGTTTTCTGCCGAAAAAATGCCCGCCAAACTGAATGGCCACGCGCATGAAAATACCGATAAGCAAGCCGCCGCCAATGTGGGCGCCGACTGCTGTTCTGTAATTTCCGTCCATGCCTTTCGCTTCCAGTTGAGCAAGGGCCGTGTCGCCAATTGGCCCGCCAAACGCCACCCCCAGCACAAACGCCAACACCACAGTAATAAGAAAATCCCGCGCGGCGCCGGTGCCGGTTGTTTGCCTGTCATAAAGCATGCCGATAACCCCAGCGAGGCCGGACGCCACAAGCAGGATTAAAGTTGCGTCATGGTCAACATGCGCCGCCGCGCCGGCGGCGCTTGCCGCTGCTGCAGATGCCAACAGGGAGATTTTTGTTAACATTTCGGCCCCGCCGTTTTTATTGCGCTCGAAAGCATGAGCGCCCCCTAGCGTTTGATTTGGCACATGACACGCGAAAAAAGCGGCTGTTCGGGCGCAGGTCTTACATTTGACTCATGGTGCGGTTTAGCATGGTCGTCGTTAACCGGCGTTAAGAACAAAGCTCGCTCTGCGGCACGTCGCCTGGTCAGGCCCAAAACCTCGCGCAAAACGCCAGCGACAGTGGCCTTGTTCCACCACGTCAGCGCATCGGCGGCGCCGGCGCGGTCGCCGCGGTTCAACCGTTTCAACGCGGTGGATGTTCGCAACCCGCCGGTGTTGAACTCAAACGACACCAGCGCGTCAAATTCGTTTTGGTTCATCGGGACCGCGACCGCGTTTTCGACGGTGTCTTCGCGGGCCACAAGATCCTGCCGCAGCAGGTCTTCGGCGTCGCGCTCGCTTATCATCATGCCGGGGCGAACATCGGGGCCTGTGTGGCCGTATCCGATTGTCCAAATCCCGGCAATGTCTTGGTAGGCGGTGAGCTCCAACCCTTCATAGGTCTTGATTAGTTCAATGCCGTTTTCTGATGTGCGCATCGCCTACTCCCGTGGGTTCGTAAGCGTCGCCTTAATCTGCCAAAGGTTCGTGCCTGACCTTGTGGTGGAAAATTCGAGATCGTCAGAGTTGGCTTGCCAGTCACAAGAAAACGCGCCTTGTGACGCATAACTGTTGAACCCGAAAATATAGGTGCCACTTAAAACTGAAACCTGTTCAGTGCAGAAATCGGTGGACGAACCCCGCAAGGCTTCGAGCGTCCACACGCCGTCCGCCCATCCATCCATGCCGGCCAAGCCAGCAGACGTGAAAGTCGCGGAAGGAACCGAAATATAAGTGTCGCCGGCAGGGTCGGACGTCAGCCTGCCGCCATTATAGGTGATGCGATAGTCACCGGCCGCCGGCAGCGCGTCTGATAGAGGCACGTTTCTGACAACAACAGTGCCGTCCTGATTTACTTTCAGGTGTTCCGTGCCGTTGATGCTGAAATCGACAAAGATAGAACCGCCCGAAGGGTCGCTGCCCGACGTGGTGCGGGCGTCAAAACGCAGTCCCTTGCCGTTCGCGTCCGGCGACAGACCGCGAATAAAGTTGCCGCTGGTGCTGGACTCAATCTGCGCGTATTGCTCCGGCACGTTGCGGCGGAATACAGTGATGGTGTCGCCGCCGACCCGCAATTCGTCGCCGTCAAAATCGATATAGCTGTTGGCGATTTCGCCGGAATAATCCGTGTTGACCGTATAGAAGCTGTTAAACAACGCCTTAACTGCGGTTTGCGACGCGGTGTCGTCATAGATGCCAACATCGACGTTCACGAAGTCATTGTCGGTGATGACGTTGCGCAGCGCGTTGAAAGTTTCCTCGTTTGCGCCGCCCGAGTCGAACGTCCAGTTAGCTATTGTAACGCCACGCGTTGTTCCCTGTGCATAAGTGCGTTGTTCGCAAACATTGTCGGAAACATGAACTCGCGTTGTTCCCAACAGGTTGATGCAGGGCCATACTCCCGCTTCGCCGTTCACGTCATGAATCTGGTTTCCTGCGACCAAGGTTGCGGCGGTAATGGCGCGAAGCTCAATAGCGCGCGTCAGCATTCTATAACATTTGTTATCGACGACCTGCATTTCTGGCGGCGGTTTAATCTGCACACCGGCAGAAGCCGCTTCTACGCCTTTAATGCAGGTATGCCCGTCGAGCGCCACGTTGTCGGCAATGGTGTATTCCTTGCCCTGACGGCGCACGCTGATGGCGCCGGAATTGTACTGAAAGATGTTTCCAGAAATGACGGTACTTCCGCCGTCATCAGTACCGGAAGCGCCGCCACCGCCAGTCGCATAAATGCCCTCATCGTCACAGCCAAGGAAAACGCTGTTGGTGACGCGAGTTTTGTAGTTGTCGGAAAGACCAAGGCAGGTGTCGCCGAAACCGTCCGTGTAATCAGTGCCCGCATCAAATCGCAGATTATCGATAAGAACTTCACCCCAGCGCTGCACGCTAAGGCCGGACCCTTGATTGGTGCCAATGCCATCCCATTCGAACTCGGTCATGTCGAAACCGGCGCCGCCATTGCCGCGAATGCTTAGCTTATGGTCGCGGGTCGCGCCGTCCAGACGCAAGATTTCAGCGCCCGTATCAGTGATGCCTTTGAAAGTCGCACCGGCGGTTAGTTCAATGCAGAGGTCGCCGTCGAAGACGATATCCAGCGCAGAGCCGACGCCGACCAGATAAGTTTTTTCGGTGGCGAATGCACATGCCTGTAATTCTTTCGACGCTAGCAGCCAGTCCTCAATGATTGCGGCGTCGTCTGTCGGCGTGATGTCGTCGCCGTCGCCGGCGGCGCCGCACCAGTCGATGTCGATTTCATTCAGGATTTCGTAAGCTTCGCGAACGAACCCGTCATCGCCGCCCGCAGGGTCGGCGATGTAAACGCAGGCCGCAGTGTCTGCCGTTTTCAGCGCGGAAATATCGGCGCGGTATTTGAACGCGCCGCCCAGTTCAGAGTCGTTAATGAAAATCGTGTTGCTTTCGGAAAACGCATCGAAGTTGGTCAGCGCCTCCACGTCGGCGACGCTGTCAAAAGTGATTGTTTGCGTCGAAAGAACCTGCGCATGAGACTGCCCGGCGATCATCGCCGCCGATGCGAACAGGGAAAACAGAAAGAGTTTAAGCGCTTTCATGGGTCACCTATGCCGGAATGATGTCGTTAAAGCCTGACTGGTCGTCTTCCGGGCGCCAGCGGCTGTTGGTTGCAGACCCCAGGGCCCTGTAGTGGCGGTCAATGGGTGGATTTACGGCGTGATTTTTTACCTTGACAATCTTGCCCTCATATTTCCCGGCGGTGTTAATGGCGTTGGCGATTGCTTCCAGCGCGACGACGGTGGTTTCCGGCGGCGCCGCAGACAGGGCGCCGCCTGCAGGGAAATTCACGCCGTTGCGGTTCTGCAGAACAAGCGTCGGATTGGTCGCGGTGAGCGTTAAAGGATTTCCGCCAAGGTTGATTTTTGCGCCGTCATGCAAAACCTGCACGTCCGCATCGCCGCGTATCAGCAACACCGGGTCGTTTTCCGCGAGCGTGACATCGTCAATGGCGCCGCCGCCGTTCACGATAATGACCGGGCGCTTGAAGGCGTCAACGACATATGCGCCTGACCCGCCTGTGGCTACGGTCGCCGTGGTGAGTGCGACGCCCAGCAGGAAGCGCCCCGCTTCCGACCACGCCGCGCCGCCGGCGTGAAAATCCGGCTTAATGATAAATTGGCCGTCATGCGTCGCGCTGGACCCGGAACTCCAATAATACCAGAATGGCGTCACGTCGCCGGCGGCGTCGCGGCCCAGCACCAGCGCGCGTTCGTTATCGTCCCAGCCGTCCGGCGTCAGGGCCTGTACGCCGGCGAGATTGGCAACCATGGCGCGGAACAAATCGGTGTCGGCAAAGATCGCTTCGACAAGCCCGCGGTCGCCATCGTTCAGCCACCACCGATTGTCGGCGGTGACGCGCGCAAAAGCGCCGGCGGGAATGACGCCCTTCGTCGCCTTCACTGGGGGAACGACAGGTTTTAGCAATTGGACTTGGTCGTCATCGTCGCCGTAGCTGCGGGCCCGCATAAAGGGCACTTCACCGACTTGCCTATCACGCATGATAGCCAGCAAATCCGTGTAGGCTTTGCCGTCATTGCCGCGCAGGGCCTGCAGGCCCATCCATGCGTCCTCTGCGCCGACCGCGCCCTTGGCCAGTGCGTGCAGCTTCGCGTAGGCGTCGCCACCCGCGTCGGCGAATATCCCGAAACTTTCCCTGATAAACTGGGCCTGAACTTCCAAATCCTGACGAATGAGCCGCCCGGGCAGCGTTACAAGCTGGTGATAGTTCACGCCGTCTGGCGATGTGGAATCGCCGGCGGCATATTGAAAAAGCCCGCCAGCGCCGGTCCCGGCCGTGTCGCCGCCGCCATTCGCGATGTAAAGCGAATCAACAGCAAAGACGAACGCCTCGTCTTCAAGTTCGCCCAGCTGCTGTATCGCTTTGACGGTCGGGAAAAAGACCGACGCGCGCACGCTGTCTGCGTTGCCGAAACTGCCGTCGCGCAACACGATTGGTGTAGACCGCGAATCAATGACCGAGCCGCCAATGACGGCGCCCACGGTGCTAATCGCGGATTGCGTGTTCAGCGGGCCATATTCGCCCGAGCGCGCATTGCTGTCGACTACCTCAACCTCGGTTAGCTGACCGCCGCCGGCAAGCTGATACCAGGCGCGATGCCAGACAGCGTCGTTTGCCGCATCTCGCACATGCAGCAGGACTTCGTCCGGGTTCGCCTTAATCTGGTAAGGTTCGCGATATGGGGGGACCGCGACCAGGCTGCTTAGGTCGCCGTTCGCGGCGCGCGTGGCGCTGAATTTTACGAAATCGACTAGACCGTCAGCCATCGCGGAACCTCAAAAAGCGGTAGTTTTCCGCAACACAATGCCCGTAATCACGGCTGCTTGATTTTAGAACCCGAGCCAGTCTTCGCGCAGAGAAAACGCCCACTGGTTGGCGTTAAAGCGCCCCCGCGAGAAGTCCCCAAGTTCCCTGAACCGGCCAATAAAACCGGTGTGCGGCACGGACAGGCGCGGGAAGTAAATGACCTGGTGTTCGTCGGAAACGAATTGCTGAATGGTTTCCAGCGTCGGCCGTTCGCTGTCGCGTATTACGGTGAAGTCCGGGCGCCATTCCCGAATCCGGTGCTTTAGTTCGTCCCTGTCCCAACGGAACGGCACGCCCCATTTATGGTTGTAAAGGAACTGGTGGATGGGTCCGGCCCATACGCGGCCAATGTCGAAAACATCGGAAGGCGCCGCAGGCGGGGCTGCAAGCGTTACGGTCATATCCAGCCGGACCACCGGTGTGGCCACCTCAATTGGCAGGGTTGGCGGACAATGAAAGCCTAACTGCGGGTCGATATTCGACGCATAAGTCTGGTCGAACAGGTCGCCAGCGGTTAGCGCGTCGCTGCCGAGCCGCCAGCGCACGGTGTCAGTGGGCGAAATGGCCGGCGTGAAGTCGATATCGCGCGCGTCATCGCGCCGTTCTGGAATGACAAAGGCCAGCACCGCGTTTGAAAAGTCGCGGGCTGTGCTGAAAATGGCGGTGAGCGTGGCGGCGCCGCCGGTGGAGGCCAAATCATTGGCGCGCCAGGCAAGGCCCATTTCTGGGACAACGACGTCGGTTACGGGCATGAGCGCGGCCTCTGCGGTCGCTGTAATCGCAACCCCGGGCTGGTCCATATAGTTAATGCCGCCAATTGCGGCTCTGAATGTCGCTGCCATGTTCCGACCTAAATCCTGTTTGCCGACCCGATGACGCGCAGCAATCCCTGTTCGTTGTCGCGCTCGCTAATTTCTTCAATGATGAATGGCGGGCCGCCAGCGCCGTACCGGTTGGCGGTGAAAGAGACGATGTCGCCTAAATCGTAATCTGCCGCAAAGCGCCCGGCATCCACCGTGAAGATGTCGCGTTCGACACCGTCCATTTCGACGGCGGCGCGGCCACGCTGTTCGGCCAATGACTGTTGGGTTAGCAGGCTGTAAATCGGAACGGCGGGGCGCGCGCTTGGGAAAAAGGCCGCCGCCAGACCGTTGCCAATGGTGATGTACTGGCCGGCGCTCAGATACTGGTCGCGGTTCGGCGCCACTTCCGAAACCTCATCGTCTGACATCACGGTCCAGTTCGTTTTGTACCAGACGGTCTGCTCGGAAATCGGCGAATTTTCGTTGTGTTCTTTGCGTATGTCTTCGCTTTTCACCAGAATCGGCGCGGGCGCGGAATAGTTTTCTGGCGCGGCGTATGTGGTGAAACCGTATAGACCGCTGCGGCGGCGGCCGTAAAAGGCGGAAGCGGATTCCGCAATCAGGTCCAGAACATCGGCGCAGCTTGGCGTGCTGGTTCCCGTTGCATAATTCGCCTCATAGTTCGGCATTTGATAGGTGCCGGACCGGTCAAACTCACCCGCCGGCAGCCGCGCGCGCACCCGCAGAATATACTCGGCCATAAGCGGCAGCGTGTTGATATAGACGCCGTTCCAGACATAACCGTTGGCGTCGAAAGTGACACGGCCCACCGGGTCCGCCCACAGGCGGAAAAGACCCAGCGCATTACAGGTCACGGCCTCGCCCGTGCCGAGCGAATAAGACACCAGCGCGTTCAAGTCTGGCACATCCGCCACAATCGTATATGGCAGCGCGCGGTCGCGAATTTCAGTGATGCCGAGAAGCGGCCCGAGTCCGGCCTGCCAGACACGGAACGCTTTCAAAATCAGGCGCGGCGTGACATTGAACGCCGGGCCGAAAACATCCGGCACGGGCAGTCCCGCCAGTTCCGGGTCGCCGCCAAGGCCGCCGCGGCCATCGTAATAGTCGAGAGCAAGCGACCCATCGACAATGGAAACGTCGCCCTGCAATTCGAGCCGGACGCGGTCGCGGGTGCCTTCAAACGAAAAGCCGCGCACCGAAAGCCGCGTCCTGAAACTGTCAAGATAAGAACGGCGCGGACCGTGGCGAATAAGGGTCGGCAGGCCGTCGGCGGAGCGCGACGCCGCCAGATAGTCCAGTTTGCCGTCCCTGTTCGCCAGTTCCACATAACCCGTAGTTGTCTGCACCTGCCGCCGCCCGCCGCGCAGCGACGCGGTTCTGGTCACATTCAGCGCGGACAACAGGCGGGGCCGATACGACACATTTGTGATGCGCGGGTCGTCGGGTTTGGAAATCCATGTGTGGTCGGAGAACCGAAGCGTTTCCACAGCGCCAAGCGCGATGCCGCCAGGCGGCAAATCGGCCAGCACCGGGTCGGCCAGAATTTGAATAGGCGCCTCGATGTCCGCAGCCGAGCCCTTATTGCGCACGTCGATATCGGCCAGAAACACGCCGTCGCGACCCGACCGCACAAATTCAGAGTATGGCGTGCCAACCGTCGGCGGCGGGCCGTCGGCGAATACCGGTTCGCCCAGAATGCCAATACCCGGACCCATTACACAGCCTGCGATTCTTGCTGCTGGAAGTATTTATCGAAGCGACGGCGCAGCAGCGTGATTTCAGTTTCCATGCGGGTGGTCGCGCGCGCCTGGTCGCGTATAGCTTCCGACAGCACGGAAATCTGGGTCGATTGTGCGGAACGGTTGTCGTTGGCGATTTGCTGGACCGCCAGCGCCGTGGACGCCTGCTGGTCGTTTGTCAGGTCCGGCGTCGAAATTGACGGCGCCGGGGCGCGCAACAGCGTTTCAATCTGCGCCTGCTGGCGCAGTTCTGTCTCCCGCTGAATGGCCGCCATGAGCGCCGACACATCGCCGCCGGCAAGGTCGCTGGTGTTGCCGGTGTTGAAATTAAACAGACGCGCCAGCGCGTTTGCATTGCTTTCCAGCTGCGCTTCCTGCAGCGCGACCAGTTCGGTGGTCAGGGCTTTGACCAGTTCGTTGCCCTCGCCCAGCAGGGCGTTTTGGTCGCGCAGATAGTCGAGCGCCGGCGCTTGGTTGTCGAGCGCGGCGAGGATGTTTTGCAGCGTTCCTTCGGACGCTTCGGCCGCCGCAGCGCGGGCGTTCGCGGCCTCTTCAAAACTCAGGCCTGCAGCCTTAGCCGCTTCTAGGCCGCTGGTGATGTTTTCAAAAATCGGTGCGAATTGCGAGCCTGTGCCCAGCACTTCGCTGGCAAGCTGAATGGTGTCCTCACCAAGCTGGCCAAGGCGGCGCCCGGCTTCGGTATCGCCGCCAAGAAACGCCTGCAGGGTGCTTTGGAACTCGCCTTGCGCGGCCCGCAATTGCTCAGCCGGCGTTTCCGGCGAAAAGCGGCGGCGAATGCTGTCGAGCGATGCGCCTATGCCTTCGCGGATTTGCCTAAATTCTTCGGCTGCCTCGCGTTCAGCCGCCGCGTGTTCGGCAATGGCGTCGATATCGGATTGCAGAGCCTGGCTAAGTTCAAAACCAACCACGGCAATACGGCCGCCGAAATCTTCGATAAGGCCCAGCGCGTCGCCAAGCTTCACCTTGTCATCGTCAGACAGGCCCGTGAGGAAATTTCTGCGTTCCGCATTGTTGAGGCGTTCGACCCCCGCGACATTCGCGCCCAGCGTTTGCGCGGTTTGCACGCGCAACTGCTGTTGTTCCAACAAGGCATTAAACTGCGCCAGCGCCGGGTTTGTCGCCTGCAGCAGCTGCTGGGCGACTTGCGTGTTGAAATCCCCGGCCAGCTGTTGGCGAGCATCCTCCACCTGCCGGACCAACAGCGTGGGGTCGGCGCCAAGTTCCGCGATTTGGTCGGCGTAGCGCTGCAGGGCTTCGGCAGCGGCGGCCAACGCTTCCGGCGTGCCGGTCGCGGCCTCCACAAAGGCTTTCCATTCCGCCGTGTTGAGCGCTACGGCTTTCGAGAGCCGGTCCTGTTCGTCGGCGGCGTCCTTGCTGACCGCACGCACCTGTTCAAAGCGGTCGCCCTGCGCCTGAATTAAGTCGAGCGCCGCCGCCACCTGCGGTTTTTCGAGTTCCAGCAATTGGCGGTCTAGGCTTTTATCGAGCTCAGACGCCAGCGACTGGCGCGCGCTTTCGAGCGAAGCCGCCAACGCGCCGGCGCTTACACCGAACTCGCCAGATTTGTCGCTCAACGCTTGCAAGGCTTCGGCGGCGGCCTTGAAGGCTTCCGGCGATTCGCTGGCTTCCTGTACGAATTGCTGCCATTCGGCGCTGTTCAGTTCCGACACGGCGGCAAGCCGAGCCTGCGCGGCGGCTTCGTTGCTGTCGCCGGCGGCTTTCAGGGCCGCGTTGATGTCTTTCGCGTCCTGCAGCCGGGCGGTCTGCTGTTTTACCAACTCTTGCGCCGCCGCTTCGAGCGGCGAGGTCAGTTCCAGCAGCTGGCGTTCGATGCTGCGGTCAAACGCGCTGCCAACAGCTTGAATTGCTTTGCGTTCCTGCGCAGCCAAGCCTGACAGCGAACCTGTCAGCTGGCCTGCGCCGGCGCGCGCGCGGTCGAAAGCGTCGGCGACCGTGTCCAGCGCCTGGCGGAACTCAGAAACAGGCGCCGCGTCAAAGTCCAGCACTGATTTGAGGCTGCCGAGCGTTTCGACGATGTCTTCAATAGGCGCGTCGGCGGCGGCCAGCGCCTGCGCCAACGCGGCAAGGTCTTTGTTGCCGCCTTTGATGTCCGCGCCGGTAAGCGCCAGCTTGATGCCAGCCTCCACTGCGGCGGCGGCGCCGGCTTCGGTGTTCTCAAAGTTCTGGCGATTGGCGATCGTTCCGCCCACGCCTTGGTTGCCGATTTGGATGCCATCGCGGCTGCCGGCGGCCACGTTGATAAGGTCATCGCGAAACGCCGTGGACGCCCTGTTGCGTAATTCGCCGCCGATAATGTCCAGAACGCTGCCGACGCCGGACGAAATATTTTCGCCCACGGCCTTGGAGATTTCCAGATTTTGCAGGGATTCCGCCGACTGGTCTTTGGTCCCGGTGCCAAGAACGCGCCCCGTAGTCGGGTCGATGACAATCTGCCCGACCTTGTTTGACGGTTTCCCACCAACCAGTGCGCCAAAAAGCTTGCCGAGCGTGGAGCCAACCACACTGCCCAGCACCGTGCCGACGCCCGGAATAATCGACCCAAGCGTGCCGCCGATGGTCCCGCCGATGGTCGAGCCCGTGTTGCCCTTGTTTCCAAAGCCCAGCAGGCTGCCCAGCAGATTGACGCCCTGCGACACAGCAAAGCCGGTGCCCGCGCCGGCAAAACCTTTACCCACCAGCGCCTGACCTTGGCCGCCAAGGCCGAAGGTTTTCCCGACATTAACGCCAAGATTGGCAAGGCTGCGCTGGAAGCCTTGAAATGTCTGTTTAATGGCGCCGAGCGGTCCGACCAGCCCTGCTGCCGTCGCTGCAGCATTGGACCCGCCCGCCGGCAGGGCGACGCCGCCAGCGCTGAACGGGCTGCCGCCCAGTATCACCTGCCCAGCTGCGGCGGCGGCATTCGACGTGATGTTGCCGCCGCTCGAAAGCGGTCCTGCAACGCCGGAAACGCCCAAGGAGGCCAGTTGCGAAAGGGGCGAGCCACCGACGACGCCCGCCGGCGAGCCGCCGCTCAACAGGCTATAGAAGAAATTGCGGGCGACATTCGCGAGGACATTGTCGAACGCCCGGCGAAATTCGTCCTTGATAATGTCGATGGCGGAACGGCCCTCATCGGTGAAGCTGTGCCACACATCCACAAAGACGTCCGCGAAGTCGCCCGCCATGCGCTGGCGTTCCCGGTCGAGATCCCGCGCCGCGTCTTCGGCGGCCTGTTTCGCGGCATCGGCGGTTTTTTTCTCCGCCTCATAACGCGCCTCGGCGGCGCGCTGGCCGGCTTCGAGCGCCAGCGCTTCCTTGGCTTTCGCGGTCGCGGTTTCTTCGGCCAGCAGCGGATACTGGCGCTGAATGTCCAGAATTTTCGACGCCAGCCGCAGCTGTTCCTCGCTGATATTTGCCGCGTCCAGCAGGGTTTGCTGGTCTTTCAGTTCCGCGTTCAGCTTCGACAGCTGCCCGGCGGCCGTTTCGCTTTCTTTGCCGACCAAGCCTATTTTGTTCAGGAAGGCTTCAAAGCTCGCCTCGGCGCCCCTTTGCGCCGCACGGTCCAGACTGTCGAACTGGTTGATAAGCTTTTGAAATTCGCCCCGGGCTTCCTCCAAGCTGAAGTCGCCGGCTTCCTCAATCCGTTCTTGCAAGCCCTCGAGGCGCGCCTTGAATTTGTTGATTTCGTCGCTGTTGTCGAAACTCTGGCGCACATGGTCGGCGAAACCGGTCATGGCTTCGCGGGCCGATTTTATTTTCTCGTTAACTTGGTCGAACGCCCCGGCGATGCCGCTGCGGCCGGTCAGTATGCGCTTGGCTTCCTCGACTTCCTCTTTAGAGAGCCCGACGAAGCTGCCGAACTGTTCGGCGAATCGCTCGCGGTTGGCCCGCTGAACGCGCGCCACTTCGCGCTCGGCGGCAAGGCGCGTCGCCTCCGCCTGCAGTTGCGCCTCACGGTGAACAGAGGCGCCGACGCCGCCAAAACCGGTCGTGCCGCCAAATGAGGTCGCACCGCGTGCAGCCGCTTCGTTTTCAAGGCGGCGAAGTTCGGTCAATTCGGCAGCGGCGTTTTTCCGCAACCGTTCCAGAATATCGTTGTAGTTGCGCTCGAAGCGTTCCAGCGCTTCCTTGGACTTGTCCAGGCCGTCCTGCAGGCCTTCTGGAATTTTTGTGCCGGCATCGTCAAAGGCGTCCTGCAAAGCCCTGTCAAAGCTGCGGATTTTGGCCTTTGTCCCGTCCAGTTGGTCGCCGAACAGAATAAGGCTGCCGACAATCGCGGCGATGGTGAACCCGATGGGATTGGCGGCGACCACCGCCGTAAGCACGCGCCAGGCTGCGGTGAGGCCGGTTACCTGCGCTGTCGCCTTGGCGAGCGACAATGCCGAAACGCCCACCAGCGCCAGCCCTGCGGCTCTGGTGGTTCGCGCAAGGCCCGCCATCTGTGCGGACATCGCCGCGACGCCGGTGGTGGCGCTCGCGACATTCGCGCCGGTCAACAACGCCGACGCTGCAGCTGCGCCGCGGGTCGCCGCCCCGACTTTTGTCCAGGCGCTGGCGAGATTGGCGACCGTCGCAATCTTGGTGGCGAGCGAAAAGCCCACATAAATGACCAGCGCTTTGGTCGCCGCTTCCGTGGCTGTGGTAATCGTGCCCCAATTGTCAGCCAACGCCTTGAGTGCGCCGCCGATGCCTTGGCCGATGGACTTCGCCGTTTCGCGGAAATCCTCGCTGCGGAAGGCGGCGGCCACATCGCGCATAACGGTTTCCAGACCGTCTAGCGCGCCCGTTTGGCCAACCTGAATGAACAAGTCCTCGAGCGCGGACCGCGCCTCGCGGGCGGCCCCGGCAAGGTTGTCCGTCATCACGCCGGCGATGCGGTCGGCGGCGCCTTCGGCGTTTTCAAGTTCCCCTGTCAGCTGGCGGACCTTGCCCACATTGCTGATCAGCACTTGGAACGCGGGGCCGCCGCGTTGGCCAAATTCTTCAATGGCTTCGGAAACGCCAATGGTCTGGCCAGCCAGTTGGTCCAGAACGGTAATCAAGCCGTCGCTTTCGAGCGACAGGCCGCCCAAGCGCTTTTCAAACTCTTTTGACGGCGCCGCCAGCCCGGTGAGAACACGGCGCAAACCGGTGCCGGCCAGTTCAGCCTGCAGGCCCGCGTCGGACAGGGCGCCGATAGCGGCGGTCGACACTTCAATTGACTGGCCGAGCCCCGACGCGATCGGAGCCACAAACTTCATGGCCTCGCCCAGCTGTTCCACGTTGGTGTTGGCGCTGGCGGCCGCTTCCGCCAGCACATCCGCAACGCGGTTCGATTCTCCCGCAGCTTCGTTGAAGCCGGACAGAATGTTGGAGGTGATGTCTGCGGCGCGGCCAAGATCCAGCGCGCCAGCGGCGGCCAGTTTCAGGTTGCCGTCAATCGCCGCCAGCACTTCGTTGGTGTCGAAACCGGCGCGGGCAAGGAACTCCATGCCGCTGGCCGCTTCGCGCGCCGTAAATCGGGTGTTGGCGCCGAGTTCTCGCGCCTTTTCGTTCAGGCTGTCGAATTGCGCACCAACGGCGCCAGTGATGGCCGCTACGCCGGACATTTGCTCTTGGAAGCCGGCGGCGACGCGCACCGCGTCCTGCGTGATAAAGGCGACACCCAGCGAGGCGCCAACCGCAGCGGCGGTGCGCGCCAGGCGCTGCAGGGATCCTGTCAGGCTGTTGGTTGAGGCGGTCGCGCCCATGTTGGCGCTTTTCAGACGATCAACCCGTTGCGCTAACAGCGCCTTGGTCTTCGCAACATCCTTGTCCGTGCGCAGCCCCTTGCGCTGGGCTTCGTCCAGCCTCAGCACGTCGCGTTCATAATTCTGGACCGCCCGCTTCAACGGGTCGGCGCGGCGTTCGATCGCCTCCACGGATTTGCGCAGCGTGGTGCTGCCGCGCTGCGTTTTCTGGGACAGCCTTTCAACAGCGCCGGCGGCTTCCTTTAAGCTTTCGCTAAAGCTGTCGCCCAGCTTTTCGGTGGCTTTTTCCGTGCGTTTTTGTTCGGCCTGAATTTTCTTCAGGTCGCTAATCGCCTCATCGGCGCCGCGCGAGGTATCCGCATCAATGCGGATTGAGCCAATAAGGTTTAAGTCCATGGGTCGGGCTTCGCTTGCTGCGCGAATTATTGCCCTTTACCCTTGCGCTTGAGCCGTGCTTCCTCTTTTCGCGCGTAGTCTTCGCGGTATATTCCGCAAAGGGTTTCACAGCACTGCGCGAACAGGTCGAACATTTCAGGGCTGCGCCAGCGCAGCCGCCTGTAATAATAATGCCAGATAGTCTCTTCCTCGATAGCTTCGGCCACCGAAGTGCCAAAACCAATTTCGTAGTGGCGCTTGCGATGCAGCCGCAAATAGCCGTCCGCAATCCACTGCAAATCTGGCCGCAAAGTCGGCGGGGGGCTGTCGGTGTCCCACAGCCCCTCCGCTATCAATTCGCGAATAAAGGAAGACGCGCCGTCTAGTTCAGCGCGATACCATTCAACAAGTTTTTTTCCGCTTCTTCGTCGTAAGTCGCTTTGATTTTGTTCACTTTGGTGATTGCGTTGTAGATGGCAGTCACAAAGCTTTCAAAGCGCGGATCGTCGATAATTTTAGCGGCAGTTTCGGGAGAATACGGCACCAGATTGCCGCCGATTTTCAGATTTTCCCAGCCCAGCAGCGCTGCCTTGGCCTTTTCCAGCGTTTCGTAATCTTCGCGGTCGCTTCGGTATTGCGGGTCCGACATGTAGGCCGGCTCTCGCTCGCGTGTCAGCTTGGCGTTCAGTTCGCGCAGTGTAGACGCAGAAGCGCCAAGCACCAGCAGTTTGAGGTCGCCGGTTTTGTCGTTAATGTTTTCGATCCAAGCGCCGTTTTCCTGCGCAGTCGGGTCAACAGAAACGTCGAAAAGTTCCATAAGATAAGTCTCCGCCTTGAATTGAAAACCAAAAATGGCTCAATTCAAGGCGGCTTGACTTAACGCTACCGCAAGAAAAATCTAGCAGAGGTTCGGCCAACCTTCCGCCCAGCGGAAACGGTGAACGGCGAAGAAATTCACCAGATTGCCGGCGGCGATTCCGGCGTCGTCAGCGGTCGCTTTCGAGCCGAAATTCAGCGTGATGTTCTGGCCGATGCCCGGCAGATTGATGTCGTTCTGCAGGAACTGCTGGCGCGGCGCTTCAAAAACATAGGCGCCAGTGCCGGCCTGCATTACGCGGGCAAAGTCGAGTTTGGTTGCGTTCGCAAAGGGCGCATAAATCGTGTCATCACGGAAATGCGCCTCGCCGTTCAGACGGAACACCTGCGTGGACCGGTCCATGGCGTCGAAACCAAAGCAGCCCTCAATGTCGATGGGGACCAGCGTCGGCGAGATTTCCATTTGCGACGAACGCACGGCCATGTTCTTGGTCTTGTAGACCCCGTCAGCATACAGGCGCTGACCGGCAAGACCGGCTACCATCGCCGGATATAGCGGCGGCGAAATCGGGCCGCCCGCCTGGGCGGAAATGTCCGTGGCGTTGTCTTCAAAGTCGAGCCCGTCGAGCTCAACAGTCATGATGAAATCGCCGCGGGCCTGACCGGCCAGCTGCAGGCGCGAGGTGTACATGCCTTGGTGCCCGCGCCAAAAAAAGTCCGAATCGCGCCGGATCTTCGCAAGCCAATACATCGTGAGCGGATTGTTGGCCGGCAGGCAGACTTCCGACATGAACAGGTAAATGGTTTTTGTGGCGCCGGCGTCGTCAGCCCAGCCAACAGGCGTGCGGTCCGGGGAAATCACACCATTGGCAAGATCACTGTCCGGTCCAATGCGGATGGCGTCATTGACCGCCGCTGTCGCAAATTTGCTGACCGTGGCGTCGCCGCCCACTTTCAGCCACTGGCCGACATACATGCCGGCGGCCTCAAAATCGAAATTGGCGGTGGAAACGATGTCGCCGCCAGAAATGGCGAAGTCGCCGGCGGCGCCGTAAACGCCGACCTTTTCAAGCGCAGCGCCGACCGGGGGCGTTGCTTCGTCAACCAAGCCGTTCTGCGTCACCAGCGACGTAGCGCCTGTCGTTGCCTGCGCAAGTTTCAGACCGTTATTGCCCGCATTAGTAAAGCCCACAGCGCGCACAAGGTCATATTGCGCGAAGTCGGCGGCCTCATCCGTCACCGTGTAGGTGTCGGTGGCTGCGGCGACGCCGGTAATCATCTGCGTGCCGCCGCCATATGCGTTTGTGCGGCGTGTCAGTTCGATGAACCGGCCAAACATGGCCGACTCAATCATGCTGTCGTAAACATACGGGCGGAATTTGCGGACGAACTGCAGCCCGGTGTCTTTGGCGACTTGGTCTTCTTCGGTGTCAAAGAAGTCGTCGCGCGCTTCGCCGGACGGCGAAAACTGATAGGTCGCCGTCGGGTCTGCCGACTGGAACGGGAACTTGGTTAACGGCGCTGTCGCGGCAAGCGTTTTGGGGCTTGACTCGATGCCGTAGAAAATCGCGGAACCGTCAACTGCTGCCATGATCGCATCTCCTTACCGGTTCGCAAATTCATATCTGTATTCAATAGACCTTGAGATGCCGCGAAACAGGCCATCGCCTTCCGCATCAACGAATGGCGCAAGCCCGCCCATAAAATAGACGTTATCGATTTGCCTGCCTATGAAGAGATTGGCGACCACTGACATGATGCCGCGCGCCACTTGCATATTTTTTGTTTTTGCAATGAAGACATGAATCTGAAATGCGCCCATGCCGTCCCAAGCGTTGTTTCCGAAATTGCCATATTCGTCCTTGTTCAGACTATGCCCCGGAAACTCCACCTCCACAAAATTGGTCGATGCGGTACGCGGCTGGCGAACATTCGCCGGGTCGTCCAAATCCCTGAATGTCGCCGTGCCCACGGAAAGCTCGTCAATAAGCACCTGCTTAACGCGGCTGGGGACATAGTCTTCGTCGTATGTTTCAAGCGTCATTTCGGGTCCGCCGTAATGGTGGGCCAGCGGCGTATGCGATTGATAGCCACTTGCCCTTTGTGTCTTGTTCCATGGTCCAGAATGAGCGCCTCCAGTCCGGGCACCGTTTCGTAACTGAACTGCAAATAAAATAGATTGCTGTACCGCTTTTTGATTTGCGGCAGCACCAGCGCCTCAAGCCAGCCGTTCGGGCGCGACTTGGAAAGCCCTGCAGCGATTTTCCGGGCATACGGCACGGTGTTGACCCAGCTTATTGGCGAAACCCCGTCATATTCGGTCGCCAGCGGGTTTACGCGCTTGCCATTGACAATGACCGCCCAGCTTTCCGCGTAGGTCATTGTGGGGTCTTTGTCGTTGGCGCCGCTCCGCGGGCTTACCATTTTCAGCAGCTGCGACGTCCATTGGATAATGTCGCTGCCAAACTCAAAGTCCAGCACGGCATGGTTTTCCATGTCACGCACGGCTTTGCCAACGATTCCGTCAACGCTCAGCGTTTCGCCTGGCGCATAGCCCAGCACCTGCCGGTTCTGTTCGCGGGCGCGGTCGAAAATCTGGTCGGCGGCGACTTCCAAGAGATCCCGCTCATATTCTGTGACCGTGGCGATCGCCAACGTGATTTGTTCGTCAAAAGCCTTGAATTTTGCGGAGCGGCGACCGGCCATGGCTACACCCGCGAATAAGGTGCGCCCTGCCAGACCAGCTCGTAACGCACGGGCAAGCCTTCATGGTAAGCCGGCACGGCGTGTTCAATAATCCCGCTGAACTCCGGGCAATCAAAGGTGTCGTATCGCTGCGGCCCCTGCGGATCCAGAAACCCGACCTCGGCCCAGTCGAGCGCGGAAATAAACATTTTGCCAATGATGGCCTGGTCAGCGGCCGCGACGATTTCCGTTCCCTCAATTGGCGGGATATACGCTTTGACCGCGCGCGACGGCTCGCCAGCCCGCGCATAGGTGACGTTGCCGCCGCGTTTTTGCACCCAGCGTTTAGCCTGCTTGTGCCATTTGCTGGTGTATGTCGGCGCCGCGATAATGGCGACGCTGGCGAAGTCTCCGTCCAGATCGCCGCCAAAGATGTAATCGTCGTATGGCGAAGCTCCCAGCAACATTAGATTAGCCTCACATGTTCGCTAAGATAGCTGACCGCTTCGGCAGGTATGCCGCCATAGCGGCTGGTGTCAGACCAGCGCTTCGATAGGGTGCCCAAATCGTCGGCAGTGTCGGTTTCCGCAATTAGGCCGAACTCCTCGCGCGACTGGCTGCCGTAAAGCTGCTGTGCAATGATAATGACGCCGCGCGCAATATCGGTCGGCATCGCCGGACCGGTCGGCGGTGAGGCTTCCGCCGCCTGCACGGGCGACACATAACCGGCGGCCATAGTGACTTCGATAACCGCGCCGGCGCGCCAATAGCGTTCGGTGGCCGTTGGCAAATAACTGATAATGCCGATGGGCTGAATAAACAGGTCGGCCAAATCGACGGCGACGCCGTCCACCGTTACGCCCGTAACCTCCACCGGCGACAGCGACAGGTAAAGTTCTTTGTAGCGCGGCGCGTAAGGGTCCGCTTGGATAATGATTTGCTCAACAACGGTTTGTCTGGCGAAGGTCGCGGGTGCGGCCTCCACCGTTCTGACATCGCAGTATTTTGAAGCTATGTCCGACGCCTGCAGCAGCAGTTCGTTCAAATCATCGGTGGTGACCGAAGAAAGGGACTCCGCCTTACTTGCCTTTGCCGCCGTTACCAGTTGGCGGTTTGGGTGACTTGTCGTCGGCGCCAGTCTTAATTGCCGTCTTATCAGCATCGTCCGCCTTCGCTTCCGCAGGTTCTGTGACGGCTGCGGCCTTCACTTCTGCGTCGCGTTCTGACGCCAGAACCGCCTTGCCGCGAACAATCCAAAAGTTTGCGCTGGCTTCCGGCAGTTCAACGGCCTTTGTTTCATCCGCCTTGTACGTTTTGACAATTTCGCGGTTATCGTCTTCGACGTGGGCGTCAAAGAGGAAATAAACGCTGACCTTTTTTTCTGCCATGTTTCCCTCGCAATAAGCGGTAAAAAATCAGCCGCCGGATTAAGGGCGCACCGACACGGTTTGCACGACAGTCGCTTTGTTGCGCGAAACGCCCGGGATAACCTCAAACGGTTCGTAGCCCAGAAGCAATGCGGAAAGAAGCGTGGCGCCGCCAGCTGCATCGACCATGCGGATGTGCGTCTTGCCTTGCGGAATGGCGCGCTGGCGCAGTTCGATAGTCGCCTGCTTGCTGGACGCGCTCGCCTGCGCAATCGTCACAAGCGCATGGTCCGTAATGTCAACCGGATTGTCGCCGGCGACGTTGTCCGCAGCCTGCAGTTTGAAATCGACATCGCCGCCCGCGCCTGCGCCAGTCATGAGAATGGCCAAGAACTTGGCGTGGTCCTTTGCGGCAACCCATGCGCCGTTGCCGCCAGTGCCGGACGCCGGGTCAAGAGCGTCCAAAATGGAGATGTTTTCCAGTGGCATGTGCATAGTCTTGGCTCCTCTTGACCAAGCGCGCCGCGCCTAATGGCGCGGCAGGCTTAAAAATTACGCACGCTGCGCGACTGCGGCGGCGAAGCTGCGCGCCGTCGCGCTGTTTGGTTCGGTAATCGGCTGGCCCCATTTCGGGCGGCCGCCGACGTAAATGATGAAGCGGAATACGCCTTTGTCCTGCAGGAACTGGGCGTGAATGGAGAAATCCGACCGCAGGTTTTCGCCAAACACAATCAGGTATTTGGAGAAGTCGATAGCGGCAAGGTCGCCCACATCGCCGAGCGCTTTTGCGTGCGGCGTGTAGATGACTTCACGGCCTTTGAGGACCATGTGCGGCGCAGTCGCCATGGAATTGCCCGGCAGATAAATCGGGCGGTTGTCGGCGCCGACCATTTCTTCGAGTTCCGGCTCCACGTCGGAGTTCGCAACCCACTTGAATGCCGGATTGGTGCGGCATTGCGCATGCACAAGGTTGTGCGCGCCGTTCACGTTCTTGCGCACCACAGTCGCGGCCGTCTGACCGGATTCCTTGGCGCGAATCGCGAGAGCGCCGGAACGGTAAATGCCAAGCGGCTTGCCGATGCCGTCGCCATCAAGAATGACGCGGTTCAGTTCTTCGGCAATGTTGGCCGGAGCGCTGGTGCGGATAAGCTGTTCCATTTGCGACGAATTGCGCAGCACTTCATGAGTCGCGCGCACCGCAATGGCGTATTTGTGAAGGTCCGTTTGCATTTTGGTGAGGTTCGGCTGCGATAGCGGAATCGTGTCGCCCTCATCCAACCATGTGCCTGTCACGCCGTCGGTATTTTTCCATGGCTCGTCTTCGTCCAAGAACCAGACATAACGGTCCGATTTGGAGTCCCAGCGCGAGCAAAGGCCAACAAGATTGGCCGAACCGTCAACCTTTTTCTTGATGTCATTTGCGATGTCAGGCGGAATCGGGAAAGCGCCGTCTTCACCAAACGACGCATTGGCGTCCATGCGCTTTTGCATCTGCAGGAGGCAGTTGCGGAGTTTGTCGGACTGGAAACCGCCGGCGGCTGCGCGCACATCTTCCATGAAGTGCGAACCGCTGTTGAAACCGAGCATGCCCGGCGCGATGCGCAGCGGTTGAACGTCAGTACGCTGACGCGATGAACGGCGGTCGCTGTTGGTCGGCGGGCTGCGGCGCGACGCGCGGCGCTGGCGGGCCGTCTGCACCGGTTCGTCGTCATCGTCGATGGTATCGTCATCGTCGGACGGTTCCGGGTCGCTCAGACGCGCGTTCGGTTCGGAGTCGGCGCGAAGCTGGTCAATGTGTTCCTGCCGGCGCTCAATGTCGCGGGTCAGGCGCTTAATTTCAGCTTGGTTTTCCTTGACGGTTTTGTCTTCGTCATCGCTTGCGTCGCGCTTTTCGTCGTCAATCTTGGCGAAAATCGTGGCGTTTTCTTCGGTAAGATGCGCGATGTCTTCGCGCATTTCCCGAATGCGAGTTTCCTGCCCCGCGATTTCTTCGCTGTCGGTTTCGGCATCGCCCTCCATTCGGACAATGGCGCCGAGGGCAACCAGCGACGCAAAGTGCGCCTCAAGGTTTGCAAAAACATTAAGTTTACGCTTTGTCATTGAAACCGCTCCTCTGGCGCGTCGTCTTCTGCGCCAAGGGTTAGAGCGGTTTCCGAACCCTTGAACTAAAGCGCCGCAGTTTTCAGGTCCAGGATTTCCTGCTGCCTGCGAAGGTTCGACAATTTCGGTCTTTCAGGGTCATGCGGCCGCATCATTTGCGCCGCACGTTGCTGGTGCATCTGGCGCAAATCGTCAAAGTCCGCGACGCGGTAGCGTTCGTTTTCGGCCTTGATTTCATCGTCTTTGTTGAGGCGACCTGTGGCGAATCCCTTGCTGATAGCCTGCGACGCCGACATTTCAGTTTCGGCGGTCAGCATTGACAGGATTTCCTTTGCGCTCAGCTTTTTCGCCTGCTGGCGGTAAAGCTCAACAAAGTCGTCGGTCATGCTTTTGAGGTCTTCCGCGACCTTGTAGAAAATATCGTCGTTGCCGGCGGCGACGGCCCACGGCTTATGAATAAACAGCCTTGAAGCGGTGCCCATCAAGATTTCATCGCCAGCCATAGCAACCACCGACGCAGCCGAGCCGGCCAGCCCATGCACTTCCGTGCGCACATGCGCGTCGTGCTGCACCAGCAAATTGTAGATGGCCGCCCCGTCGAAAGCGCTACCGCCCGGCGAATTGATTTTCACCACAATTTCGTCGATGTCGCCGGCGGAGGCCAGTTGCGGTGCAAATCTCGCAACATCGAACCCAAGCCAGTCGATGAAATCAAAGATGTGAACGACCAGCTGCTTGCCGGACTTTTTCATGTGCGGCGCTGTGGATGACGAGGCTTGGTCCGCCTTCGTCTTCCTCATCTGACGGTTCGGAACTTGGATTTGCTGTTTCGCCATTTTCTTCTCCGACTTTTTCCCATGTGGTCATGCCCTGCTGCACGACGAATTTCTTACCAAAGCCGCCTGGTTGCGGATCTTCACCGCGGCGGGTGCGGGCCTCATCCGGGCAGCTCTGGCCACTGTGAATGCGCATGCTTTCCGCTTCCGCGACCGACTTGGCGTCGCCTTCGCGCAGCCAATCAAGGTCAAATCTGCATTCAAGGCTAGATTGAGCCCCCAGCACCTTGTAATTCAATTCTTCACGGATCCTTTGGGCCCACGGCGTGACCGCGTCCCGCACAAACTCGATGCCTTGGTGTTCGATGTTGTTGTTGGTCGAACGCAGCAGGTGCTGAACCTTGTGAGGCGGCACGCGGAAAAACCGGCAGATTTCCTCAATTAAGTGCTGTTCGGTTTGGATAAACTGGGCTTTGTCAGGCTCGATTCCCATCGGTTTGTAATCAAACTGGTCCGGCATCACATAGGTGCCATGGGCGCGACGGGCGCCGGCGAATTGGCCGCGCAAGGCCCCGGCGTATTTTTCCGCGTTCTCAAGGCCGATGCGTTCTTTCGGGAGGAAAACGCCGCCAAAATTGGTGCCGTTCCGGTAGAACGCCGAGCCGAAATCCCTTGTGGCGACCGCCCGGCTCAGAACGTCCCGGGCGAACTCAACCACGCTGCAGGTGTTTTCACCGTCTAGGGCAAAACCCCGAATAAAGAACATGTCCTCGTGGTGAATATAGGCGTCTTCACTGGTGTAGTTATGGACGCGAAACCACAGCTCTTTTGTTTCCGGGTGCCGTTCGCGGCAGATGCGGTCGTAGTGAATTGGATAAAGCGCAACAGCGCGGCCGCGCCCATCCCGCACAATTTCGGCAAAGCCGCCCTTACCCAAAAGGGCGTTGACGCAAATCGTCATGATGAAATCAAAAGCGGTTTGCTCAGGGTTCGGGCGATCATTCAGCAGCTTGTGGTAACGCCCGAAAAGCTGGACCTTGTTCTTTTCTTCGTCGCGCGTGAACACCTGCAGATTGCTGGCGGCGATCGCTTCCGAAATCGCCATGATGCAAGCCCAGACCGTGGAAAGGGAAAGCGCCACATATTCGTCGACATAGACGTCGTCATCCGCCGGAAATCCCCAAAACAGGCTGCCCCGCGGCTGCGCCGGGTTTATCTGGCGATTGCCGGCGCCGGCGAAGGTGAACCGCATTTGCGGGTCGGGCAAGGCAAACGACACGCTGGCGGGCGCAACGGCATAGGGCTGCGAATAGGCCGGCGCGGGTTCCGGCGTCGGGGCTGGCGTCATGAACGCTTGGAAGCGTTGAAGCAATGTCGGTCCGGCCATGTTAAACCTTCACTATTCCGGGCTCGAACGGCAGGGGCGCCACCTGCATGCGCCCATACGCCATTAACATAGCCACGGGCCCGTCGATTTTGTTCTCATAAACGCCGTTTGCTTTCGCAGGGTAGTCCAAGTCATCACGGGTTGTTGTCTTGCGCACCACGTTTGAAATCATCCACGTCATGACCTGGTTGTCATCATGAGTGACTTTGCCCTCCACGACTAGCCCGTCGCAGGTTTTCATGGGCTCGCTCATGTAAGCCGCCTTGTTCGGAAACTCCGCAAGCAGCGGCATGAGCTCCGGGTTCAGCTGCACCAGCTGCACAAATGCAATCGAGTGGGATTTATCGAACGCGACTTCGCGGACTTGGTGAATTTTCCGCCAGCGTTTTATATCGTCCACCACTTCCTGCACATCAACCATGGCCCCGTCTGTCAGGTGGATATGACCGCTTTCCGCCCACACGGCCATATCGGAGTCAAGGTCATAAAGGTCGTCCAGCGTCCGCTTGGGCAAATAGAATTTAGGGATAATATGAAAGCCGCCATTTGGCTTGGGAAACAGGCGCAAGGCGACAGTGAGGTCGCGCCAGCCCGAAAGGTCAACGCCAATATAACATTCATTGCCGTGCCAGTATTCCTCGGCGCGTTCCGCTTCCGGCGCCGCTGATTTAATCCATGCCTCCACATCAAAATAGGATTCTTCGGAACCCTGCCAGATATTCAAGTGTTTGATTTTGAACCGGGACGCTTTACGAACCGACGCCACGGCGGCCTGCTGGTCTGACTGCAGCTGCGCTTTTGGAAAAATCGACCCATAGCCCGGATTTGCTTTGGCGAGCGATTCCTCTGTTTTCCAGTCGTCACCATCGTCGATGGTGAAAATCATGATGAACCAGTCTGGCCGTTTCAACACGCCCAGCAGCGCCTTTTCGGCGTCTTTCACATAGCGATAGCACGGCCCCTCAATGTTTATGCCGGCAGTCGTTGTCACCAGAATTAGCGGCTGCATGCGCGAAATCATGCCGGTTTTCATGGTGTCAAACTGGGCGTCGGTAGCGTGTTCATGGTATTCGTCGCAGCAATATAGATGCGGGTCGCCGCCGTCTTCCGGGTTCCCAATAAGCTTTTCCATTTTCGACATTGTCGCTTCGACGGAAATGTTTTCCGCCTCCACCTTCACATGGAAGTGGTCTTTTATGTGCGGGTTGAGAGCCAGCATTCGCTTGGCCGCTTTGAAAATGTAGTTGGCCTGGCGCTCGTTTCGCCCGCCGCAATAGACCTCTGCGGCGTCTTCGCCGTCAGCCAGCAACGCATAAAGAGCGAGCGCCGCAGCAAATTCGGACTTGCCGTTCTTTCTTGGAACAAACAAAAGGGCTTCGCGATAGCGGCGAAACCCTGACTCTTTGCTGACCCAACCGAAAAGGTTGATGACGACGAAAGTTTGCCACGGCTGCAGCACCAGCTTTGGCCGTTCATGTCTTTTGAATTTGCCTTTGACTTTCGTCAGCGGCATTTGTTCAATGAAAAACGCCGCCTTTTCCGCCGCTTCCAAGTCCAGTTCGTATGGGAAGTCCGGGTCGGAAATCTTCTCGATGTCATCAAGGAAACGCTGACACTGCAGCTTTATCCAGCGGCTGGCTGGTATTTCCCCGTCAACTACGCCCAGCGCGTAATAAGCAGCCTCCTCATAATATTGACGCTGTGCTGCCGCCATTCATTAAGCCGCTCCATCATTCGGGAACAGGTCAGAAAACGGATTGACGTTGTCGCCGCCGTTGCCGGCGGAAATCCGGCTGCGCGAACTGGGCGTGCCGCCAAACTCAGTGGCCAGCGATTTGTAAAGTTCCATGGCCTTGTTCGCTGTTCCCACCAGCGGGCTTTGGATTTTGTTGCCGTTGGTGGTGCCGACCATAAGGCCGTAATGGTTCTGGTCTTTTTCGCGATACTTCAAAAGCGCCGCCTCGGCATCCTGCCAGCGACCGTATGCCGTGCAAAGCGCGCTGAACGCCCCGCCGTCGATTTCGGTCAAAATCTGCAGCTTTGAAAGCTTTGGCGCGAGTAAATTCCAATGCGCCAAGGCGCGCGGGTGGTTCGCGACCGATTCCGCAGCTTCCGGCAGAACAAGGTCGGGCTTAGGCTCGTTTTCGTTTGTCGGCCTTTTGCCTGGATTGCCGCGCACTAGCTTTAGATGGCTGGGCAGCGGCTTTCGTCCGGGTGTCGCCATTTTCTGCTAACTCCTGACTGTCTGCGGATCCTGCGCCCTCTTCAATCTTGGCAGTTCCTTCCGCTTTCTTGAAATCAATTTCATTGTAGCGCTTGCCATCTGATTCGCGGATAGCGTCTTTGCCGGTATGGTCTTGCCAGCGGCGAATAGCGACATCGACGAATTTTGGCGAAAGTTCGCACACAAACGCCCGGCGGCCTGTCCGTTCACACGCAATAATCGTCGAACCGCTGCCGCCGAAAGGGTCGCATACCGTCGCGGCGAAGTCGTTTACGTTAATGATTTTCTCGAGTAGCGCGACCGGTTTTTCTGTTGGGTGGTTTTTGTTGCCGCTGCGCTGTTCGGTAATCACATTGCCTTGCGCGCTTTTCGGGTCAAACGGCTGCTTTACCTTTGTGGCCGCCATCACCAATTCGTGCTGCATGCGCCAGCCGCGGCCCATGCCCGGCGTGCCCTTATTCCAGACCACCATATTGCGGACGCCGTAGCCGCAACTTTCGACGCTTTCAAAAAGGTGATTCCACATGCGCCAGTCGGTGAATATGTAAACGCCGCCGGCTTTGAACCGCTGCAGAATGCGCTCAATCAGTGTTTGGTAGCCCTTGCTGGAAAGCGTGTCGTTCGCGATTGTCTCATCGCCGCGCGTGCCAATTGAGCCGCTGCCCTTTCCAGCTTCCTGAAAGCCGCCGGAACAGTAGGGCGGGTCCGTAAGCATGATGTGCGGCCCTTCGCCGGCCAGCAGTTTTTTAACCACCGCCTCGTCGGTGCTGTCGCCGCAGGCGAGGCGGTGGTCGCCTAAAATCCAAATGTCGCCTGGCTGGCTGGTCGGGTAAACTGGCGGCGCCGGCACTTCGTCCGGGTCCGTCTTTCCTTTTTCATCTTCGCCGGCAAGGTAGCCTTTCAGTTCGTTATCGCCGAAGCCGATAAGCGGCAACTCGAAATCCAGCGCCTGCAATTCCTGCAGTTCGAGCGCCAGCATTTCTTCATTCCAGCCGGCGTTTAGCGCCAACTGGTTGTCGGCAATGATAAACGCCCGGCACTGGGCGTCGGTCCAACCTTCCGCAATGGTTACGGGTACTTTGTCGATTCCAAGGTAACGCAGCGCCATAACCCGGCCATGCCCGGCGATGATGGTATTATCCGGCTTAATCAAAACGGTGCCGACAAAGCCCCATTCTTTGAACCCGGCCGCCAGTTGGGCGATTTGCGCGTCGTCATGGGTGCGCGCATTTCGCGCGTATGGCAGCAGTTCGTTGATAGCGCGCCATTCCTTGGCGTCGGTCAAAAACTGAATGGTGGCCGGTGTGCGTAGCTGTTTCTTAGTCATGTAGGGCCCTCCGGGGCTGTGGTTGGCGACCCACGGCGACGGCGGGCGCCCGACCCCCGGCCCGGCCCGACCCCCGGTCGTTAATTTGCGCAATTAAAAGTTTGTGACCCCTGCGCGGTCCCCCCCCTAGGCGGTGAGGATTTGACCCCACCCCCACCGTTGCGCGTAGGCCACACTGTCTCGAAATGGACACGGTTGGGACGCGCCCCACGCTGCCGCAGGGGTCAGCGGGGCGACGGCGGGGTGCGCACGGGGTTGCCGAAGCCGCCCTCGTACTTGGCAGCAATCTTGCTGTTGCAGCGCCGACTGGCCGGGCGCCAGTTGGTGACATCCCAGAAAAGCCGCAGGGCTTCCGCCAGCGTCTTGGCGAGCCGCGGCGCTTTGAAGTGGTGGACCATGTTCGCACGCTGGCCACAGCCGCAAAAACACAGCTCATTGCCCGGGATAGCGAGGAAGGCCGCGCCTTCGTCTTTCCAGCGCTTGCTGCGGTACTGGGCGCGCAGCGGGTCATTCCTGCGCCGGCGGTCGGCTGCCTGTTTGTCCGCTTTGCGTTTTCTGTCGCGTTCGCTTTTGATGCCGTGCGGAAAGGGATTGTGACGGCGCGGCAGCTCGCCCATGTCATGCCGCCCCATCCTCGCCCGCGCTGTCTTGCTGCGGCGGGGCTGGCGGGCGTTTGCACGGGGCGGGCCGCCACAGGTCCACGCCCGATTGCTTCATCACCTGCACCATGCCCTTGGAGCGAAGCATGGACAGCACGCGGTCGACGCCTTCCGGCTGGGCGGCCAGCGCCTTGGCGATGTTCTTTGACGGCGTCCAGTGGTTCTTGTTCAGGAAGGCGTACACGGCGGCCTCATTGCCTGAAAGGCTGGCGACCAGTTCGGCGCGTTCCTCAACCGTCTGCAGGTTTGCCCCGGTCATGCGGCCCTCGCTTCCTGAAATTCGTCCCAGAGCGCTTGCGCCGCTTCCTCAAGGCCGTTGAACAGCCGGTCCCAGTGTTGCTCTTCACGCCAGTCGGTCACGCGCTGCGCAATGCGGCTGACCGCGCTCGATTCCAGACCGAACGGCGCGGCGCAGCGTGGCTGCGAAATGCCGAGGCCAATGTGCAGGACGTACAGCGCCGCCGACCGGGCATCGCGAGCGATAACGCGCGCTTGCCCCTTCATGTTGTCGGCGTCCCACATGTCGGCGAAGTTCGCGCCGAATGAGCCGCCCACCATACAGGCCACAGCCACAACGGCAGGCTCTGCAGACGGGGCCACAGCGCGGGCCCTTGCATCCCCAAACAGCAGGTCAAAGCGCTGCCTGGCTGTCTCAATAAGGGTTTCCTCGTCATCGACAGCGCCCCCCGTATTGGCCACACGCTCATGCACAGCGCCCCCTGACGCCAGCTTACGCCGCAGGGTGCTGGCGTCGCTGCGCCGCATTTCGGGGTTGATTTCGCCGCTTTCCACACAGGCGTCGAACTGGTCCAGCGTAAGGCTGGTCAGCTGCACAAGCGTGCTGTAGGCGTTCGGCAGGCTGGGCAGCAATTCCGCAACGTGTTGCGGATTTCCCAAGCGTTCATGGCTGGCAATCGCCATCATGTTTTGCGCGCTGCGCTCGCTGAACCGCAAAACGCCCTGATCGAAAAGGCGGCCCCACTCGCCATGGGGCAGGGCCTTTTTCGCTTCCAGCAAGTGCCGGCCCGTTTCGATGACGGCAAGAACGGAACAGCCATAACAGTGGTTTATGGCCTTGGCCCATTCGTTGCCGTCCGACGGGTCTTTGACCACAGGCACGGCGTCCTGCAACACAACTGCCGTCATGGGGCTATTCGGCGGCGATGGTGACCGGCGCCACGCCAGCCCCGGCGACTACTGCCGACAGCGCGCCTTGGCGCGTGCGGCGAATGGTGACCGCGATAACGACTTCGCGTTTTTCCGCAACCGCTTTGGCGGCTTCGGCGTCAACAGCGGCGATGGCTTCGTTGATTTTCTTGCGCGCCGACGTGCTGAATTTTCCGAAAAGGTCGCCCTCTTGGGTCAACACATCGGAAGCCGCCGGCGTGTCGGCGGGCGCTGTTTCCGTCGGCACGGTTTCTGCTGCGGTTTCCTGCGCCGGCGTGTCGGCGGCGTCGCCGATGTCACTGTTGCGCGTCGAAAAGCGGTCCTTAGCCATGCGGGTCTCCCGTTGTTTCGTTTTCCAAATCAAGGTGCGCCAATTCAAGCCGCCTTGACTCAAGGGCCCCGTGGTCGAGCGCTGGCCGCGCCGGGTCGAAAATATCAGGCGCATGTGCCCGCGCGAGCTCGCGCAGGTTTTCGATATTGGCAAACGCCTGCCAGTCATAAGTGAGGGTTTTTGTGTGTCGTTTCCCTTTCGATATGAGGCATGAAACGACATTGCGGTCCGGCAGTCGCTGGGCGCAGGCCCAAACGCCGACCTGCGTGGTTATCGGCACGGCTTGCGGCATCCACAGCACAGGCCGCCCATGCACTACATTGAAGGCGAGCGCCACGCGGCCTGCGTAAAACAGCAGCTGCAGAATCAGCAAAGCGCTATCGACCGGCGCCGCCATGCGGCGGGCCAACATGCCGGCGGTGATGCCGGGCGAGCGGCCGAGCATGCCAAGCGCTGTTTTGTTGATGGGCAGGTCCACATGCGCCAGACCAAGCCGCTGCAGCTTGCTGCGCAGCGCGCCGTCGGTCATGGCCCACAGCGCGCCGTCGGCGTTCTGCACTTCGGCGGGATCTCCGCAGTAGCGCTCGAAATAGTCGGACAGAGTGCGGGCGTTCCAACTCACCGGCTCTTAACCTCGCTTAACGCAAGGTTAAAATCGCCTGTGTCGCCGCAATGGTCAATCGGGGGCCAAAGCCCCCGCTTTCCTTACAGGTGGGTGTCCAGCCCCGTAACTTCGGTAAAGATGCGCTGCAGGTCTTCGGCGTAGGCGCCAGCGGTTTCGTTCAGTTTGTGCATGCCAAAATTGGCGCCGCGTCCCAGTTTCCAGAACTCCACCGTGTAAGTGTCGTCACCGCGCAGCGCAATAACGCAGTGGGTGGCCTTCGCCTTGTTGCGGCGCACCTGAAAACTCAGGCCGTCGCCGCGATTAACGAAACTGTGCGAACCGGTCATGGCGGTGAATTTGTTGCCGCCAAGCTGCTGCAGTATGGTGCGGGCGATTTGTGTGTCGTTGCTCATTTTCGCCCCCCCCTCAATATGCGTGAAATTCGTTGAAATAGACGCCAATCGGGCTGCCGCTCGAAGGGCGTTCACTGCGGATAGCGTCCACATGCACATGATAGCGCTCGCCATCTTCGTCCACAAATTCAACCAGCCCGTTTTTGTCCACGTTCGTGACAGTTCCCTCAACCGTAGGGAACATGGCGCCGTAGTTGGCATAGAGTTTGAAGCCGCAAAGTTCTTTAGGGTTGGCAAGCATTGGTCTGTCTCCAATTCCGGTTCGGCCCTGCGCCGTTCCATGTCCCTAATGTGGGACATTTGCCGGGAATTGTCAAGCGCCAATTTCGATTTTTTCATCGAATTTGGTGGCCTCATTTCCCCAGCTATCCCAGCCCGGACGCGACTGCCGGCTGAACAGGTCGGCGCGGCGCATGGCCGTGGGCGGCGTCAGGCGTTCCGCCACCGCATAGGCTTCGTCCGGCTTGCGGCTGTGTTCGCGCGCTGGCGCGGTGATGACGCTGCGCACATTCGCCGGCGACGGCGTCGGCGGGTTGCCGACCACGCCGATAAGGAAAGGCTCGTTGCTGCTGCGCAGCCAGTAGCCGGTGCCAAAAAACGGCTTGCCGGTCGCCGTCGTCTTCACCCATGTGCCGGCGGTCACAAAGCGAAAGCCCCAGGCGTCCATGACCTCAAACGCTTCGCGCAGCATTGGATTGGTGGCCCATAGGAACAGGACGCAATCGCGCCCGGCCAGCTGGTTGACAGGCAGCGCCTTGATGTCTTCCAGCGGCATGCAGTCATATTTGGCGCTGGCGTTCTTGAGTTCGCCCTTTTTCGACCAGTTGTCGAACTTCCACGCCGGGTCGGCCATTATCATGCCGTATTGCATCATGGGCATGGAACCGAACGGCCACTCGTCACGCACCGTTTGCCACCGCCGCGAAATCCACAACGCTGTCCTTGCGCCGTATCGGCAGCGTCATGCGAATTTGAAACCTGTATTCCGCCTCTTCATATTCCGGTATTGTGACGATAGGCGCGTCGTCAAACCGCTGCTGGCGCCATTCGGCGACAATAAGCGGGTGCGCAATAATGCTGGCCTTTGGCGTTTTCGGGCACAGCAACAGCGCCGCCGGCACGCGCGGCTTTTCCTGTGCGCCATACCGTTTCAGCAGCTTTTTGTGCAGGCGCTTTGACCGGTAAGGCGATGGCTTGAAATAATACCCGCCGCTGACGGTGGCGTGCGGACTCTCAACAACCGGAATGCCGGCGAAACGGGCCATCGGCGCGCCCATGTTCCACGGCGGGTCTGTCAGCATCGGGTTGGTCATGGCTTCGCCTTTCGTTGGCTTCAAGTTCTCGCCTGATTTCCGGGTGCATGCCAAGCAAGGCGACGACGATTTGGCCCGCCGTCATCTGGCCGCTGCGTAGCATGTCGAGAATTTCGCCGGCGCTGTATTTCACCGGCGCGTAATTCAGGCACTGCCGGACTTCATGGGGCAGTTGGTCGAACGCCTTAACGTCCCGATCGGTGTTGATGCGAAGGTCGCGCCCCTCCACATAATCGCCGCCGTTGTAACGCGTCATGTGGCCCTCGCCAGATACATTTCCGCCAGTTTCTTGATGCGCGACTCGTCCCGCGTGACCGGCGCCAGCGACTTGCCCGGGTCCACAATGCCGCGCGCCTGGTCTGTCTTCACGCCCAGCAGTTCAATCATGGCCGGGTCGCTGCCGCCGTCGGCATGCAAAACGTGCATGGTGACAGCTTTCTCTTGTCCCCAGCGCCGCAAACGGCCCGCCAACTGTTTATGAACCTGCGGCGACCAGTCGAGTTCGCCCAGCACAAGGTCGCTGCAGACATGCTGCAGCTTGTCCAGACCGGCGCCGGACCGCAGCGATATGAGCATCACCCGCGATGACCCTTCCACAAAGGCGCGCTTGCTCTTGCGCTTGCGGCCGGGGCTTTCGCTGCCGGAATACATCACCGGGTCGTACCGCGCCAGGCGCGCCATGAGGATGTCGTACACGTCGCGGTGCCAGACGCCCACCAGCACCTTTTCCGTTTCCTGCAGCAGCATTTCGACATAGGCGGCCACATGGCGGGCTTTGGCGACGCCGGTCACCTGCCGCAGCTTCATGTCGAGTTCGCGCGCGGCCTGTCCGCGTTCGGTGAAGCTGCCGCGCAGCACCTGCTGGGCGAGCGCCACCATGAGCGTGCGGGCGTCTTCCTCCACATCGGCGTCGTAGGGAATTTCGACCGGCAGCGTGTTGAGCGGCGGCATTTCCTTGCCGACTTCCTCATCGTCTTCGGTGCGCCGCAGCGTCAGGTTCTGGTCAGCGAGATACGCGCCCAGCGCGTCCGGGTCATTCACCGTCTTGCCGCCAATGTCGCACCATTCAATGGCGAACTCTTCCCAGCTGCCAAGCGCGCCGGGCTCTATGAAATTCATGACGTTCCACATTTCCGCGCCGTAATTGTAAACCGGCGTGGCGGTCAGCCCCATGCGGAACTCGGCCAGGTTGGCGAACATCGACCCGGCCTGCCCTTTGTTTGTCCCTCGCCCGTGCCGGTATTCCTGCACTTCGTCCATTATGAAGCTGCGGAACATGCCGGTCGCAGCCACATCGACCCAGCCGGCAATATTTGAATATCTGAATATGTAGATGTCCGCTTCCGGCAGGTCATACGGCTTGGTGCCCTTGATGACGTGCGCGCGCAAATGCGTGAACGGCTCCACATATTCCTCAACCCACTGTTCGGCCAAGTGCGCCTGCACCACCACCGCCGCCGGCAGCGGCGCGCCTTTCGATGTCAGGGCCGCGAGCGCGGAAATCGTCTTGCCCAGCCCCACGTCGTCCAGCAGCAGCAGCCTGCCATAGCAAAGCCCAAGCGAGGCCGCGCGCTGCTGAAAGCGCCACGGGGCCTCGCCTTCCCTGAAACCGTGATGGCCCGTCGGCTTCCAGTCCGGCAGCAGGATGCGGCCGGCTTCGGCCTGCAGGCGGTGCATGGCGGCCTCGCCTTCGGACAGCCGGCGCAGATAGTCCGGAGCGGCGCGAAGCGGGAACCGCTGCATGAACCAGTTGAGGTCGGCGCACATGTCCCGGGTGTCGGACACGCACAAGAGGCCGCCGAGGCCCTGTGCGATGCGTGGAAACATGCGCTTGAACTTGATGGCGGCGTGGGGCTCCAAGTCTTCAATGCCCCACATGCGGGCGTTTTCATCGTACAGCAGCTTGCCGTAGGTCCGGCTTAAATCCCCGCCGCCCGCTCCATGATTGCCCGCTTCAAACGGCGCCATAACCGGTATGTCCCCTTACAGCCCTTGCCATAACGCCGACCGCGCCGGCGCGCCCTGTGATATGCGCGGCGCATGCGCTTGGGCGCCAAGGCCCAGTGCATGCCGCAAATCCATTCATCGTCGCCGGACGCAAGGCGCCCGGCCCCTATGGTGCGCCGGCAGAACGGCACGCAGCAATTCACGCGCTGTTCGCCGGCGCTGTCCATGGGGTGAAGTTACTGCCCTGTGGGTATCTGCATGAAGGGCACGGCGGCGCCGGGCACCTGCGTGGTGGGCAGCTTGCCGTCCCACTTCTCCGCCGCCACCAGCGCGACCAAGTCGGGATTGTCGCGCAGGGCCTGACCGCGCGCTTCAATCGCCGCCGCTTCGGCTTCCCCGGCGAGGCGCACGCGCTCCGCTTCGGCCTGCGCCTGCACGACCTTGATGTCAGCCTGCAGCTTTTCGCGTTCAAGGTTCTGCTGGACCTTTTCAACCTCCACCTGCGCTTTCATCCGGTCTTCCACGGATTGTTCGTAGGCGTCGGAAAAAGCGATGTCCTGCACTTGCACGCTTTCGATAAGCACGGGGCCGGTAATGCTCCTTATAAGTTCGTCCAAATCAGCGTTGAACTTCGCGCGTTCCTGAATGGCGGTGACCGCATTGTATTGGCCAAAAATGGTTTTAAGCCCTTCAAGCGCCTTTGGTGTCACCACCGAGTCCGCGTAACCTTCGACATCCTTGTATTCGCCATAAAGCATGATGACAGACGCTTGGTCGGACAATGCCTTAAAGCAGATTTTCATTTGCAGCATGGCGGGCTGCTGGTCTTTGGAATACGCCTGCAGCGAGTTTTTCCCGTCCCATTCCTTGCATTTGACGCGCACGGATACGCTGCGCGCGCTTTCCATGAACGGCACTTTCCAGTGAAGGCCGGGGCCGGTTACTTCCTTGGCCGCGCCCCATTCAAGAACTACGGCGCGCTCGCCTTCGTCCACGGTGTAGAACGACCCGAATATGGTCATGGCCCCGACTATCAGGACCACGCCGGCGGCGATGCTAGCTATCAGCTTTGTCGGTGTCATCGTCTTTGGTTTCTCCATTAGGCGGCAATTGCAGCCGCACGTTGCTGATTAGATAAAACACACTGAACGCCAGCAGGCTCAGCAACACCGACCCGCCGACCAACGCCAGAATTTTCATGACAAGACTCCCTTATTCCTGCTTACGCTCGCGCTGCCCCAGACTGCCGGCCTGCCGCAGCGCGATTTCTTCGGCAAACTTAAGCCGCGCCCGCAACGACTGCGCGTCGGGGGCGATGCCGCAGCGCGTCAATTCTTCATATAGGCGCTCGGCTTCCTCGTTTCCAATGACCGGAAACAGAGCCTCGTCATCGGTCAGCAGCGGCGACACGGCCTCATATTCTGGCAACACTTCGCCAGGCTGCAGAGTCATTAACTGGCGCGAGCCGTGGCGGTCCTTGCGGTAAATGACCAGCTGTAGCCGGCAAGTGTCGAACGCCACACGCCGGAACGGGAAAATCACCAGCTTGGCGCTGGCGTCGTCAAATTGCACAGCGTCCGTCATAACGGTTTCCTTTCATCAAAAGCCATAAGAGCGCAGGCGCCGGGCGTCGGCTTCCAGCCGCACGCAATAACCGTGCGTTTTCAGATCTCGCTGCCAGTAAAGGGCATACCCGCACAGGCGCTGATTGCCGTCTTTCTGTTCGGTCCAGCCGTTTTCACGGGCCCACGCCGTGCGGTCCGCTAGTTGCTTTTTTCTCAGGCCGAGGTTTCCCGGCATGTCAGCAAGCTTGCCATTGTCGCCATATTGCGTCGCAACGTCGGCGGCCAGCACGTCGATATGTTCGCATTCCGTGACATATTCAAAGGCGGCGCAGCGCACGCCGGCGCAGACCCGTTCAGGGGCGATGCCGTAAGGGCACAGTTCACACGCCTTGTTGTTGATAATCTGAATGGGTTTGCAAAGTCTGTTCATAGATGCGCCAGTCCCGGTGAAACATAATAAAGCGGCGTGCCGTC